>Ga0247841_10002312_pt1 | contig 38662 bp, 38 predicted proteins | sample LaCruzMarch2015__2_FD_192410 | JGI IMG/M metagenome (GOLD analysis project Ga0247841, IMG submission 192410) | Freshwater microbial communities from meromictic Lake La Cruz, Castile-La Mancha, Spain - LaCruzMarch2015_18m | ecosystem: Environmental > Aquatic > Freshwater > Lake | place: Spain... | reverse complement strand
GGACAGCCAAAGCCGAAGCGCCTACCGGTTGGATTGTTGTCCCTGGTAATGCCAACATTGGTACTTCTGATTTTTTAGTAATGAAATATGAAGCTAAAGCTTTTGACACCCAAACCAGTGCGGTGGTAGCTGATGGTGGTTATGCTGCTGGTGCTGGTTGGGCCGGAGCTAATGTTCAAACTCGTTACCAAGCAGTTTCCACTGCTGAAGGCCGCCCTTGGGTTTATATTGCCCAAAATCACGATACTGAGTTCGATGCTTTAGAAGCTTGTAGCGCTGTTTCTCTTAATTCTAATTCTTCTCATTTAATTAACAATAATGAATGGATGACTATTGCCAATAATGTGGCTGATGTTAGTTCTAATTGGACTAATGGCATTGGTTCTACTTTACCTCGGGGCAATTCTGATTCCAGTGCTTCTCTTGATGGTTCGTCTGCTCTAACCGGCATCAATCGCCGTACCCTCACCACTAGTAATGGCGAAGTTATCTGGGATATAGCTGGAAATGTTTACGATTGGAATTCAGATACCATTCAACGCAAAGATATACCCTATTCTTGGAATGGTTCAGTTGGTTCGACTGCTTGGGGTTACAACGACTTTGAATCTGGTTCATCTTCCACCTATATTCAAAATTACAAAATTGGTTCTAGTTTACAACAAAAAACAGTTGAACCTCTTAATTTTTCCTATACACATAATGCCAACTTTGGTATTGGTCGAATTTATAGTTATTCTGATGCGGCTGATACTAATACTACCGTTTACGGCTTTATCCGCGGTGGCACTTGGGGCTATGGCGCTTATGCAGGTGCTTTCTACCTCAATTTGGGTAACTCGCCGTCCAGTCGTAGCAGGTACATCGGTTTTCGCTGTGCCAGTGATCCCGTAGCAATCTCTCAATCTTTCCAATCTAATTCTGGCCGCGATAGCGGCGGTGGTCAAAAAATCATAGCTGGTGTTATTACGGATACTAAAACTTATCAAACAATTAATGTTGGTGATACGGCAAATTATAGTTTTTCAGCCTATGTTTACGATGGAACAAGTGGTAATGTGGCGGGAACAGTTAATGATACGGTGGCTCAATTATTAGTAAATGGAGTGGGAATTGGCACTACTTATACTGATGTTGGTAGTGGTTGGTGGAAACTATCAACTCAAATTGTTGGTGCCAACAGTCAAAAAGAATATGGAGTTTTAGTGAAAGCAAATAAAACTGTTTATGTTGATGATTTGTCTTTAAATAAAATTAATGTAAAAACCGTATTCACTAAAACAGCTTATTCTAATTCCAAAGCTAACAGTTGGGATTCCTTTACCGCCAGCACCATTGGAGGGGTTAATGCCACTATTAAGTATCAATTTTGTACTATTGATGGAACTACTTGTGAAGCCAATATTGGTACTAGTAATAACACTTGGCAATATTGGAATGGAAATTCTTGGCAAGCAGCCGGAAATAATTTGGACAATGCGACTTTTGTGTCTGACTTAGGTGACACAGCGATGAAAGCCTTATCGGCAGATAGCCAAAAAATTTCGGTCAAGGCGATTATGAGTTATGAAGGAGAAGATATTCCCACGATTAATTCATTTACTGTTGGTTTAACGACCGATGTTATTGCCCCAACCAATGCCACTAATTTAGTTTTACATAAAGATTTAATTGACGAAACTTGCAATTTTGCTAATAATTGTTGGACAAAATCTGATGGTCCGACTTTTTCGTGGAATCCTGGTAGTGATGAAGTAAATGGTTCGGAAATGAAGGGTTATTGTTTATATTTGGGAACCGATCCTGCTGGAAATCCAGCTCAAAGTAAGGGAAAAATGGGAACTTCACCAGTACCAATTGCCAACACTCCTTGTTTGTTTATTACTTCGGCCACGGAGATAAATTTATCAACAGCTAATTATTTAGCTAGTGCCTTATCTAATAGTGATGTTTTCACCAGCGCTCCAGATACTTACTTTTTGAATATTAAAGCGGTCGATAATGCTGGAAACACCTCAGGTGAAAGTCTTTCAATTAGATTTAAATACGATGGCACTAAACCTACCAATGTTACTTATATCTCTCCGGCTTCAGGTAATTTTTCCAATGTGGCCGATATGAGCTTTTCTTGGCCAACAGCCAACAGTGGGGCGGCTATCGATAATCAAAGTGGAATCTTAGGTTGGCAATATCAGTTAAATTCTACCGAAGGAACTTGGAAAGGTTCAGTTGGTTCATCAGAATTAGGTTTGGAATATATTCCCAGTGGAACTGGTACTTATAATTTAACTAGCCGAGATGTGGTTTTAACTGGAAATAATGTTGTCTATTTTAGAAGCGTCGATGTGGCTGGAAATGTTTCAGATGATGGCAGTATTAGAACTGGTAATTTATCTTTTGGCGGTGATGCTCCAACTTTTCTTCAAACAGACAAAGTGACTATTACTCCCGATAATTCAACTGAAAATTTATTTGCCCTATCTTGGCCAGCGGCAACCGCCAGTAATGGCCATAATGTGGCTAAATATTATTATATGGTAACTCAGCCACCAGCAACCTTGGCCACTCTACAAGGAAATGCTTCCACTTATATCAGCAATAATGGTGCTACCGCTGTCAGTTTATCAGCCCTGCCAAATATTAACAAAGGCACAAATACCGTCTATGTTGTAGCCATTGATGATGAAATAACTCCAAATTATTCTCCCAGCAATTACATAAAAGGAACTTTTATTTTAGATTCAGAAACGCCAGATAACGTGGGTAATTTAGTGGCTTCTGATTCATCAATCAAATCACAATCACAATGGAATATAACTTTAACCTGGACAGTTCCAACTTATAAAGGAGCTGGGAATTTGGTTTATCAAGTTTATCGATCAAGCAATGGAATTGATTTTGCCTTAGTCGGCACCAGCAGTGGTTTATCTTATGTTGATAATGCCCCAAGTTCGGCAAAATATTATTATAAAGTTTATTCCAAAGATGGAGCCAATGCCATATCTTCGGGGACAAACGCAGTCTCAATAATTCCCACTGGAAAATGGACTTTAGCACCGAGCTTAAGCACTGGACCTGATGTTGGAAGTATAACCACTCGAAAAGCAGTGATAACTTGGAGCACCAGTCGAAATTCGGATTCAAAAATTCAGTATGGCACCAGTTCAAATAATTACGGTGAAGTTGAACCTAGTAATTCCAATCAAGTAACATCACATTCAATTCAATTATCAGGTTTACAACCAGGAACAACCTATTATTATAAAGCCAAATGGACAGATGAGGATGGTAACACTGGAAACAGTGAAGAAAAGAGTTTAAAAACCCAAGACGCCCCAACTGTAAAAGAGGTAACTGCCAGTGGAATTGGACTGGAAACAGCCACAATTCAGTTCACTTCAAAAGGTTCAAGTAAAATAAAAATTTATTATGGTTCAACAACTAATTTTGGTGGAACTAAAAGTTTAGATACGGCCACAAGTGAAACAATTTATACCGTATCATTGGCAGATTTAACTGATGGTACAAAGTATTATTTTAAAATAAACACCATTGATGGAGATGGTTATGAATACGAGGGAACAGTTTTAGATTTTACTACTCTGCCTCGCCCTAGAATTTCTAATGTTCAATTAGAAGAAGTTTTAAATACAGCTCAAACAACGATTAAAGTAACTTGGGTGAGTAATACTGATATTTCCTCAATCATTACTTTTTATCCTGAGGGTGATAGTGCTAGCAGTCGAGATCAAGTGGATATCAATTTGACCAAAGGAGAACATAAAATGACTGTCGGCGGATTATTACCTCAGACAAACTATCTTTTAGTAGTCAAAGGTCGCGACAAAATCGGCAATGAGGCTATTTCTGATAGTCAAAAATTTACTACCTCATCAGACAGTCGCCCACCAGCAATCAGTGGAGTTAAAGTAGAAGGATCGACAGTACCAGCGGTTTCTAATACAGCCCAAGAATCAGTGGCTCAATTAGTAGTCAGTTGGAACACAGATGAACCAGCCACTTCCCAAGTTGAATTTGGTGAAGGAACAGGTAATAATTATTCCCAAAAAACCCAAGAAGATAGTAATTTAAAAACAAATCATTTGGTAGTAATTTCCAATTTAACACCATCAAAAGTTTATCATTTAAGGACAATTTCAAAAGATAAAGCCGAAAATTCAGGAAATTCAATTGATACTGTCACTATTACTCCAAGAGCGACAGATAATGCTCTTGATTTAGTTTTAACAAATCTAAGTCAAATGTTTAGTTTTTTAGGAGGCATAATTAAATAAAATGAGTGATGATTCAAAAAATATTATTAAAGTTTGGAATGTCTCTAAATCATTTGAGGTGGGAGATCAAAAAGTTAAGGTTTTAAAAAATATAACTTTTAATGTAAAAAAAGATGATTTTTTAATAATTTTTGGGCCATCTGGTTGTGGTAAATCAACTTTATTACATACCCTTTTAGGTTTAGAAGGACCAACTGCTGGATATATTTCTTATTTGGGGCGAGATATTTATCAAAGTGCAATTGAAACTACAACCACAGATGATGAAAGAGCTGATTTTAGAAAATTAAATGTGGGAATGGTTTACCAACAGGCCAATTGGATTAAATCGTTAAATGTTTGGGAAAATGTGGCTTTTCCTTTAGTTTTATTGGGAATGGATAAAGAAGAAAGAAAAAATAAGTCTTTAGAAGCTTTAAAGGAAGTCGAAATGTTGGCTTGGTCGGATTATTCCCCAATGCAATTATCGTCAGGCCAGCAACAAAAAATAGCTTTGGCACGGGCTTTAATTTCTAACCCCAGACTAATAATTGCCGATGAACCGACAGGTAATTTAGATTTTGATTCAGGACAGGAATTAATGAAAATATTAACAAGATTAAATATTGAGAAACAAAAAACCATCATAATGGTGACTCACGATTTGGAATATTTAAAGTATGCCAAAACAACGATAAAAATGTTTGATGGACAAATAAGTGGAATTTATAATGAAAAAGAGGAAAAAATAATGGCTAAAAAAATTAAAGGTAAACGCATAGGAGAAATAAATGACTAAAAAACGAGCTGGATCTATACCTTTTGTAATTTTAGTTTTATTTTATTTTTTGGCTAAATTTTTGGCTCTAATTTCTTGGAATAAAATAAATTTAAAAATGCCAGGTTCCAAATTAAAAACAGGATCAATTTCTCAGGTTGATTTATTGGAATTGTCAATTAGAAATTTGGTGGCAAAAAAGAATCGAACCATAATTACGATTGGGGGAATGACAATTGGAATAGCTATTATTGTGTTCTTAGTGTCTCTGGGATATGGGTTACAAGAGCTGGTGGTTAAAAGGGTGGCTCGACTTGAAGAAATGAGTCAAGCCGATGTAATGCCTCAAACTGGAGGTAAATTAAAAATTAATGATCAAACTTTAAATCAAATTAGTGGCATCAAAAATATAAAAGCGGTTTTGCCATTAATTTCAGTGGTGGGTAGGGTCAGTTATAGTAATTCAGTATCAGATATGGCTGTTTACGGAGTAATTTCAAATTATTTAAAACAGTCGGCCATAAAACCGATTTATGGAAAGATATTTGAAAGTAACGATTTGGTTAGTAAAGTTTTGCCAAAAAAAGACGATAAAATATTAGTTGAATTATCAGCTGATGAGGCCAGCGAAAGTGCTAATGTCGCCTCGACAATTAATTATTCAATTAGTTCTAAAGCTTGGATAAAAGTTAGAGAAAGTGCCGATCCTAAATCAAAGATTTTAGGTTATACCAAAAAAACTAGCGATTTGGCCTCTGGAATTGAAATTAGCGGGACTAATTTTGTTGATATTGATGGAAAAACATCCCAAAAATGGATTAAATCAAAGGTATTATTATGGAAAATGGAAAAATGTGATGAAAATGAGGGTGATTGTGAAAATGGAGAATATATGGTTTCAAGAGAAAAAGACGGTAGTCAATCAAATCAAATTGGTTATTTTGGATTAATTTCAGAAATAAAAATATTAGATAAAACAGTGGCTGTTGAGAGTGAAATAAAGCAGGAACCTGTTTCGCTTTCCGATTCGGCTCTTAAAAAAGCTGTCGTTAATAAAACATTTTTGAAAGTATTGGGAATCAAAGAAAATGAAGCGGTGGGTAAAAAATTCACCACTACATTTGTAGTAGTTGGTAATTTATTATCCAAAGAAAATGAAACAGTTGAATCGGTACCGACAGAATATGAAATTATAGGAGTAACACCTGATGAAAAATCACCAATATTTTTTGTGCCTTTTATTGATTTGAGAGGTTTAGGGATAGAAAATTATTCACAAATAAAAATAGTAGCTAATAACGGTAATGATTTACCGACTATAAGGCAACAAATTGAAGCGATGGGATATATAACTAGTTCAGTGTCGGATACAGTGGCTCAAATAAATAGTTTATTTAGCACACTAAGAACAATGTTGGCCTTATTAGGACTAATGGCTTTGTCGGTGGCAGCTTTGGGAATGTTTAATACTCTAACAGTGTCATTAATGGAAAGAACAAGAGAAGTTGGTTTGATGAAAGCAATGGGAATGAAATCTTACGAAGTCCGAGAATTATTCTTAGCAGAATCTTTAATAATGGGTTTGTGTGGTGGAGTTTTTGGATTGATATTGGGATTTTTAATGGGTAAATTATTAGGATTGATTTTATCGATTTTTTCAATATCTAAAGGAATTGGATTTATAGATATATCCTATATTCCCATAATCTTCGTGATACTAATCATAGTATTATCTTTATTAATAGGAATTCTAACCGGTATTTATCCAGCCAAAAGAGCCACTAAAATTTCAGCCTTAAATGCTTTGAGATACGAATAAAAAGGTGAAGAGTTATTGATTGCTTAAAAAATACCAAAGGTTTGGAAAACAAGTGTTTGATTTCTTTCAAAGCTTTTGTTATAACATTACTAACTATAAAGTTGTATAAAAAACTGTATCTTTTACAGTCATAAAAACGATTTTTTATACCTGCCACTTTTATCAGTTTAATAAGGTGACTCGTATGAAAAAATTAATGATTTTTTCCAGTGCATTTGTCTCTTTCTTTCTTCTAGCTTCCCCGGTTTTAGCGGCATCAGCTGATGTGTCTAAAATCCAAACTTTCATCCAAGGGGTAATCCAAGTCTTAGTAACCTTAGCTGGTTTAGTCTCAGCTGGTTTCTTTGTCTGGGGAGGAATTGGTTATATTACTAGTTCAGGTGATCCAGAAAAATTAGACCGATCTAAAAAAACGATTGTCTATTCAGCCATTGGTTTGGTTATTGTCTTGGGCGCTTTTGTGCTCTCAACCATAGTGACTCAATTGGCAACAGGGGCTTTTGGAGGACCAATTTTATAAAATGGAAAAAATGTTTTTAAAGAAAATCATATTTTTTATGGTTGGATTTCTAAACATCAGTATTTTAGCCTCCAAAAAAGTTCTAGCAGTAGGCACCACCAGTGAGATAACCAATTACACCAACGATACTTTAAAAATAATTACCGCCATCGCCATGACCGCCGCGGTATTTTTTTTGATCAAAGCTGGTTATCAATATCTAACTTCAAACGGAAAACCCGATTCTTTAATCTCGGCTAAAAAAACTATTCGTAATTCCCTAATTGGTTTAGTGATAGTTTTAGGGGCTGGACTTATAATTTCTCTTTTCAATAATGCTTTATCGGGAATAAGCAGTAGCGGGAGTAATCAAACAATAAATATTGCCCCGATTAATGCCGTGGCACCAAGTGATGGTTTAACCCAAGTCTTAATAGATTCGGTGTCGGCTTTTATGCAAAATATTGTGGAGAGCGCGACTAAACCAATAACGGATGGAATTTTAGGTTATTTAACGACCACTCCAAGTTTGTTATCGAATCAAACCATTGTTAATTTTTGGTTAGTGTCATTAGGAATCGTTGATTCTTTATTTATATTAGTGGCGGCTTTTTTAGGACTTCACTTAATGAGTGCCGAGACTTTTGGTTTTGAAGAGATCGAGTTAAAACAAATAATACCCAGATTGGGATTTTTCTTTTTAGCGGCTAATGTGTCTTTATTTTTAGTCGATTATGTCATCATTACCTGTAATGCCTTAGTGGGAGCAGTCCTTAGTTCAACCGGAGGTTTAAACCACGCGTGGGTAGTTAATATTATTAGTTCAACAGCCGTGATAAATAACAATACTCCTTTAATTACTCTAATCTTTTTAATTATATTTTTAATCGTGGCCATTGTTTTACTTTTTATGTTTATAACCAGGTTAATTTTTATATCCCTAGGAGCAGTTTTAGCCCCTTTTATCTTTCTTCTATGGACTCTACCTAAATTTTCTGACTTTGCCGAAATGGCGACTAAATCATATTTAACGGCTGTCTTTATGGTTTTTGTTCAAGTAGTAATAGTTCAATTAGCAGCTTCCTTTTTAGCTCTGCCTGAAGCTTCTAATAATTCTTTAATTTCAATTGCCATTGCCATTGGTTTATTTTTAACTTTGTTAAAAGTACCAAGTTTTATGACTAATATGATGTTTTATGTTTCTGGCAATGGAAAGTTAAAGAAAATAGGAGGTCAAATTATTAATGTGATGACGGCTAATAGTCCAACTTCGATTTCTAGAAAAGCCATTAAAGATCCAAGGAGGGTAGTAAATCTATGAGAACAACCATAATTCCGGCTCAAATAACCACAGTCGAGGATAAAATTACCGCTAATTTGAATTTAACTCAAATTTTGATTCTAATGGTACCCGTTTTTGTGACAGCAATTTTGTTTGCCTTAATACCACCAGTGATGAAATTGGTTTGGTATAAGGTGGTTTTAATGTTAATTTTTACTTTTAGCTGTTTAATTTTGGCCTTAAGAGTTAAGGGTAGAGTTCTTTTTAATTGGTTATTAATTTTAGGACAATTTAAATTGCGACCAAAAATTTTTGTCTTTGATAAAAATGACAATTATTTAAGAGAGGTGGAAGTCGAAGTTATTAAAAAGAAAATAAAAGCCAAGGAAATAAACATAGTAAAAGCAGTTTCTAAAAAAGAACAAGAATTAGTAGAAGCGGAAGCAATTAAGTTTCTTCATTTTTTAAAAGATAAGAAAAATAGTTTAAGTTTTAAATTAAGTGACAAAGGAGGTTTAAATGTGGCTTTTGAACAAATCAAAAAATAAGAAAAGTAGCCGAACTCAAATCCAAATAAAAGAAGTAAAAGATAATATTTTAATATTACCTAATCAGGAATATCGAAGCATTTTAGAAACTTCTTCCATTAACTTTGAATTAAAAAGTGAAGAAGAACAAGATGTTTTGATTGATAGTTTTCAAAACTTTTTAAATTCCCTGCCTTGTCAATTACAAATATTAATTAGAGTTAGAGAAGTCGATATCGATCATTATTTAGAAGAAATTTCTAAATCTAAAAAAACAGAAAAAGAAAAAGCATACAAAAACCAGATTGATAATTATTGTGACTTTATTAGTAAATTAGTGTCGGGAAATAAAATACTATCAAGAAAATTTTATGTCGTCATCCCCTATTGTCATACTGATAAAAATAAAGACTTTAAATTAATCAAAGAACAACTGCATTTATTAACCGATATTGTGATTCGAGGTTTAGAAAAAATGGGCATGAAAGCTAAGACTTTAAATAGTTTAGAAATATTGGATTTATTTTATAGTTTCTATAACTCTGAACAAATTAAAACTCAGGCTTTAACCTCAGAAAGTTTAGGAAAATTATTGGAGGGAAAATATGTTTAATCTTAAAAAAAGAATTAAAAAGATAAAGAAGATTTTTAAAAGAAAAAATAAACCAATAAAAGTTAAAACTCTAAAAAAGCCAGTTAATTTTTATTTTGGGGAACAAGATCAAGTCGATTTAATTTCTTATTCTGGTTTAAAAGAAGAAGCTACTTATTTACAAATTGGAGATAAATATATTAGAACTTTGTTTATTTCCGGTTATCCATATGTAGCCTCAACTGGCTGGCTATCAATGCTGATTAATTTCAATCACAACATTGATATTAGTTATCATATTGAACAAGTTGATCCCCTGTTAGCCTTACCTAAATTAAACAGAAAAATTACTGAATTAGAATCGACTAAGAGAAATATGTTGAAGGATGGAAAGATGGTCAGTTCAGAAATTACTGATCCATTAGAGTCGGCCATGGAACTAAAAGATAAAATTTTAAGAGGCCAAGAAAAGCTTTTTCAAATCTCGATTTATATGACCATTAATGCTGACTCTTTGTCTGAATTACAAAAATTAACCACTCTTTTAGAAACAGTCATGTCAACCAGACTATTTTATATAAAGACAGCCACTTTTCAACAAGTCGAAGGCTTACAATCAGTCTTACCCAGAAGTGAAAATCTATTAAACCAAAAGAGAAATTTAGATAGCTCATCGGCCGCTTTGACTTTTCCTTTTGCCTCTTCGGAATTAGTTTCCGAATCAGGAATTCTTTATGGAATTAATAGATCTAATAATTCCCTAGTCATCATTGATAGATTTTCCTTAACCAATGCTAATTCAATTATTTTTGCTCAATCGGGATCAGGAAAAAGTTACACGGCCAAAGTTGAAATTTTAAGACAATTAATGCAAGGAACTAAAGTAATTGTGGTGGATCCAGAAAGAGAATATAAACAATTGGCGGCTTCGGTTGACGGTACCTATATTCACCTCTCGACTAAATCCAAAGAAAAAATTAATCCTTTTGATTTTTCAACCATAACAGTGACTGGAGAAAATGGTTTATCAGAACATATTCAGGATTTAATGGAAATTATTTCTTTGATGGTAGGTGGCTTATCGTCTGAAGAAAAAGCAGTTTTAGATAGAGTTATTATTCAAACTTATAAGGAATTTGGTTATACTTTAAACGGAAAAAATATTGCCAAAAAGAAACAAGAATTTCCCTTACTTAAAGATTTTTACAAAACTCTTAAAAAACTTAAACAAAAAGATCTCTGTAACCGACTAGAAAGATTTGTCAAAGGATCTTTATCTTCAGTTTTTGATTCCCAAACTAATATTAAATTAGACAATAGATTGGTAGTTTTTGATATTAAAGATTTAAGTGAAACTCTTAGGCCAATCATGATGTTAACCATTGCCAATTTTGTTAACTCACAAGTCAAGTCTTATCCTCAAAAAAGAATCTTAGTAATTGATGAAGGCTGGATACTGTTACAACAAGAAGAAAGCGCCCGTTTTATTTCTGGATTAGTCAGAAGAGCCAGAAAATATTATTTAGGAGTGACGATAATTTCTCAACAAGCTAATGATTTTTTAAGTTCTGAATATGGTCGAGCCATTGCCTCTCAATCATCACTTCGGGTTTTAATGAAACAAGACACGACAACCATTAAAAAAGTGGCTGAGGAGTTTCATTTGAGTGGTTATGAGCAACATTTCTTATTAACTTGCGATCGAGGTGAAGCCTTGATTATTGCTGACCAAAATCATGTGGCTTTAAAGGTGGTGGCTTCAGAAAAAGAACATCCGCTATTAACGACTGATCCCAGAGAAATTTATAGCTAATTATGGCCATACCTTTTGGAACTGCCTTTACTATGTGGTCTTATAGAAAAGAGTTAAAGATAATCATAAGTGCCTTTCTTTTAATTTTATTATTACCGGTAATAGCGGTCATTATTTTAACTCAGACTGGAATTAATATAGTTTCCGATAAATTAGTCTCTGTAGATTCAATTACTAATGAGGTTGAGATTAAAGATCCGACGACAGGAAAAGTTATTACGACTATCTCTTCTCCAATGGTTTGGCCAGTTAAGGGAGTAATAAGCTTAGAATTTGGGAGACCACATATGCCTTATCAGCTATTTCATACTGGTATTGATATTGCTAATCCTGAAGGAAAAATTGGTGATGATATCACTCCGTTTATGGAGGGAACAGTAATTTATGCTGGACAAACAGCTATAGGGTATGGAAAACATATCATTATTGATCATGGGAATAAGGTAACTTCGTTGTATGGCCATTTAGATAAAGTACTGGTTTACAAAGGACAGAAAGTTAAAATCGGAGATGTTATTGGAAAGATGGGGTCTACTGGTTGGTCAACTGGACCACATTTACATTTTCAAATTAATGTTTTTGGAATACCAGTTAATCCGAGAACTTTTTTAGATAAAAAAGAAGTTATATTGCAGTAAATGTTATACTATCCCTGTATGGGTACAAGTAAACAAATAGGTAATAATATTAAAGAAATTCGTGAAAAAGCTCAGCTTACTCAAGCACAAGTTGCTGATAAAGCCAATATTCATGTTAATTACTTTGCTCGTTTAGAGAGAGGAGAAGTAAACCCATCGGCTGAAATATTGAAAAACATTGCTAAGGCTTTAGATGTTAAATCTTCGGATATTTTGCCTTTTTAATAGATATATTTCCCAAACTTCAAGAATTTAAATAAATCATTGGCGAAGCCGTCGCCTTCAAGACGACGCATAAATTCTCGACTATATATTTGTGACAAAATGTTTAAACTTCCTTCCCAAAGGATCTCACGATCTATAATGGCCAATTTTCGATGATGATTGCCGGTACAAAGTAAGACTTGAATACCAAGTATCTCCAATTTTCTAATTTCATTTTCTGATTGTACTTCATACTTTTGATTATGTTCCTTTGGGTTACGAGTAATGATATAGATTTTTACACCTCTGTCATATAATGTATGAAAAATTGGCCAAAAAGTTTTCATCCTTTTGGAAGTTATGAAGGGACTTTCGATAATCACCTCGGATTTACTCTTTTTTAAGTCATAAATTAACTGTTTATAAAATGTGGTTTCATCAAAAAGTTGTGAGTTAATCGGCATTTTTCTCCTCCTCTAGGGCTTGATAGGTTTCCATCAGTTTGATAAAATGAGCGAGGTGCGGTTCAAAATAAGAATCGTGTTCCGCACTAGAAGAGACATTTTGTGTTTCTAATCGATTTTAACCTATTTTAGGTTTAAATTTTGGTTTAATAAATAAACTGATTTTCTAAAAATTTGTGCGTAATTTTTTAGCATGACGAGGAGACTTGAACCAAACAACACTATGGACAATGATTCAACCAATAACACAGTATCATTGGAAGAGGCAAGAAAAATTCTTGGAAAAACTGCCAAAAATATGTCTGATATACAACTCCAAGACGAAATGGTTAAAATAGGTTTTTTAGTAGAATCTTGGCTCGATGAGTATGAAAGGTCTATTTTAAAAGGTAAGACATTGAATGAATTTCTGGGTTGAATAGTTTTCCATTAGCTTGATAAATTGAGTGAGGTGTGTTTATCAAAACCGTGAATAAATAGTGTTTTTACTAGTTTTTCACGGTTATGTTGACAAAATCGTGAAAAATCTCTATAATTTGAGTATATGACTAAAATATCTAATGTTTTTAATAAAATAAATTCGCTTCGTCAAAGATATTACCGAGCTTTTACTGGTAAAGATGCTCTTATTCAGCTCATTAGCGAGGCGGAAGTGGCTGAACAGGTTTACAACTCTAATGCTATTGAAAACAGCACTCTGACACTTGAAGAAACTGAAAAAATCTTACTTCAAATTGATTTAGATCGATATATTACTGAACGGGAAATTTTTGAAGCTAAAAATTTAGCTCGGGTGGTATCTTATATAGACAAAAAAGCTAAAGAAAAAGAACTTGATCTTGATATGATTTTATTTCTTCATCAAATGCTGATTTCTAATATTCGAGATGATATTGCGGGAAGATTTAGAAAAGAAAATGAATTTGTTCGAGTTGGCAGTTATATTGCCCCAAATCCAAAAGAAGTGATTGAAAGGCTTGATAAAATGTTATCTGAATATAATGCTAGTAGTTACGAAAACATTATTAAGCGAATTGCTCGTTTACATTTAACATTTGAATGTACTCATCCTTTTATTGATGGTAATGGTCGAATTGGGAGAGTTATCAATAATTACTTATTGATAAGGGAGGGATTTGTACCTATAAATATAAAATTTATTAATCGACAAAAATATTATGATGCTTTCAAGGAGTTTGAAGAAAAACAAACAACTTTCATTATGGAAGAAATAGTGGGAAAGGCGTTAACTAATAGTTATTACAAAAGATTGGCTTATTTGGAAAGTAAGAAAATAATTACTTTGTCTGAATATGCAAATATTAATAAAATTTCATATTCAAATCTTTTAAATAAGGCTGGTCGACAAACTATTGAAGCTTTTTTGGAAAAAAATGTTTGGAAAATTGGGATTGATGGTAAAGAATAATTTTTTGGTTGGGTAAATTTTTTAAAAATGGCTAAAGATTAAGTATTTTTGTCATCTTCTAAAGCTTGATAGGTTTCCATCAGTTTGATAAAATGAGCGAGGTGCGGTTCAAAATAAGAATCGTGTTCCGCACTAGGACGGAGATAATGCCCCGTCGTCTAATGGTAGGACATCAGCCTTTGGAGCTGAGTACTGTGGTTCGAATCCATGCGGGGCAACAAAGTTGTATAATCAGGAAAATGGGGAAAGTTTTTTATAATAAATTGGTTAGAGATAAAATTCCAGAAATTATTGAAAGTAATAGTGATGTTTGTAAAACGAGAATATTGGACGACGAAGAATTTCAAATAGAATTAAATAAAAAATTAGTCGAGGAAGCTAATGAAGTTTTAAATTCACCTAAGGAAAAATTATCTGATGAATTAGCCGATGTATTAGAGATAATTAATACTTTAGCCGATTCTAATGGATTGACTGTGAAAGAAATTGAAGAAATTAGAAAAAATAAAAAGGAAAAACGAGGTGGATTTGATAAAAAGTTATTTTTAGAGTGGTCTGGTCCAAAAATATAATTATTTTTTAGTAGCTGGAGAGGTGGCGGTGGAAGTGGGAGCGATTTGAGCAGATTGAGAGGCAGGAATGGGGGTAGGAAGAATTAATTGTTCGTTTTCGAGTCTTGTTAAAACTGTCCAATCTATGCTTTTGTAAGACAAGTATCCGGCATAGAGTAAAAATCCAAATAAGATAAAAACAATAATGTTGCCAATATAATCTGGTTTTTTATTTTCTTCCATAAATTTATTTTACCCTAGTTATGGTGTAAGTGTTAGGATAAGATAAGAAAATAGCTGGAGATTCTTCTAAAAGATATCTTTGAAAATCCTGATAAATATTCTTTCTTTCTAATTGATCAATTACAAATCGGCCATCTTCTAAAAGTTTGTCGATACGAGAATCATTAAGCTTAGTTAAATTACTTTTTGTTTGAGTAGAATGCCAAAAGAGATACTGATCAGGATCATTAGGAATTGATCCATAAGTTAAAATGGCATCAAAAGTCTCAGTGTCGATTTGGCTTTCAATAGTTATATTAGTCTTTAATTTTAAAACACTTTCCCAAGATTTTTTTATTTCTTCGGCTACTGGTAATAATCGTCTGTCCCCTACCGTAAGATTAATGGATTCAATTTTATTGTTTTCAAAAAGTTCTCTAGCGCGGGTAGCATTATAATTATATTCTTTGACTGTTGGATTATAAGCCCAAGATTCTGGAGAAATAGGGCCTAAACATCTTTCGTTTTTATCTTTGGTTTTTGGGGTGGCATAGGCTAAAGCTTGACGAAGTTGTTTATTATTAATTTTTTGAGTATTAAAAAATATAGCGGAATACCTTTGGTCAGTTTCAATTTTTTGATTTATTTTACTTTTACTCCAATTTGATAATTCTGGAGAAAAGGAAGTAACTTTTATTTTATTAACATCTCCTAATTTATAGGCATTAATTAAATCATTTTCGTTTTGATAAAAACGATAAATAAGACGAGGAAGGTTATCTTTAACAGGGACCAAATAGAGGGTTTTTAAATAACCTTCTTGAAGAGAATATTTTTTTATTTTATAAGATCCAAGACCAATAGTATTTTTCTTGAAAAGTGGTTTACTTAAAACAGAAAGGACGGGCGAAAATTGTTTTTCTAGGCTAATTTTAATTTTATTTTCACTTAGGTTAGTTACTTTTATTCCAGAAATTGATGAATAATCAATGTCACTACTAATTAGTTTTTTGCCATTATGCCAAAAAATATCATTTTTAAGAGTAAAGATATAATCTTTGTTTTCGTTTTCAACAATTAGTGATTCAACTATTGGAGAAATATCACTCTTATCATTTTCAGAGTTGATAGTTAGACCATAACTTATTTGATTAACAATTTCTTCTGGAATGTTTTTAAAAGTGTATAAACCTTCAATTCCAATATTTTCTTTTCTAAAAATAGGTAAATTAACAAATTTAATTATTTCATTCCTAAAGAAAATAGCGCAAAAACTAAGACTAATACCTATTAAAACAATCCAAATTCTCCTTCTGATGAAAGAAAAAAAATATTCGATTTTAAAATGAATTTTAGTGAACAAGGTTTTTTATAAAAGAGTTTGGATAATTGATGAAATTAAAAATATGACAATGATAAAGATAGTGAAATTAAACATAACTTTTTCCCAACCTCTTTTTTCAACTGTGGTCGAAGAAAGAATATTAGATCTTGACTCAGTATCTCCATTTGATTGAAGAAAAATAAGGGCACTTAAAAGAATAGAAAGAATTATTTGAATAATAACCAGTGTGTTTTTCATTTTTTAGGTTTGCTTTTGCGCAAAATTAGATTATAAATATATAAAATTATACCAATAGTAAAAGAACTCAATAAATAAGCCCAAAAATTATTGACTTGATAATTATACTGGGAGATATAAATATTGCCTACTTGAAAATCGGAAAGAAAAAAGACGGCTAAATAAAGACCGAGGGTGTCGATGACGACTCTAAATAAACCTAAAGTTAGAATATTAATTGGAATAAGAAGAATTTTAATAATTGGTTTTAAAAGAAGTTCAAAAATAGTTAAGACTATGGCAACTTTAATAATTGTCAAAGGAATTTTTTCAAAAGACAAGTTTTGCCAAATCTGATTGGCAGTAATTAAAGAAAAGGTAAAAAGGATAATATATCGAAGTATTTTTTTCATTTTTTGTGTTTTTTACTAGTTAGTATTATACCGCCCAGACCAATAAAAGTAATGATTGAGCCAATAAAAATTACTAAATCTAAATAATATTTAGGGTTAGAAATTGAGAATTCTTTTACGCTAGTTTTTAAAGATTCGATCTTGATATTAATATTTCGATTTTTGGGATTTAATGATTTCAAAATAGAAAAATTAGGTAGAGTAATTTCTATTGATGATAATGGTGGTAAAGAAGTTATTTCTTGCTGCCAATCTAAATTGGAAATACTAACTTTTAAATTGGATAAAGAATTATTATTTTGATTATAAATTTTTACAACTATTGGTTGATAAATTTTATTTTTAATAGGGGTAATTTTTATATTTTCATATTTGGGTTTTAATTCTTGGCTAGCAAATTCAACTTCGACTGTTTTGATATTATGTTTATTTTTATAAGCACCTGGAGGAAGAGGTTTTTCACTATTGAGTCCATGGAAAACAAAAGCAAAATGATTTGGATCTAAATCATTAAAATAATCAATTCCACTGGTGGTTTTTTCCCAAGTTGGGTCAACAGAAATCCATGATTGTTTATTTTGATCATAATATTGAGGCCAAGCATGAAGAATATCAGCATTGGTATTAATTGGTTTAATTTTGGAATTATTGGTGTATGCAAAACCTTGAACTTCACGAGCAGGAATACCTTTAGCGCGAGCTAAAGTTATAAAAAGATCAGTAAAATCGGTACAAATTGATGAATTTGGTGAAAGAAGAGTTTGTAGGGCACCTTTTCGATTTGAAGCATTAATAGCGGTGTAGTCGTAGTTTAATGTATTTACGGTGTAATTATAAATATCTTTAATGGTTTTTAAAGAATCAACAATTTTAATAATTGATGGATCGTTTATTGGCCAATAATTTTGTTCCTTTAAATAATTACTGTTTTCAATGGAAGCTTTGATATTATTGGGAATAATTTTGGCTTGACCAGAAACATCAATTTCAATTTCTTGATTAGAAGATAATTTGTATTGGGCTAACCAATTACCATCTGGATCTACTTTAATATTAAACGGTGGTGGTGAAATATCTTTATAGACCAATTTTTGGTTATCAGTTTCAGGTGGAATAGCAATTTCTAAGATTTGAGACTGATTAGTAGTATTTTCTAAAAAATATTTGAAATGAAAATCAAAAAGTTGATAATTACCAAAAATTAGAAAGATTTTTTGATTGGTATTTTTAAAATATATTTGAGTTTGATTATTTAGAGGAATTACGCTTTGAGGATTTGAAGAAGAAAAAGAAAGATTACCGAAATCACTGGGAATTATGATTGTAATTTCATTGGTATCGGTGGAATTGACTTTTTGATCTTCGGGAATAGGAATTTCCCAAATACTTCCCTTTTTGACGGCCAGATTGGGAATGGTGTAATTTAAATTAAATTTAGTAATTTGATCTTTACCGAGATTACTTTTATTAAATTTAAGATAAATAGTATTAGTTTCATTTTGACGGTCAACTTTTTGAATAATACTTCCTTGACTGTCGGTGCCAGTGATATTTTTTAATTCGGGGGTAGATAGAGTTAATTGATAGGTGGTAGGATAAATTTCGGAAAAATTATTGATTAGTTCAATTTCTTGACTAACAATAGCATTGCCTTGGTTATCTATTTGATAATTAATTTTTTGATTAGTTTTAAATTCGTCGGCAGCTTTAACGGGATTTAGGGAGAAAATAAAAAAAGAGAGTAAGAAAAGTAGAAACATAAGAGTATCTATAATATATCAAAAAAATACCGGCAAGTTGTTGTTACACAAACCTGTCGGTATTAATAGTTAGGTAATAAAACTCGGAAGAAGATTGTGGAATTTAGATGTCGAATTTTTATTTTGGATTAAATCCAGGTGACGAATTCTAGTCGTTTGTCGGCATATTTTTGAACCAAAGTGTAATTAAGTCCAAATTTGGTTATGCCGTTTTCAGTACTCCAAGGAGTCAACTTTGGAGTGGAAAACCATTCTTTAGTTCCAATTTCTCTGAAAGCAAATTTTCTTCGCCAATAAAGCCATTTCATTGGTTTGACTGGGGCGTAGAGAAAATTGTGATGCTTTCTGATTTCTGGATCAATTTCTGTTTGACAGGAAATTGAATCAAAGGGCGGATTTGCTCTTTTGGGATTATTGATGGTTTTTACACCAAAGAAATAATAATAGATTCTGTAATAGATTCGGTAAAGATTGGTATAGTATTTGATCTTTTCAAAAATTGACACAAGAAACACCTCTTTCTTTTATTTATATTTCTTTAATATTATTAAGACCAAAGTTGGTCTGTAAAAAAATGATATAAATTGAGTTTTATTGATTTTAAAGGAACAGATTTATTAAATTAACTGCTTATTAGTTTTTTAATAAAAGTAATGTATTATACCTAAATATTGGGGTTTTGTCAAATTATAGGATATATTTTTGATATATTGACTTCGGGTATTATTCGCGTAATATTTGTCTATGGCAACAATCTTATATAAGAGACAAAAACAAATTTTAGATTATATTGAACAAAGTATTTCAAAATATGGATACGCTCCAACATTGACGGAAATTGCTCAACATTTAGGTTTGTCTTCCTTGGCGACTGTTCATGAACATTTGGCAGTTTTGGAAAAAAAAGGACTAATAAGACGATATAGAGGTGCTGTTCGAGGAATTGAAGTTTTGGATAAAATTAAAAATGAAGTTGAAAAAGCAGTATCTTCTTTTATAGAATTGCCGGTTTTGGGTTTTATTGCTTGTGGTGAGCCAATTGAGCCATATACTGACCCAAATGCAACGATTGGGGTTAATTCCAATCTAGTACGCCCAGGGGATCAATCTTTTGTTTTACAAGCTAAAGGAGATTCGATGATTGATGATGGAATTTTGAGTGGTGATTATGTGGTGGTTAAAGAACAAAAAAACGCCAACAATGGTGATATTGTGGTGGCAGTTTTAAGAAATGGTTTTGCTACATTAAAAAGATACTATCGAGAAGCCAGTCGAATTCGACTTCAGCCAGCCAATACGACTATGTCCCCTATTTATGTAACAGATGTGGAAATTAGAGGAAAAGTAGTAGCAGTGATTAGACAATTTAATTAGCGGTATAATAGGCAATGCTTTATATTGTTGCAACACCAATCGGAAATTTGGGAGATATTAGTTTGAGGGCTTTGGAGGTTTTGGAAAAAGTTAGTGTTTTGCTTTGTGAAGATACTCGAAACACTGGGTTACTATTGGCTAATTTGAAAATTAAAAATAAACCCAAATTGATTTCTTTTTATGATGAAGTGGAAGAACAAAAAATTCCTGAGATAATTAAATTATTACAAAATGGAAATGAAGTGGCTTTGGTAACTGATGCAGGGACTCCAATTATTTCTGACCCAGGTTGGAAATTAATTAGAAAATGCCGAAATTTAGGAATTAAATATACTTCAATTCCTGGTCCATGTGCGGCCATTAATGCTTTGGTATTATCTGGAATTCCAGCTGGCAGATTTGTTTTTTTAGGATTTTTGCCCAAAAAAGATGGTGAAAGATTAAAGATATTAGAAAAATACAAGGGATTTGATGGTGCCAAAATTGTTTACGAATCCCCTTTTAGAATTAAAAAATTAGAAGAACAAATTAAAAAAGTTTATAGTGATGATGTGCAAATAGCAATTACTCGAGAGATGACTAAAAAATTTGAAGAAGTAATGCCTACTATTGAAAAAGAACCAAAAGGTGAAATAACAGTTATTTTTTACTGATCTTTAACTTTTCAGCCCAAGCAACAACATCACGAGTGGCATCGATAGCATCGGGACTAACAGAAATACTGGTAACTCCCCATTTAACTAATTTAGCGACTAAATCAGGATAATTACTGGGTGCTTGGCCACAAATTGAACACATAATTCCACGTTTTTTAGATTTGGTAATTAATCTTTTTAAAGACCAAAGAACAGCTGGATCCATTTCATTAAAAGATTTAGCAACTTCAGAATTATCACGATCTAGACCAAGAGTAAGCATGGTTAAATCATTACTCCCAATAGAAATTCCATCGATGCCAACATCAATAAATTTATCTAATAAAATGACATTACTAGGAATTTCGGCCATCATGAAGAATTTAAAAGATGGAGATCTGATTAATCCAGCACTGACAACAATTTTTTTGACTTCAGATAATTCATGAGGAGTGCGGACAAAAGGAATCATTAACCAAAGATTTTTGTAACCATATTTATTTCGGACTTGTTTAATGGCTTCAAGTTCCATATAAAAAACATCAGGAGAATTTATGTAACGAGCGGCACCGCGAAAACCCATTAATGGATTTGGTTCTTCTGGTTCATATAGAGCACCCCATTTTAAAGATCGATATTCATTGGTTTTGAAATCAGTGGCCCGATAAACAACTGGGCGAGGGCTAAAACTTTTACAAAATTTAACCATTTCTTTGGCTAATTTGTTAATATATTCTTTTTCCTTACCTTCGGCAATAATTCGTTTTGGATGAATACCAATATTGGCCAACATAAATTCAGCTCGCAAAAGACCAACACCATCGACATTTCTTTTGGAAATCATTTCAGCTAAATCTGGTTCACCTAAATTGACATAAATTTTAGTAGCAGTTTTGGCTGTAGATTCTTGTTTTTTAATAACAGGAGTATTTTTATTGGTTAAATCACCTTTCCAAATTTCACCAGTAGTTCCGTTCAAGGTAACAATATCTCCTTCTTTTAACATTTTGGTAGCAATTTTAGTACCAACGACACAAGGAACTCCAAGTTCACGGCTAACAATGGCAGCATGAGAAGTTTGACCACCTTTGTCGGTAATAATGCCGTTGACTTTTTTCATGGCTGGAACAAAGTCGGGAGTAGTCATAGAAGTAACTAAAATTTGACCTTTTTGGGCACGATTAATTTCCTTTGGATTATTAATGATAACTACCACACCACTGGCAGTACCAGGGCTGGCCTGTTCGCCAGTTAAATCTGGTTTTTGAGTTATTTTTGATTGATTGTCTAGAGTTTTTTGATTGGAAACTACAGTGGTAATAGGACGAGTTTGAACAATGTAAAGTTTTCCCCTGTCGATGGCAAATTCAATATCTTGAGGTTTACCATAATGATTGTGAAGTTTTTGGCCAATTTTGGCAACTTTTATAGCCATAGAACTATCTATTTTCTTTTTATTTTGTTTACTTTTAGGAACTGCAACTTCATTAGTTTCATGAGTTTTGGATCGGATTAATTGAGTTTTTTGTTCGACATGATTTTCAGAAATTATTTTCCAAGTATTTTTATCGACAATGTGTTGGTCTGGAGTAATGACCCCTTGAACAATATATTCACCCAAACCCCAAATGGTTTCGACTATGACTTGATTTTTTTCGTTAGTAACAGGATTGGCAGTAAAACAAATGCCGGAAATTTCCGAATCAACTAATTTTTGGACAGGAACAGCAACGCCAATTTTGAAGTGATCATAATGTTTTTTTACTTGATAAAAAATAGATCTAGAAGTAAAAAGACTGGACCAACAATCGCGGACACGGTGGAGAACATTGGTTTCACCAACAACATTTAAAAAAGTATCCCCTTGACCAGCAAAAGAAGCGTCACTGCTGTCTTCGGCGGTGGCGGAAGTACGAACAGCAACAGCAACATCTTTAAGACCACCAAAATCAGAAAGTTTTTTGTAAGCTTTCATAATATCAATGGAAAGCTCTTGGCCGATTGGAGATTTTCTAATAAGATCTCTAATTCTTTTAGAAGCATTTTCAAGTTGATCAGGTTGATCAACATCAGTAGTTTTTAGAATATCGGCAATTTTTGGTTTAAGATTGTTGTCTTGAACAAATTTAAAATAGGCACTAACAGAAACGACAAAGCCATTTGGAACGGGAATTCCAAGATTGTACATTTCGCCTAAATTTGCGCCTTTGCCCCCGACTAAATTTATATCTTCAAACTTAATTTCGTTAAACCATAAAATATCTTGATTCTTCATATATAAAATAATACAGATTTTTTAGATAAAAGGAAAGGTTAGCTTTTATATTATGGGATTGTATGTATATTAGGTGTGTATTTAGCAGTCTTATGACTAGACTGCTAATATAGTCTATTTTTTAAAAATGGTCTTATATTAGGGTAAATTTACACACCAAAGAGTGTTATAAACAGTAACAAAGTATAACAAATGGAATCACAATATTATTATATATAATATAGGATATCATTTAGTAAGGTTGGTGATGATTCTTTCTAGAACTAATTCTTTGGGGATAGACAGTTCACCAGTCTTGTTTTTAAAGTCTAATTCAATTAATTGGAGGTATATTCTTTTGGTAATTGCTTCATCAAATTTAGAATAAGAGGTTAATTGCTTACGGAAATTGTTTTTTAAGAAATAAAGAAAAAGATCGTATAATCCCAAATCTAGCACTTGATGATAAAGAGGAATAACTCGAGCAAGATTTTTGGGTTTAATGGCATTGAGGCAGGAAAATAATTTATTATCTAAGGGAAAGATTTTAATTTGAGCATTTTTAAAGGTTTTAATCTGAGTTGGGGTTAAAGTTTTGTCTTGCCAGATTACAACATCGACATTTTGGCTTTGGTTGATTAATTTATTAATTTGATCGATGATGGATTTGTTAGTGGCAAATAAATTGCTGACACTGAGGACTTTTTTGGTGTTAAAAAGAGATGATTCTTGGAGGAAAAGATTAACTCGGTCAATATCAATATTTTTTGAATCCAAGCGGAGAATATCAGCGTCTTTAATTTGATCTAAATGGTCACTAAATGATTTTCGGCTGTCAAGTTGGTTGTCGCCATGGAAAACATAAATCATAGTGATAGTTTACCAAGTTAAATGTGGAAAGTTTAGCTTTCTATTGATAAAATACCTTTGCTATTAAACGGCTCCATCGTCTAGCGGTTAGGACTCCTGGTTTTCATCCAGGCAATCGTGGGTTCGATTCCCACTGGAGTCACAAAACATAAAATAATGGTAAAATCGCCATTATGGTAGAAAGAGTTATTTTGACTGGTTTTGAACCCTTTGGTCCTTACGAATATAATCCTGTTTACGATACGACACTGAAGTTACATAGACAAAATTTTGAAGGTTTGGAAATATATGGATTAATATTGCCCCCAAGTTATTATGAAGCTTCGGAATTACTTTTTGAAAAAATAAAAGAATTTTCTCCAAGAATTGTTTTGGGTACTGGATTGTCCTCTTCAATAAATAAAATTAGATTTGAATCTTATGGACACAATAAAATGAATGGTAAATATTCGGATAAAATGGGAAGAAAACCTAATAATGAAGAAATAATAACCGATGGAGAAATTTTTTACAAAACTAATGTTGATAATATTATTTTAGCTCATCATCTTGATGATATTAATATACCGACAGAAGTATCAGTCAACGCTGATTATTATATTTGTAATTCTTTAATTTATTTGACAAGTAGAAATATTCAAAGAGAAGACCTTCAATTAAAATTTGCTTTCTTTCATACTCCTTGGACAGACTCATATACAAAATTGATTGATATTCCACCAGAAAAAAAGATAATTCCTCAAGAAATGCTTGAAACAGCTATTAGAGAAACTTTTATTAAAATAAGAGAAAATTAAAACGAATGGTTTGGAGAAAGGATACGACTAAATAGTTATCGTGGAAAGGACTGAAAGTTTACCAATACCGAACTTGGACACTAGAAATAGGGTTCAATTTCATAAAGAAAAAATTAATTCACTTTTAGAGATTACAAAATTTGATCCATTTTTGGGTAATAATTCAATTGTAAGTATTGTTGATTTGGATGGAGTGTTATGTGAATATGGTAGAAAAAATAATTCAGATGATAATACTTCCAGATTTTTAGCCCTAAAAAATATAATTCAAAGGTCGGAAGAATTTATTGTTTATTCAAGTAGAATTGAAATTAATGAAGATAGTAAATTGTGGCAAAATCTGAAACCAATTTTTGGACAAACAAGTATTGTTAGGTGTCCTTTTATGGTGGAAAGTTCAAAAAATAGATTAGAAGATTTTGCAAAAAGAGCCAATGAAAATTGTGATTTTAAATATTTGGTTGGTTTAAAAAAAATGAGAAGTTGTTTTAAGATGGATGATGATTTGCAAGATATAGCTCAAAAAACCTTGAAACAGAATAAAAAATTAGTGATGATAGGAAGTAGTATTTTTGATAGAAAAATTGTAAATAAAAATCTAAATTTAGATAATGTGTTTTATTTTGATACCGGACATATTTTGGTTTAGTGTAAAATTGAGTTATGGACGTAAAGATTGAAGAAAGTTGGAAGAAAGTGTTGGAAAAAGAATTTGATGAAGAATATTTTTCTAAGTTGGTTGAATTTGTAAAATTGGAATATCAAAAATCAACAGTTTATCCACCAGCAAGATTTATTTTTAATGCCTTTGAATTAACTCCATTTGATAAAGTAAAAGTGGTAATTTTAGGACAAGATCCGTATCATGGTGAAAATCAGGCCAATGGATTGGCATTTTCGGTTAATGATGGAGTACAGATGCCACCATCTTTAGTAAATATTTATAAAGAGATTGAAAAAGATTTAGGACAAAGATCGATAAATAAAAATGGAAATCTGGAAAACTGGGCAAAACAGGGAGTATTGATGTTAAATGCAACTTTGACGGTTGGAGCCGGAATGGCTGGTTCACATCAAAATAAGGGTTGGGAAAAATTTACCGATGCGGTAATAAAGATATTGTCAGAACAAAAAGAAAATTTAGTTTTTATTTTATGGGGAAGTTATGCTCAGAAAAAAGGTAGTGTGATTGATGAATTAAAACATTTGGTAATCAAATCGGCACATCCTTCCCCTCTTTCAGCTTACAATGGATTTTTTGGGTCAAAACCATTTTCTCAAACAAATACTTATTTGATCTTTAAAGACAAAGAACCAATTAATTGGTAATTAATACTGTTTAGCTTTTTCTTCGCCAGACAAAACACGGATAGCACCATCGCGAAGAGCTTCTAACTCAAATTCACCAGGATAAACAGAAATGTCAATATTAGTAGCAAAAAGATCTTGTTTAATTTTTTCAACTAAAAGTTTCCAACGGACAACTCCACCAGTTAAAAGAATTTGATCGATTTTTTCACCTTCAAAATCGGGAATTAAAGCACAAACCGATCTGGAAATTCCAGCAATCATTTCATCAACAACATCTTTATCTTGTCCGTTTAGAGCTGGATATTTATTTTCCAATTCAATCATGTCTTTGGTGCCAAGATGGGCAAAAAGACCACCGCCACCGGCGATCATATTAATTAATTGTTCTTTGGTATACATACCTGAAAAACAAAGATTTATTAGACCTTGGGCGGGAATTTGACCAGATCTTTCGGGACTCATTGGACCTTCACCGGCAAGAGCATTGGTAACATTGATGGTTTTACCTTTTTTGTGGGCACCAAAAGAAAAACCACCACCAAGATGGGCGACAATTAAATTTAAATCTTCATATTTTTTGTCAATAGAAGCGGCATATTCGCGACAGACGGCTTTTTGATTTAGAGCGTGCCAACCAGCATAACGCATAATTGCTGGAATTCCAGTAATTTTATGTTTAGCTTCAATTTCGTCAGTAGTAACAGGATCCACAATAAAAGCTTTGTCGGCAATATTGAATTTTTTGGCTAATTCTAGGGCGATTGGAGCTCCTAAATTGGAAGCATGATTAGCTTGAGCATAATTTTTTAAATCATCAAGCATTTTGTCATCAACTTGATAAGTACCAGAAGTAAGAGGAGGAAGCATGCCACCACGACCAACAACGGCGTCTAATTTATCGATATTATTTTGTTGCAAAATCTCTAAAATGGCTTCAAAACGATATTGGAATTGATCAAAAATATTACCTATTTTACCGAATTTTTCTTGAAACTCTTGGTCTTTAGCGTGGTCAATTTTATGTTCGAAAATGGTTTGTTTATCTTCAAAAACAGCGATTTTAGTGCTGGTTGAGCCGGGGTTTATTACTAGAATTTTCATACTTGATGATTATAAGGCCAATCAAAATAAATGAAAGGCTTAAAAGTTGACCAAAACTTAAAAAATGGATTGGAATTGTATCAATACGAATAAATTCTAATAAAAATCTGATTAAACCGTAATAAATTAGATAAATTCCGGTTTGATGGATTTTTATTTTTTTTAAAATGAAAAATAAAAGAAACATTAAAATTGATTCATAAAGCCAGATAGGTTGATTATTAATTCCATAAATTTCGTGATTAAAAAAGTTACCAAAACGGCCTAAACTTTGACACAAAGGAATAATTGGAATTAAAGTGTTGGTTATTTTTAAAAAAGAAATTTTATTTATTTTGGAAAAAATATAGATGAAAATTATTCCAAAAGTAATTCCCCCAATTATTCCCAGTCCTCCGCCACGAAGATTTAAAATTTGAAGTGGATTTGTAGAAAAATAATCCCAATAATTTATGACAGAATAAATTCTGGCACCAATAATAGAAAAAAATAAAAGTAAAAATAAAAAAATATTTTCCTTATTTTTAGGAATAATTTGATTATGCTTTTGAAAAAAAGTAATACCGATGACAAAGCAGACTCCGAGGATTAGACCGTAGATAGACATAAGTTATAATAATTATATATGGACAATCGAGAAGTAACCTTACCAAATCTTTCGATGCTAAAAACTAATAAAGAATTGATTTTTCCGGTGGCTGAGAAAACAATTAAAATTGTTGATCAAGATAGTTCACGAAGTGATGGAAATGTAATTAAAACTGAAGATAAAGATAAAGATATAGCTGATAAAAATGATAATCCTAGAGAATTAATGATGAGTGCTAAAAAAATATTTGTTGAAAAATTTGAGAATGCGTCAGTCGAGGAAAAACAGGCTGCTATTACTCAATTTTATAGTGCCATAGACAGTCCCTATCGTGTTTTCCCAAAATGGAGGTTATGCATTTAATCACGATGGTTTTATTCGTGTTCCATTGGATATATTAGGGAAGCAATCGCCAGAAAAAGCTGCTTTTTCTATACTTCACGAATATAGGCATGCTATGCAACCATCGATTAATGTGTATTCGTCAGGAATGGGGTTGGAAGCTTTCACTATTTTGAGTCACGATATGCGCGTCGAAGAAATTGATGCAACAAAATTTGCATTTGAAAATATGGATAATTTTGGTTTAGATAAAACCAAAATTGATCGCTATGGTGATTGGCAAAAGGCAATACAAATAACTGACACTTTTGATTTATTAAAACTAAATTATAATCAAGAAACCGCTGAAAATATGCTGGGTATATATAAATTACTAGACGAATATACCTTTCAAACCAATAGATCTGATTTAATGCCAGACAATGTTAAGGGGAAGTTTAAAAAGATATTGGCTAAAATTGAATTTAAATCTAATATAACAATCGCTAAAGCGAAATTAACAGAATTAGAAAAAAATGCTAAATTAACCAATGATAGGGTTTTATCAAATGTTGTATCGAATATTAGAACAGATTGGCCACAATTTCATCTGTAGTGTAAGTTTCAAATTGAAAATTGTCTACCATATTTATTTGGTGGGTCCTGCGGGATTCGAACCCGCGACCAATTGCTTAAAAGGCAACTGCTCTACCGGACTGAGCTAAAGACCCATTTATTAAACGGTTTTGCGAACTTTATTAGCACGGAGATAATACAGTTTAGCGCGTCGGATTTTAGTTTTTGGTGATCTTAATTTTTTAATACTATCAATCCATGGAGAATTGACAGGAAAAATCCTTTCAACTTTAACGGCATCAGAAGCTACTTTTTGAACGATGAAATTTTTATTTTCACCAGTTCCATTGACAGCTAAAATTACGCCATCAAAAGCTTGTAATCTTTCTTTATCTTTTTCTTTAATTTTATAGTTGACCTTGACTGAGTCGCCAACGAAAAAATCTTGTTCTTTGTATGTAATTTTTAGGGACATATTGGTGTTAAATTTATGCTTTGAAATTATATCAAAGTAAACTTGGCTAGTCTAGCAACCTAATTATTGTTTGACAAGAGGATATTATCGATTTACTGTTGAAGGTTTTCGTTTATTAGATGTTTATATTTTTAAGTATTTTAATACATCTTTCGAGATTAAATGGTTGGTTGTTATCAAATTGACGAAAACCAGGGAGTCTTCTATTGTAGTAAGGGATTATGATTTGATGCATACCTAACTCTTTAAGTATTTCTTGATAATTTTCTTTAAATGTTGAATAGGTTTTTCTACTTGTTTCAGGAGGGAGTGAAGCTTCGGTTTCAAATAGTCTTCCGGTAATAAATTGTGATTTGAATGCATATTTTGTGGAAAAGTCTCGGGACGGCCAATTTACTCCTTTTTCTTCTAATTCTTGTTCGTATAAATTCCGGTGGCTGTTGATTATTTTTTCGTAATTTGGTTGGCAAATCTTTCTAATTTCATCTTCAGGGATTGAAAATTCTAAACAGAAATAGTCGTTTTTTGATGTTTCTAAGGTATTGTCTGTATAGGCTCCGATACCAATGTTTTTAGCGAGAATTTCGGTTGGAATATTAAACTCGGCGATGCTGAATTTTCCTAGTTCATTAATAGTTGATGGTCTCATTTTATTATTTCGTTCAGATGCATATTTGTATGCGTCTTCTGCATAAAAATAGAAATATTTACAAAGACCTTCGTTTTCGTCTTTATTGAGAAAAGTATTTATTTTTTTTAAATATCCATCTTCGTTGTAGCATTGTGTGGGTCCAATATATCCGAGTTTTAGATTGTGTAATTCACGGCCCCTTATGGCTCTATATACTAATAGAGATTCATTTTTTATCTCAGTTTCTTTTTGTAGACTGTTTTTGAGTGTTTCGTAATCTACGTTATTTTTTGAAAAAACCTGCTCTTTTTCCATATTGAATGATTATATATCAATAAATATCAAAGTATGTTATCTAGTCTAGCAGGATGTTGTCTAGTCTAGCAGGATGTTGTCTATTTGCTTTTGGAGGTTTTCATTGTAATTTACGCCATAATTGAGTGGAATGTTTTTTCCATTGGGTAAAATGATGAGCCCACGATGACCGTTAGGATTATTTTTTAATAAACTATTTAATTCCATTAATTGATTTTGATTGGCAGATTTAGGAACAGTAATGACAAAATCATATTTAGATGAATTTTTGGGCGCCTCAAGGCTAATTATGTCGATTAAAATAGATAAATTTCCTTCTCGAAGGTTGGTTTTACCTTCAATATAATAAGCCTTATTTTCGGCTAAAATGTTTTCAACTGATTCAAAAGTTTTAGGGAAAACTACGGCTTCAATTTTGTTAGTTTCGTCTTCTAAGGTTAAAAAAGCCATTTTGGCATTATTTTTTTTGGTTCTGATTAATTTAAATTTAGTTAAAGAAGCGGCAATTTTAATAGAAGCATTAGCATCTTTTTTAAGAATTTCTGATATTTTAGGGAGGCCAAGGGTTTGAAATGGAACTAAAATTTTACTGATTGGATTTTCTGTAACGAAAATTCCAAGTAATTCTTTTTCAAGACCAAGACGATCATGTTCTGACATTGGAGTAACTTCAGGGAAATTGTCTGGTGGAGCGATTATTTTAGTATTTTCTTTAGTAGGTGCGTCAAAAAGGCCGAATTGACCATTATTTTTTTTGGTATTTAATTTTTCACAATCAATCCTAATTTTTTCAAGTGAAGAAAGTATGGCATTTCTTTCACCGAATTGGTCCATAGCTCCAACTTTTATTAGACTTTCTAAAACTCTTTTATTTATTTTTTGAGAATCAACTCGAAGACAGAAATCATTAAAGCTTAAAAATGGTCCATTAATATTTCTTTCGTGAATTATATTTTCAATAGCAGCGATACCAACGTTTTTAATGGCACTTAAACCAAAGCGAATAGCTAATTTTTCGAGAGATTCTGAATTTTCTTCCATTTCAAAACCACTTGAGGATTTATTGATATCGGGAGGACTAATAATTATGCCCATATGACGGCATTCACTGACACCATCAGTAATTTTTTCAGCATCGCCAGATTCAGCGGTTAAAAGGGCACACATGTACTCGACTGGGAAATTGGCTTTCATGTAGGCGGTGCGATAAGCCAACATGCCATAGGAGGCAGCGTGGGCCTTATTGAAACCATATGAGGTGAATGGTTCAATATAACTAAAAATTTCTTTAGCTTTTTCCTCAGTATAACCATTTTTAATACAACCGTTGATAAATTTTTCTTTTTGGGCGGCCATTTCTTCGGGAATCTTTTTACCAATGGCTTTTCTAAATTTATCGACTTCAATCCAGTTATAACCGGCTAATTCGATGGCAGTGTATAAACAGTCATCTTGATAAACTAAAAGACCGTAGGATTTATCTAAAAATTTTTCCATTTTTGGATCAATATAGCTGGTTTTGGAAGGATCATTTTTTCGAGCAATATATTCGGGAATAATAGCCATTGGGCCTGGGCGATAAAGAGCCACCATAGCCATTAAATCTTCAACTCGATTTGGTTTTAATTCTTTAATCCATTTGGTCATCCCCTCACCGGCTAATTGGAAAACTCCCATAGTGTCGCCGCGAGAAAGCATATCGAAAGTTTTTTTATCATCTAGAGGTAATTTTCTTAGATTGACATCAATGTTTTGTGTTTTTCGGACATTTAAAACAGATTGTCCTAAGAATGATAAATTTCTAATTCCCAAAATATCGTATTTAATTAAACCAACGTCTTCACAGGCGTGCATCTCATATTGAGTGATGATTTTATCACCGCCAGTTTCCAATTGGACTGGGGAAAAATCAGTAATAGTGGTTGGAGAAATAACAATAGCACAGGCATGAACACTAATATGACGAGCGCAGCCTTCGATTTGTTTGGCAGCCTCAATAATTTTTTTGGAATCGGGATCGGTGTTGTAAAGGTTTTTTAATTCGGGAGTACTATCAAGGGCTTTATCAATAGACATGGGGAAGCCTTGGGATCCAAGAGGAATTAATTTACTGATTTTATCGCCAATAGTATATTCGTAACCCAAAACACGGGCAGTATCACGGACAGCACCTTTGGCCATCATTCGACCAAAAGTACAAATTTGAGCGACGGCGTCTTTGCCATATTGTTCAATGATGTGATAGAGCATTCCTTGTCTTTTATCATCAGCTATATCCAAATCGATATCTGGTGGGGATGGACGGTCTTTGTTTAAAAATCTTTCAAAAGGAAGTTGGTAAGTTAAAGGATCGACGGCGGTAATACCTAAAACGAAAGCAACTAAACAACCACCGGCGGAACCTCTGGTGTTGGTTGGAGTATCATTTTCTTCGGCCCAACGAATAAAGTCATACATAATTAAGAAATATTCAGCGTAACCTTTGGGATTAATGACATCCAATTCAAATTCAAGACGATCAATTACTTCTTGACTTAATTCGTTGCCATAATATTCTTTGGCACATTTATAGGCTAATTCTTTTAATGCATCTTGTGGTGTTTTACCTTTAGGAAGTTTAAATTTGGGAAAATACCAATTCCCTAACTCCATTTCAAAATTACATTTTTCGGCTATTTTGACGGTGTTTTCCAAGGCATCTGGGAGATCGGAAAACTGAGCGGCCATTTCTTCTGGAGATTTTATATAAAAATCGGGAATTTCGAGCATACTTAATCTTTTGGCATCATTAATAGTGGTTTGAGTATTAATCATCAAAAGAACATCTTGGGCGAAAGCATCGGTCTTTTTAAGATAATGAGCATCGTTGGCAGCTATAAGAGGAATACCTAATTCTCGGCTGATTTTGATAATACCATCATTGGCTTTATCTTGACCTTTAAGATTTGGATGACGCTGAATTTCAAGATAATAATCTTCACCAAAAAGATCTTGATAATCTTTGGCTCGGTTTTTGGCTTTTTCGTAATTGTCGTCGAGAATTAATTGAGCAATTTCTCCTTCGATACAGGCACTATTACAAATTAAACCGTCTTTATATTTCTTTAGAGTTTCCCAATCGATTCTGGGTTTGTAGTAATAACCTTCAATTTGACTAATACTAATTAATTTCATTAAATTTTTATAACCCTGCTCATTTTTGGCTAATAAAATTAAATGATGATTACGACGGTTGGCGGCTGATTTGTCAGTTAAACCATTTGGGGCTAAATAAGCTTCACAACCAATAATTGGTTTAATGTCATTTTTTTTACAAGCTTTGAAAAATTCAACGGCACCATACATGTTGCCATGATCGGTAATGGCAATAGATGTCATTCCCATTTCTTTAACTGTAGAAACTAATTTTTTGATTTTGGTTAGGCCATCAAGGAGAGAGTATTCGGTATGAACATGTAGATGAACAAAATTAGCCATGGTTTATTTTAAAGCATTTTATTCAAAGCGGCTATTCTATCTTCTATGGGGGGGTGGGTAGAAAAAAGACTGGCAATTTTATTGCCTTTGAATGGGTTATTAATATAAAGAGAAGCAGTGGCAGTAGAGGCGGTTTCTAATTTATTTGAATCTTGGGAGATTTTTTTGAGGGCATCAATCAGACCTTGGGGTTGACGAGTTAACTTAATTCCAGAAGCGTCGGCTAAAAATTCACGGCGACGAGAAATCGCTAGTTGGATTAATTGGGCGATAATAGGGGCAAAAATTATTAAAATTAGACCAATAATGGCAAAAATACCATTATTATTGTCATTATTATCACGATGGCGACCGCCAAAAAGAGATGCCCGAGTGGCGGTATTGATTAGAATAGAAAGAGTACCAATTAAAATACTGACGATCATCATTAATCTGATGTCATAATTTTTTATATGGGAAAGTTCATGAGCAATAACGGCCTCAAGTTCGGTGCGATTTAATTTTCCAAGTAGACCAGTAGTGGCACAAACAAGGGCATGTTCTGGATCGCGGCCGGTGGCGAAAGCGTTCATAGCTGGACTGTCGATGACATAAATTTTAGGAACAGGAGTGCCGTTGGCTATACTTAAATTTTCAGTGACAGTATAGAAATCAAAAAAATCCTTACGATTAACCGGCTTGGCATTATTTAAACCAACAACGATTTTGTCTCCCCAGAAATAACTGACTCCAGACATAAAAAAGGATATAACTAAAGCAAAAATGATATATTCATTGCCATAACCAAAAGCTTGGGAGATAAAATAGACAGCCAGGGAAATAAAAACGACAAAGAGACTGATAATTAAACCAGATCTAAATTTATTTTGGTTTACCTGCTCATAAACATTAATCATAATTAGAGTTGGACTTTTGGATTCTTAGTTTCGTCTTCTGAGACTTCCAATTGGTCGGTATTAGTTGGAGTAGTTAATCCCTTTTCTTCTTTAAAACCCATAAGAGGGGCAATCCAAAGACCAGGAATGGTGGAAATAGCGGTATTATAATCGGCGGTAAGATCGATTAAGGTACGTCTGGCGTACATTAATTTATCAGCGGTATCTCGAAGCTCATCCGTTAAATTAGAGACTAAAGCAGAAGCTTTAATTTCAGGATTGCTTTCCATAACAACCTTAATAGAACCCAAAACTTTATTGATTAAATCTTGAGATTTATCCATGATTTTTGGATCGTTGGTTTTGACGGCTTGATCAATTGATTTTCGAGCTTCGGTTAATTGGTCAAAAATCCCCTTTTCGTGGGTCATATAACCTTTAACTGAATCGACAAGATTGGGAATTAAATTGGCTTGACGTTTTAGTTGATTACCAATTTCTTGAATGGAAGCTTTAATCCGAACTTGAGTGGTTTTTAATTTGTTAAAAAATCCGAATAAATAGAGAACAATTATGGCTAATAAAATAATTATGTAAATCATATTTTTTAATTAATTTCTAATTACTTTATTATAGCATTTTTGAGCGATTTCGATTTCATTTTCACCAAGTCTTTTTTGGGGTTCAATATAACAAAGTTTAAGAAAATTATAGAGTTTTTCTTCGTCTTCAAAAGTGTGTATTTTACCTGTTTTTAGGTCTTTTATTCCATATTCAGAAACAGAATAACCTAAAGACAGGGCATATTTACGTAGATTAATATTATGATTTTTGGAACCAGTGGAATGTTGAATCAAAGAAGCGAAATTTTTACATGGCTGAACCATTAAATCGACTCGGATATTATTAACAATTAAAATAGAAGCTTTTTTGGTGCCTTTATTAATAATTTGGATTTTTTCGGGATAGTTTATAAAATGATTTAATATTTCTTCACTATTAGTGCCTTTAGCAGCAAGATCGATATCGCCGACAGTGGTGGAAAGACGGCGAAGACTGCCAAGAGGAATAAATTCAGTTTTAGGAAATTTTAAATGTAAATAATCAATAACATTTTTCGAAATGTTTTGGGCTTCTTTTAAAGACATGCGTCTTTGAAGACCTAGAAAATTTAGAGTATTAATTAAAATTAATTGTTCTGATTTTTGTCCAAATCTGGGGATATTTCTAATTTTGCCGTTGTTGGCATATTCAATTAGTTCACTTAGAGCTTTTTCGGGATTATTAGAAAATTTTAATTTTTTAGTAAGTTTATGGGCGATTTTGGCGCCGATGCCATTAATTTTAGTGAAAGTGAAAACGGTGGGATGAATGTTTTTAAAGGCTTTAATAATATGGGGATGATATTTATTGTGTTTAAAAAGATAGTCAAGTTTTTCTAATATATTTGGTCCAATGTTAGGTATATTGTCTAATCCACAAGGATCCTTTTTCCAAATTTCTTGAAGAGATTTTGGATAAGAAACAACGGTTTCGGCGGCATTTTGATAGGATAAAACGCGAAAAATATTTTTTTTCTTGATTTCGTAGGCAGTGGCAACATTTTGTAAGAATTCAGCAATTTCAGCATTACTGTATATTTTGTCCATAATATATTTTACCTCCAAACTAATTTGTTGTTTGTTACGATAACTTTTGGTATAGTATCAAGGTAATTAGACCCAAGGGCTCGTGGTGCAGCGGTCTAGCACATCCGCCTGTCACGCGGAAGATCGTGGGTTCGAATCCCATCGGGCCCGCTTATGAATTAATCCCCTGTTTTAGGGGATTTTTTGTGTTCTGATTAATTTTAAAACTATTTATTTATATATTTTTCGGACTTCGTCTACTGCTCTTTTTAACGTCTCGCCAGATAAACCTAATTCAAAAGTAGTTAATTCCTCTTTATCATCCTCATCACCGTTTCCTTTTTCAATAAGACTTTTAATATATTTGTATTCGATAAATCGATCTTCTTCTTCTGTAAACCATGGTATTACATGAATACCGTGAATATGTGGATTGTCTCTGGTTGCCATGTAATTATCGTCTATTAACGGAATATCAAAATCTTTACTAAATGCTTCTCCTATCTTTTTATGTGCTGGTGCACTATTTGTTACTCTTTGCTCTAATAACGCCCAACTTTCTTGACTAAGTCCATAATAATCGGCAGTGTCTAGATCATCTTGAAAATCATCTATATAGTAATTTTTTTTGGTAATTAGTATCATTTTATTTGTCCATAAATCAAACTTAATTAATTCATCATGTATTAAGTCCCAATTTGAGGCAGTGGTAACCACAATTACTTGTCCGATTTGTTCTAATTCTGCAATAAACTCTTTTGCGTGTGGGTTTGGTTCGAGTTCACTACAATTGTTTACTAAAACATTATTGAAATCGACCAAAATTGGTTTATCAATATTATTTAATATTTCTTTGTGTTGGTCTAGTAAGTCGCCTTTTTTGAAAACGTTATTAAGTTGAGTTGCTAATTCTATATTTTTTTGTTCTGTGAATGATATTTTATCTACTTGTTGTTTGGAATCATAAGTTCTGTTTTCCATATAATTTTGTGAAAATATAAATTTTATTGGATTGGTTTAGACTATCACAAAATTAACATTTAAAAAATCAAACATTAGTATAGTTTAAATAAGTTCCAAGTTCGTCCCATCCGGTCCGTTTATGAATTAATTCCATATTTTAGGGGATTAATATGTTCAAAATTAAATTATTTTCCAATTAATTTATCTAAAAAACTTCGTTTTTGTAGTGGAACTATTTTTGGTTTTGATTCTTTTTCTAGTTTTGCTTTAATTAAAATATCTTTTATTTGATCTTTGTCGATACAATTTTCCCATCCGTTTGGTAAAGCATATCCTTCTATAATCATATCCTTTAAATTATCAACTTTATGTTGTTTAATTACTTTTTCATTAAACATTATTAAATTTTCTTCTATAAATCTTATGATATTTTCATCTGGTTTTTTAGTAAATTTTGTTTCAAATAAATAAGGACGCTCTTGGTAAATTTTTATATCTTTATCGGTTTCAATTTCTGTTTTATCTTTTTCTTTAAAAACAGTTGGACAATCTTTTATAATTTCAACATTATAAAGATAAGTATAAAAACTTGGCTCACATCCTGGGTAGCAAAATTTTTCAGGAGGACAAATATCAATTTTAAAACCTGGATTTTCTTTATTTATTCTTTTATCTTTAATATCTGGTTCATAACTTATCTTAAAGGAGGTTTCTTTTAAAGTAAGAAAAGAATTATAAGTGACAGGATCATCTCCAGTTCCAAAACTTTTGACATTTGAACCAGAACTTAGATAATTTATTTTTAATTCATAGTTAGCATGTTTACCGGTTGAATTCTTTTCAATAATTCCGTTGCTTCCTAAAACTTCTTCATTAAAACTTTTTAAAATTTGTTCAGTGTGATAGTAATCTAATTTTTCAAATTCTGGGATAATTACACTATCTTGATATTCCTTTCTTTCAATTCCTGTTTTTTTTGCCTCTTCTTCTCTTCTCAATTCTTCATTATTTACTTTATTTCTGGATTTTGTTTCGGTTTCTTTATAATAATCACTTATTTTTTCTTGCCAATTTGTCATTTTGTTTGTTATTTAACGGATAATGTTAAATATACTACTAATTAGTTATACTTTCAATATAGGAATAGTGCTTGTATATTCAAACTGTGTCAAGTAAGTTTTAAGTTCGGACCACACTGTCCGCCAGTGAATTAATCCCCTAATTTAGGGTATTTTTTGTGTTCCAAAGTTTGTGTTGATAAAATTTGTTATATATAATAGGTATATGAGTAAAGAGATGTGTCCTGAAGAAATTAAAAATAAAGGATATGAATCACCTTCAAACTTGATTGTAGAAAAAATAAATTTTACCGAAGAGGGTCTTAAAAAAGTAGCCACAGAACTTAATATTTCTTTTTTGGAAGTATGTCGAGGGCTTGGCGTAGATGATGGTAGAGTATTTAAAAAAAATGATTTTTTACCTAAAGAGGACTATTTTACTGATATTCAAACGAAAAGAATATTTGGAGGGCATGTTTATTCAACGGAAGATGAATTGTTCTTTCGTAGCAGTGCAATAGTTATCAGTGAAGCTTTACATAATTGTAATAATGCTTCTGGTGTTGATGAGGCAAGAAAATCTTTA
>Ga0247841_10002310_pt1 | contig 38682 bp, 27 predicted proteins | sample LaCruzMarch2015__2_FD_192410 | JGI IMG/M metagenome (GOLD analysis project Ga0247841, IMG submission 192410) | Freshwater microbial communities from meromictic Lake La Cruz, Castile-La Mancha, Spain - LaCruzMarch2015_18m | ecosystem: Environmental > Aquatic > Freshwater > Lake | place: Spain... | reverse complement strand
TGGCTTGATGTGGAAAGGACGGTTTCGATTGCGTACCATCGGAAGCCACGTTAACCCTTGTGGTCTTCTTGGTTTGGCGATCATGGACAAAAATGTCAAGGGTCTTGTTGGTGTCATTCGGCACCAGGGCAAGCGCATATAAAATTAGGTTGAAAAAATCACATTCTCTCTAAATTGATCACTTAATGCCGCTCTAAAGCGTTTCCGCTTGATGCTGAGTTTAGAAGGTTCTTTTTTTAGCAAGTTGATGGCGAGCTGACGGACAACATTAAAATTTTCAGGCGCATAGCCTTTACGGATGCGGGAATCATCTTCCCTAAACGTCACGTCCAATACCCAATGCAATGAGTTTTCAACACCCCAGTGCGCACGTGCTGCCTGGGCGAATGGCTTGACGTCGGTCAATGTACAGAGGTAGTGTCGGCGCTCAATGCTCACCTCACCGTTGATGAAACGTTCGCTCTCAACCATACCAATGCTTTTTAGCCCTTTCCACCGGGCCGCATCAGGCAGGGTATCCAGACAGGTCGACATATAACACCGCCGCGTCTCGATGCGGCCATGACCCGGATGGGTTTCTTCATGGGTCTGCAACTGGCATAAAGCCGGATTGTTAGCGGCTATTGCCACCTCGAAATAATCGGTAATGGCTTCATGCAGAAGTTTTTGGTTGCCTTTGACCGCCAAGACATAATCGGCTTGTTTCTCAACAATTTTTCTGGCAATGTCGGTTTGGCAGCCCATCGCGTCAATCGTGATGATACAGCCTTTGATTTCGAGCATGTCCAGCAAGACCGGTATGGTCGTAATCTCGTTGGATTTTGCCTCGGTTTTGACCTGACCCAGCGACAAACCCGCTTGGTTCGCCCAGGCGCTGACCATGTGAATGGCTCCGAGCTTATCCTTACGGTTGTACGAGTGCCGAGCAGTTTTGCCATCAATGGCAACCACCTCACCCGTCGTCAGTTCTGCAACACCCTGCACCCACGCGATAAAACATTTCGTCATTTGGGTCGGCTCGATGCGGGCAATTACCCGCGCAATGCAATCATGTGAGGGGATGCCATTCTCCAACGTTATCCATTTTTTCAGCCACTCCTCTTTGTCTTTACCAAACTGTTCAATGGCTTCCCATCCTTCAGCACCACTGATGACCGAGCATATCGTCAAAATAATGATGTCGAGCAGATTGTGTTTCTTATGCCGCTCTATACGCGGGTCTTCCAACGATGAAAAAGCTTCTTGTAAACTTAATGCCAACTGACAACCTCCCAAAAAGATAAGTATCTCATTTTTACACTAATTTATATGCGCTTGCCCTGCTCTTTTCCCTCATCGTTGCTTTTTCGTAGAACAACTCTACAGGAGAGGCGGCCTTGTCTTCAATTCATTTAAAGTTGAGCATCGCGTTAATGATATATAAATATACACGCACACCTTACTTACTTAAAGCCTCACACTACCCTATTCCCTTTCTTGCCATCATGCCTTTTGAAGGACTGTAACCTACAATAGCTATGCTACTAAATAATATAAATGTAACTAAAGTATAGGCTAACGCATAGTGATTTAATTGCCCATACAGTGCAAAACGTATCAATTCTACTGCTTGTGAAAAGGGGTTATAACTTGCCAGCGCATATAATATTTTGCTAGATTCTTTTAGTTTCCATAATGGATACAATGCAGTTGACATAAAAAACATCGGGAAAATAACAAAATTCATTACGCCTGCAAAATTTTCCAGCTGCTTGATAAATGATGATAATAACAGACCTAACGCACCCAACATTAAGCCGGTAAGCATTAATGCAGGAAGCAGTAAAAAATAGCCTTGCCATGGCGCTTCTATTTCATACATGTAAGCAATCAGCAAAAATACATATACTTGTAAAATTGACACGCCAGTGCCAGCAAGTAACTTACTTAACAACAAAAACCATCGTGGTAATGGCGCTACCATTAACAAACGCATACTACCCATTTCTCGATCATAAACCATCGACAAGGAGCTTTGCATCCCATTGAATAATTGAATCATGCCACACAAGCCTGGTGTTATATACACTTCATACAGAATATATGTATCGTATGGCGGTGCAATCGCTAAACCTAACGCGGCTCTAAATCCTGCTGCAAAAACAAATAACCAGACTAAGGGCCTAACTAATGCAGAAATAAAGCGTTCGCGCTGAGTGATGAAGCGCCACAACTCTCGACCAATTATTCCCAGCATTGCTCGCATATAATGCGTTAAGCTCATGACAATTCTCCTTGGGTTAATTGCGCAAAAGCGGTATTTATATCCTTAGTTTGAGTCATTGCAACAATCTGTTCACGATGCCCCTTCGCTTTAATTTTACCTTTATGCATGACTAGCACTTGATCTGTTGAATAAATTTCATCCAATAAATGACTTGCCCATAACACCGCTAACTGCTCATGTGCTGTTAAATAATGAATGTATTCGACAATCGCTACACGACTTTGTACATCTAAACCTACAGTAGGCTCGTCTAATAATAATATGCTAGGTTTATGCAATAAAGCTCGGGCAATTTCCACTCTACGTTTATGGCCACCGTTTAATTTAGCCACTTTTTCTGAGCGCCTCTCAAACATAGCCAGGCGTTCTAACTCTTCTTGAATTCTGCTTTTAGCCAGTTTCCGACTCATGCCATACAATGCGGCATGATAATGCAGATTTTGTTGCACAGTTAAGTCTACATCTAAGGTTGTTTGCTGAAATACAATACCTAAGGTAGCTAAAGCTTTACGCGTTTGCTGTTTAATATCAAAACCGTTTAACGCAATCTTACCTTCGCGACAGTCATATAATCGTGTTATTAACGCAAATAATGTGCTTTTACCTGCGCCATTAGGCCCTAATAAAAAAGTAAAGTCACTGGCGTTAATAGTAAAGCTCACGTCATCAAGCGCTAATTTTCCTTGATAAGCAAATCGTAAATTTTCTATCGATAATGCAACAGTATTACTCATGGCTTTACCGCAAGCCCCCACGGATTTGTTCCCACACCGATTGAGCGAATCACCTTTAATTGCTCAAGATCAATAATAGACATATCATTACTTAAGCCATTGGCTGAATACAAATATTTTTGATCGGCAGAAAAAGCAATATTCCACACTCGCGCCCCCACTAACAACATTTTTTCTACCGTTAAATTGGCGACATTAATTACCGCAATACGATTGGCAGGTCCTAAGGCTACGTAAGCTCGCTGCATGTGCTTATCAACCAGCACGCCAACGGGCTGAATTTTTTCTGCCGTGACCCCCTCTACTTCAAATACCAATTCTTTGATGATTTGCTTAGTTTTAGCATCTAAAACCATCAATTTTCCTGCCATTTCTGAAGTGACCCACACTTGTTTGCTGTCTGCGGTGAAGGTAAGTGCCCTAGGTCTTGGATCGACTAAGGTATTTGCCACACGGGTGTAATTTTTGGTTTCGATCCAGTGCACCATATTAGTGGTTTCAGACGCACTTACCACCCATTGATTATCTGGGCTGACAGCAATGCCTTCTGGTTCGACGCCGACAGGAATGCGCGTTAACACTGTCTTTTTATCAACATCAATGACGGATATCTGACTATCATCTTCGTTAGAAACATACATTCGCTTATCAACTGGACTTAACGCAAAGGTTTCTGGATCATTCCCTGACGGTAAATCAGCCAGCTCGGTTAAGGTATCAGCATTAAATTTTTTTATTATATTATCATCGCTCACGGCAACGTATAAAAATTTAGCATCTGTACTTAATGCGATGCCTCGCGGACGTCGCCCTACGGCAACGGTTTTAAGTAATTTACCTGCGACGGGATCAACCACAGCAATAGCGTTATCTTTTTCTAAACTTACAAAGACAGTTTCAGCTTCGCCATTAAACGCCCAGAGAAATGCACCTAGCCCCACTACACGAAGACATTTTTTCATTATTATTCTTTCCTTTTACAAAGAGATTCTGGTGCATCATACCCTAAGGTATCTAATTCTGTTTTAGGATGTAAAAAACCCTCAATAGGGGCTACCGCCACCAGCGAACGCGGGGCTGCAAGTAAAATAGGTTGTCGTAATTGACCATCCCATGCACGAAAAGATAAGGCACTACCTTTATAACCTTGTAACACAAACCTATCGCTTAACATAAAGTTTTTAAGCGCTTGCCACGCACTCGAATGGGTACGTGTAACCGCCTCTCCTAATGCCCGAATCGCTAAATACGCGGCATAGTCTTGCTCATTCATCCAGCGTCCTGCTTGCGTTTTAAAACGTTTTTGAATTTGCGTAGCCCCCCATAAATCATGCGTTGGATGCCAAGCAACCGCGCTTAATCCTTGTGTTCCAATAATTGGTCGTGGCGACCAGGTTTGATAATCAAGGTATTCTCCAAATAAATTTTGTTCATCAGCAACCACCAGAACATCGTAATCATCTTCAATTTGGGTAAATACGTCAATTTCTGCTTGCGCTGTTTTACGCGCATCAAAAGTGTGTGACCATTGCTTTTCCGCAACAATCTTAATGTTAAATCGTTTCGCAGTACGCTTCAGGGCCTCCGCAAATAATTGATCAGCAGGTTCCGCGCCCACCACTAAAAACCATCTATGCCAGCGTTTTTTTATTGAATATTGACCTAAGGCATCCGCACGCATGGCTCTGCTTGGTAATAGATGCAATACAGACTCACGGCAGTCAGTGTTTCGTAAGCTATCATCCACGGTTGCGGCATCGAGAATGAGCAACGCTTGCTGGCGTGCTAAATCTGCAATAGCTAAGGTTTTTTCTGGGGATAAGAGCGTCACTAGATAATTAAACTTCCCCACAATATGCTCGTTAAAAACAGTTTCTGCATGTGCATTGGCGGGCACAATAAATTTTTTTAAGGTAAACGACTGACCAATAAACTCACCCGTAATATTATTTTCCTGTATTGCCAGTTCAGCACCTAATTCACCTTTATCAAGCACGACAGGATCGATAATCGATAAATTAATCGCTGGCTTATCAAGCTGCGCCAAAATAGCAATGTTTACGGTTAACAGTGACGCTGGTTTTACGGTAGATTTAGCTTCAACCTGATTAACAAAAAACAAACTTAATCCAATAAATACTGTCAACCATAAATATTTGGACTGCTTAGTAAAAGTCATCACAAAAAAACCTCATTAAAACGGCTGCATATTAAGACATTAAAGCTGTCTGCATTAAAAATATTTTTTAATTTTATACCATAACGAACGCTCACTTATATCTAACAACTGCGCGGCTTTGGCTTTATTATCGTTAGTTTTTATTAAGGCATCTTCTATTAACTGTTTTTCCAAATATTCGACTTGCTCAGTTAAACTGGCCATATTTGGCACTTCTGCCACAATACTCAGCGCACTGCTTGGCTCAGCAACTGCTTGTTTATGTTGATAAGCACCTAAAATATCACTGGATAAATGCGCAATAGAAATCTTTTTCCCGCCGCTTAAGACAATGGCACGCTCCATCATATTTTCTAATTCTCTGACATTGCCAGGCCAAGGATACGCCAACAGGCATTCTGTCACGTTATCTTCAAGACCATTAAAAGGATACGCAAATTCACGCGCGTGTTGGGCTAAAAAAAAGTGTGCTAGCGGTAAAATATCTTCTTTACGCTCTCGTAGGGGCGGCAAGATAATGGGGAATACATTTAAGCGATAAAATAAATCTTCACGTAATTTTTGCTCAACAATTGCTTGCCTAGGATTACGATTACAGGCTGCAATTACCCGCACATCTAAATTAATCGTGCGATTACTGCCTAAACGCTCTAAGGAACGTTCTTGCAAAACACGCAATAATTTAGCTTGTAAATTAAAGTCCATTTCGGTGATTTCATCCAAAAACAAGGTGCCGCCTTCGGCAAGTTCAAACTTACCAACACGCTCCTTGTTCGCACCAGTAAACGCGCCTTTGCTATAACCAAATAACTCACTTTCTAAAATATCGGCAGGAATAGCTGCACAATTTATGGATACAAACAGTGCGTCAGCACGCGGCGAACTTTGATGAATAGCGCGGGCAACGAGCTCTTTACCTGTTCCAGTTTCGCCCTGAATCAGCACGCTTGTTTTGGTTACGGAAACCTGCTCAATTTGCGTATAAATTTCTTGCATAGCGGTACTTTTACCAATAAAGCCATGCCATCCTTGCTCAACTTTTTGACGTAAATAACGATTTTCACGTTGTACTTTTGCTAATTTTAACGCCCGCTGTACCGCTGCTTCTACGGCATCTAATTCAAAAGGTCTGACGATATAATCACTGGCACCATACTTCATCGCATCCACCGCAGAATTTACCGTGCCGTAGGCGGTCACTAAAATAACGGGTAAATCATTATTTTGTTCACGAAGCTGCTTTAATAAACCTATGCCATCTAACTCTGGCATGCGTAAATCAGTAATAACTAAATCTATTTCGTGGTGCATTAAAACATCAAGTGCAACACGCCCATTTTCTGCCTGTAAGACCTCATAACCCATTTGCGTTAACATGATTTCTAATAAACGACGCATTTTTGCTTCATCATCAACAACTAAAATACTTTGCTGGGGCATTACGACAACTCCAAAATCTGTTGAACAGGCAGCACGACATGAAAACTTGCACCACCAAGAGGACTATCAGTCACATAAATCTGACCATGATGAGAAAAAATAATTTGCTGAACAACGGTTAAACCTAAACCTATACCTTCTTTTCGTTGCGTAAAAAAAGGTTCAAAAACCTTGATTTTATTAGCATCAGCAATGCCTTGCCCATTATCACTGATCACAATTTCCACCACATCATCATGAGACATTAACGCGACTTCAATCAAGCCATCATAGGCAACATGCTGAATTGCGTTCATCACTAAATTTAATAACACCTGAATGATTTGATCACGATCACAATATACGTCACTTCGCTGGGCGGTAAACTGGCTAGTAATTTGGACATGCTTAACATCCGCCTGCGTGCTCAATAATTCTAAAGTATGCTCAATAAGGGTTTGTAGATGTTGTTGCGTAAACTCAGAGGCTCTTGGTTTGGCACATTCCAATAGCATCGTTACTAAACCATTTAAGCGCTGAGTTTCACTAAGAATAAACTCGGTCATTTCTCGACCTATGTCAGTTAAGCCTTGTTCTCGCTGTAAAATTTGCGCAGAAGACCGCAAAATACCTAAGGGTGTGCGTACCTCATGCGCCATACTCGCTGCCATTTCGCCGATCACAGCTAACTTTGCAACGCGAACTAGATCATGTTTTGATTGCTCTAAATTACTAATCATTTGATTAAATTGCGCGCTTAACTCAACTAGCTCAAGACTAGAGCGTAATTGTGGTGGCGCAACCTGTTTACCTTGCATAAATTCTCGCGTAAAGCCTGCTAATTGAACAATTGGTTTAGCAATTTTTGCAGACATAAAAAAAGATACGACGACGCCCAACAAAATGGTCAAACATAAAAACACCACGATGGCTAACCAAAGCTCACGCACGGGCGCAAAAGCACTGGCATTGGGTTGCAAAATTAATACCGTCCAATTAAAGCCTTTAAAAGTACGATACCCTAAAGAGTGCGCATAGCCGATTAAGGTAACTTCATTATTTAGAAAATCAACGGGCAGCGTTATTGAGCCCGTGGGTTTGTCTAGGGCAGCCAACAAGGCAGGCAGCTCTTTAAAGCGTGGTGTTTTATCTCTAAACGCTGCTGAGCTGGCGATAATTCGTCCAGTGTTATCCAGTAATAACACATGGGATTTGGCTGACCCTCCAAACGGCAACGGGGCATCTAAAAATCGAAAAATTTCGTCCCAGCTAAAGCCAGCGTAAAGGTAGCCTAATTCACCTTTAACAAAGGCATCGTTAATCGCAATTGAAAGAAACATTTTATCGCCTGGTCCCTTCAAGCTTTGCAAAAAAAACACCTGCTGATTTTGTTCGGTCTTTAACCAAGGCGTGCCCTGATTATACGTTTGCCCCAGCAGCGCTGGATCGCAGGATGAAACAATCTTCTGCTGCTGATCAACCACAAAAATTTGCTCGTATACGCCATCGTACCCGGTATGCAGCTTTGTTAAAAAATGTGACAAGCGTTTATCAATATCTCTTACACGCAACTCTTGCATAACCTCCAATTGACTCCACATGGCCATATTTTCCATACGCTCAAATAAGGCCGTGTCAATTTGCTGGATAGTCGATACTGCTTGAAATTTAAGTTTTTCTTCAATTTCTGACTTTAGCGTATCTTGCAAATGCACAAAAATCATTAAAGAAATCATTAATGCCGATGCTAGACTAATCAGTATATAAGAAATCAGCAATATCGTTCGAATTGTCATATTTTTCCCACAGTGCAGTCGCTTGCTATTAATTCTTAACGAGCGACAAGATAATGAGTAAAACACTGCTCACCTTAACTTATTTACTCGTCCCATTAACAATCACTAACGCTGTTAATTTATAGTATTTATGATGCTTAATTTTTTCGTAATTCTACTGTTTGGACTTGGCTCTATCAGTCATTGCGCTGCAAAAGAAACCACCTCACCTGAGTTATTACCGCATTATCAGTGGGGGCGTGGCATAACTTGGCAGGCAATCAATTTAAATTTAGGTGGCTATTTCAATGCAGTTTATGAGCATCCACAACAGTTTAAAGAAAGTGTTTCTTTAAACGATTTAAGCCTTTTTTTTACGTGGTCACCACATCAACGGTTACGTTTTTTTGCTGAAATAGAAACTGAAAACTGGCTTTCTACACAGGGCGTTGATAGTCTTGATAATACCCTGAGTACCGAACGCTTATATTTAGACATCCTTACCAGTCCTGCTAGCACACTTCGTTTAGGTAAGTTTTTAACTCCTATTGGACGCTGGAATCTGACCCATGTGTCACCATTAATCTGGACAACAAGTCGCCCCTTAGTCACTGAACGACGCTTATTTACTTCACATGTTAATGGCGCAATGTTTACTCATCGTGTTGATTTCAACGTTCATACGCTGAACGTGGCTTTTTATCTTGATGAATCAGCTACCTTAGACGCTTTTGACTATCAACTTGGTTTTGAAAATGGTGTTGGCAGTCGAGTTACCCTAGACATCAATGAAAATCTACAAATTGGTGCTTCTTGGCTTAATTTTAAAAATAAAAGCATTACTCCAAAATCCAGCAATCAACTGCTTGGCATTGATTTATTATGGAAAAAAAATCACTATGAGCTTGAGTTTGAAGCCATTTATCGAACAGCTGAAGATAATCAAGGCACCGAACACGGACTTTATTTACAAAGCGTAGTACCTTTAATGAATGATTTTTATGCGATTAGTCGTTATGAATACGTAAATGGCACTCATCGTTATCTTCCCACAATAACCCACATTGGCGTCACTGGCCTAGCCTGGAAACCTTTTACGCCCCTTATTATTAAAGCAGAATATTTGTTTGGTGATAATAATCAGTTTGTTGCGCCTACAGGCTTGTTTGCCTCTGTTTCAATGTTTTTTTGATCATGATAACACTACGATCAGCACTGCTACTATTTACCTGTTTTTGTTCCACAGCACTTTTTGCTGATGAAATTTTTGTTATTACGCACCAGCAATCCTCAATTACTAAGCTAACGCCAAAACTTATCGAAAATATTTTTTTAAAGAAAACCTTGCTTAACGACGTAGGAAATACGTGGATACCGCTTAATTTAGACCCTAATCACCCCATTAGGATTGCTTTCTCTTTGGCACTATTTAAAAAAAAACCAGAGGAGTTGGAAGTCTTCTGGAACGAGCAATATTTTCAGGGCATTACACCTCCTTATGTCGTGGCTTCAGAAGACGCCATGCTTCGCTTTGTCAGTACCACCCAAAATGCCATCGGCTACGCGTTACCTTGCCATATTACTGATCAAGTTCATGTCATTTTCAAAGTCAACTCACCACTCTCTCTTAAACAATTTTGTCCAAAAAACACTTAAAAAACTTGAGCGCTTTACGATGTTTTTTTAAATCACAACAAATTGATTATTAATATTTTTTTGAAAAACATTGCATAGTAATAATGATAAAAACTTGACCTAAGAATCATGCCCATGATAAAAACTACCCGTTGTTTGAGTTTTAGCAGACAACCGACTCTACATTTTTGAGTTGCCCCCCATAAAAAAATTGGGGAAAAAATCAATTATATTAATAAAACACTAAAGAGGATTTAAAAATGTCTGAAGCTCCAGTAAAAGATAACATGTGGTTATACGTAGGCCTTTGCATCGCTGGTATGGTTGCAGTGGTAATTTTCTTAAAAAGCCAAAAATCAGCGCATTTAGAAAGTGGAGCTGTTGCTCAACTTCAATCAGAAACTTTTGCTAATTTAGAAAAAAGAAAAACTAGCAACAATGCTTCTGAAATGCAAAAATCTGGTAAATAATTAAGATTAAATTTATAAGCGTCATTTTTAACTATTAGTCGTTATTTTAATAACAAGCTGTAAAGCTAATATGTTGACGTTATTTACGAAAATCTAAACAATCCCTTCGATAAGTTAGACCGTCGAAGGGATTTTTTTTGCCCACCATTTTTTGCGCTACACGACAACGTTTACAGTGCAAACTTTAGTCAAAGTAACATAGTTAATCCTCTCACACGACAACAAACCTCCTTGCCTTTACGCAAAAAAAAATAATTGAAAACAATAAGTTAATAAACACTTTTATAACTGAGCTTCTATAGTATTTCCTTATAAAGGTTGGCATAGATTCTGCATGTTGCATAAATAACTTTACGCAAATTGAGAATATAAATGAATCTTCGCCTATTAATCGCCATTCCTTGCTTGTTACTTTCAGTCTCTGCACTCGCCTTAGATCTAGGTCAAGCTGCACCTATGTTTAACCTATCTGCGCTCAATAATAGCAACACTACACGCCTAACCAACTATAAGAATAAAGTCATTTATTTAGATTTTTGGGCATCTTGGTGCGCACCTTGCCGCCTCTCTTTTCCTTTGCTTAATACCTTACATCAAAAATTAAAGCACCAAGGCTTTGAAGTCATTGCAATCAATTTAGATGAAGATAAAAGCAAAGCCGAACAATTTCTTAAAGAAATCCCTGTTGACTTTACTGTACTACGAGATGATTCAGGAGAATCAGCTGATCAGTATGCAATTGAATCCATGCCAACTTCCTTTATTATTGATCAACAAGGGCATATTCAATATATTCATCACGGCTTTGCTAGTGCAGATATCAGCGGCATTGAACAAAAAATAACCCAACTTCTTGGAAAAAAAGCGCAGTAATGAACATAATTAAACTTAGCTTTATTCTATTTTTAGTGATGAATGGCGTGGGGTGCGCGCCACTTAAACCTTGGCAACGAGGTAATTTGGCATTACCACAGATGGCACTTACACCAGACCCACTTGAGTTTGGTTTACGACAACATACTGCGTTCAGTAAAGAGGCTGCGTCTGGGGGATATGGCGGCGGAGGCGGTGGTTGTGGCTGCAATTAATAACACCTTTTTATGCTGATATATTTACTTCTTAAACACTCATGAATTTATTAACACCCTCGACTACGCTCCAATATTTAACCTTTTCTGCGCTCGCTTTACCAGGTTTACTCTCGTCTGCGCATGCTGGTAGAGTGGAAGAAAACTATCAATCCGACTTTCAATACGGTCATTACTCGGAAAGCAATCAACGTATAAATGTCGATATTTTTGAAGGCTCGCTAGGTTTACCCATTGGCAAAGCAATGACTGCATCAGTTAACTTAGTTCGAGATTCTATTTCCGGCGCATCGCCTGTGTACAATAAAAAAGATGCTCAAGGCAACGCACATCAAGTCATTAGCGGAGCGTCAGCCACATCCTCATGTGGCGCCTCAATTTGCGAACAACGCGATGCAATCAACGGTAATTTAAGCTATTTTTTTGACACTGCCGCGTTAAATATAGGCGGTGGCTTTTCAAGAGAACAAGATTATACCTCGCGATTTTTTTCTACTAATTTAAGTCTTGATGTTAATAAAAAAATGACGACGCTAAATTACGGAGCATCAGTTGCTTTTGATACCATTGAGCCATCACCATCGCCTTGGAATAGTCGTCCAATCGGCTTTAATCGTAGTAAAACTAGCCAACAATATTTACTAGGCATCACTCAGCTTATTGATAAAAATTCACTTCTTCAAGGCAATATAAGCTTTGCTTATTCAGAAGGCTTTATGTCTGATCCTTATAAGGTTGTGGCGTTTTACGACCCTAATGAGCCGTTATTATTCAATGGTAATTTATATGCCAATGCTATTAAACCTGACCAACGCCCTGAAGAAAAATTTCAGTGGGCTGCGCTCCTGCAATATGTTCGCCATATTGATTACACCAACGATGGCGCTTTACACATCGATTATCGATTTGCTTCTGATGATTGGAGTATCCAATCTCACACTTTTGAAGTTAGTTGGCATCAGCCCATTGCTAATCAATGGTTAATCATTCCAAGACTTCGATATTACTCACAAACGGAGGCTGATTTTTATCAAGTCACAGGCACGCAACTGGAAAGCACGTTTTTTTCTAGTGATTATCGCCTTGCCAGTTTTGGCGCACTATCAGGCGGTATAAAATTAAGTAAAGAGATTTCTCATTTGAAAGCACTTAAACAACTTAAATTTCAAACGGGTATTGAATACTACGACCATAATGCAGACTACCAACTTACAGGGAATAACAGTAATCACTTCACTGATTTTAGTTATTATTTAGTCACCGCATCTTTTAACGTGAGGTTTTAACGTGTTAAAAAAAACTCCTTTTTCTAATGAAACATACAGAAATTTGCTCAAAACTTACCTACTATTGTTCGTGTGCGCACTTGGTATTTTTGACAATACGCTCGCATTTGCTGAAGTGCCATCCGCGTTTATAACACTACAAAACACAGCCCATCACACCTGGCCGGCAGAGTACACGATTGAAATCACACCGCCTCAAGATCACCACGCCTACTTAAATACAGGTGATGAGCATAGCTTTATCCCAATTACCTTAGATGCAGACCAATACTTAGCTAACGCAGGTTTATCATTAACGCTGCTAAAACAACCTAAAGGGCACTATGATGAATTGGTTAAAGCACAGGTTCTCCGTGCTAAAGATACCTATCGTTTTTCCTTAATGGCGACTAAAACGATTACCTTTATTGAAACGTCACTTGCCATTAAATACCAACTTTGTAATGACCTTACGCATGTTTGTTATCGCCCTAAAACAAACAAAATTTCCCTGCCATTACCGCCCATTACCAGCCTTGAAACAACAACGACTTCGGTCTCATTCACTGAGCAATTGCTTAGTTTATTTAACCAAAATCAAAATAATACATTCCTACTGTTTGGCTTAATGTTTTTAGCAGGCTTGTTATCTGTAGCGACCCCCTGTGTCTACCCAATGCTACCCATCACCTCAATGTTTATAGTCAATCGAGCCCAAGGCATTAAAGGCAAAGATAAGCAACACGCCTTAGTCTATTTACTGGGTATTATCGGGACTTACACATTACTTGGCTTAATTGCTGGAATGACTGGCGGAGCGTTTAACAGCTTTATGCAATCCGCGTGGGTAAACTTAGCTTTTGCTTTATTTTTTACCGCTTTTGCCTTAGCTTTATTGGGCTTTTTTGAATTAAGTTTTATGCAAAATGAAGTCTACTCATTAGATCAACGCACCTCCCAAGTAAAAGGGCTTGCCGGCACTTGGTTAATGGGGAGTGTCGCAGGCTTAGTCATCTCGCCATGTGTAGGCCCGATTGTCTTTGCACTGCTGTTACACGTGGCTGATAATATTGCCGATAAATCCGATGCCTTAGCCGCATTGCAGCAACAACTTAGTGTTTTTGATCGACTGAGCATTGCTGCTTCGGGAAGTATTATGATGGCTGGCTTTGGCGTAGGCGTTGGCTTGCCCTTTTTTATTGTCAGCACCGTTAAATTTAAAACACTACCTAAAGCCGGTTATTGGATGAATAAAATCAAATATGCCTTTGGCTTTGTTATCCTTTATTTTGCATACACTTATTTTGAAAAAGCCATGGGGGTATTGGGTATTTCTTTGGCAACCAGTCATACGTTTATTGTTGGTCTGCTGGCTATTTGGTTCGCCGTTGTACATGGCAATATTTTGATTATTCCGTCAACTGATTTAGCAACACCCTTACTTAAAATACGTCAATTTGCTAGCTTAATTAGTTTACTGATTGGCGGTTGGCTAGTGATTTCTAGCTTACAAGACAGTGCGTTTTTTACCCACACAAACATCACCACACTAACTAAACACATCTCAACAACACCTAGCAATACTGAATCACTACTAGAAAATGAAGCAGGAATTCTATGGCATCGAGATTTCACTAACGCACAAAAAGAGGCCAAAGCAACAGGAAAACCGATATTCATTGATTTTTATGCCAGTTGGTGTGCCAATTGTCTCGCTTTTAAAAAAGAAACTACACATAATTCAGCCTTAAATGACGCACTTCGATTACATGCTATTTCGGTAAAATTAGTTGATAAAGAAGCTGAATTTGAACGATTTAAAGCACTACCCGAACATCGTGCACTAAAAATTGGTTTACCCTATTTTGCTATTTTAACACCTGAAGGTGAGCTATCTTGGTCAACAACAGATTATCAAGCCACTGAGAAAATGATTTCCATTCTTAATGATTGGCACATTTAACACTCTTTTATTAGACCGCAGCTCGTTTGTTATCTTAAAACTGGTGATATTATGATCATGAGACAAAAAATATTTACAACGCTATTCAGCATTCTTTTCTGTGTGTTTTTTAACGCACCAGGCTACTGCTATCCACAATTTCAAACATATACTAATGCCTCTGATTGCACTTCATGTCATCAAGATAATTATGGTCATGGCTTTAAAACAGGTGTTCTTGCTGAATTTGAAGATAAAGGTCTGGCAGGTCTTAAAGACTTTGTTAACGCCAACCTACAACAAGCGGTTATCTTTAACAATACCGTCACCTTACCAAACACTGTCAGCCTACCCAATACTCCTCCTGAAATTAGACCCATTAATAGCAAATGGGACGTCACTGTGGGCGAAGCACCTTTGATTATTCCTTTTACCATTAATGATACTGAGCAAAACCAAGTTGTTTTACATGGTTCAGCGCCGACAGGTGCGTCCTTTTCAAAAGTTTATATTGATAAAGTAACGCAATTACCCACCATTAATTTCATTTGGTCACCCACACCTGAACAAGCAAAAAAACAATTTGCCCTTAATGTATTTGCGGAAGAAATTGATGCTAGTCCAGCGCTTCGCTCTAGTTCAATTAAGACTGTTATCCAAGTATGGGCAGCAAGAAATAGCGCGACTAAAAATATCAAACGCTTCTCGTTATTTAGTGCTGAGGTTATTAATAACACACTTAAACTTAGTGGCAATATTCAATTTCAAGCTAATTTATCAAACGCACAACGCAGCACTTTGCTTAAAAAGCTCAGCATGAGCGTTAAAACCAGTAAAGATAAATTAATTAGCCCCTCGCTAAAACTAACAATAAACGCAAAAGGCGACTGGTTTAAATCCATTAGCTTAGCTAAAACAACACCGCCTTGTATTGTTAAACTGGAATATGAATATCTTAAATCTGCTCGCCCCGTAGTCTTTTTAACGGCTAATTATGACAAAAACAATGATAATAATGAGGCTGAGGATGACGCATCAGAGAATGAAAGCGATGACGATGACGATGAGGTAGCATTATTAAAGCAATGCCGAGATTAATTTAGCCACACCGCCGTTTAAATTAAGCTTATATAGATAAAATATCTAGTGACGTGTCGGGCGACACGTCACTTATCAATTCTCGTGAAATTTTAAGCTCAGAAAAATCAAATAATCGCGTATCTAAGGTATGAGAGGGCGCAACATTTTGTAAGCTAGTAAAAATAGTTTCAAGACGACCAGGAAATTGTTTATCCCAAGCATTCAGCATCATCTTCATCGCCTGCCGCTGCAAATTTAATTGTGAACCACATAAATTACAGGGAATAATAGGAAAATCTCTAAACGAACTGTAGCGTTGAATATCTTTTTCACGGCAATAGGCTAATGGCCGAATAACAATATTTTTTTTATCATCACTTAATAATTTAGGGGGCATTGCTTTTAATTTACCACCATAAAAAATATTTAAAAAAAATGTTTCCAAAATATCATCTCGGTGATGCCCTAAAGCAATTTTAGTGGCACCAATCTCTTCCGCATATCCATATAACGTTCCACGCCGAAGACGCGAACATAACCCACAGGTTGTTTGTCCTTCTGGGATAACACGCTTTACAATACTATAGGTGTCTTTTTCAATGACATGAAATGGCACACCAAGAGAAGTTAAATATTCAGGCAAAACATGCTCTGGAAAACCAGGCTGTTTTTGATCTAAATTGACTGCAATTAACTCAAAATCTACAGGCGCTGTTTTTTGTAAATTCATTAAAATGTCTAATAAAGTATACGAATCTTTACCTCCTGATAGACACACCATGACCTTGTCACCCGCTTCAATCATTTTGTAATCAGCGATTGCATCGCCTACATAATGACGCAAACGCTTTTGTAATTTATTAAAGTGATAACGAGTTTTTTGAACGGCCTCAGACATAACAACACTTAAAATATTTGATAAAACTCATCCACTCAGCCATTTAAACTAATGCGGTAGGACAAAACGCGGTGCAATAATAATTACCCACCAATGAACGCTCTATTAACCGTTATAACGCTGAAAAATTAAGCTTGCATTGGTACCACCAAAACCAAAACTATTCGACATTAGCGTAGTAAGATTAATGTTTTCTCTAAGCTCTCTAACTATGGGCATACCCACTGCAGCAGGCTCCAGCGTTACAATATTTGCTGATGCACTTAAAAAATTATTAGTCATCATCAATAAAGAATAAATGGCTTCATGTACACCTGCTGCGCCTAAGGCATGCCCAGTAAGTGATTTAGTTGAACTAATCCATGGCATGTCTTCCATACTAAACACGCTTTGTAATGCGCCTAATTCTTTTAAATCACCAATTGGAGTGCCGGTACCATGCGCGTTGATGTAATCAATTTTATTATGAACTGTGGACATGGCTTGCTGCATACACCGCATTGCCCCTTCTCCTGACGGTTGAACCATATCAAAACCATCAGAAGTCGCACCATACCCCACTAATTCGGCATAAATTTTCGCACCTCTGGCTTTAGCATGATCTAATTCTTCAATAACTAACACGCCACCACCACCAGAAATCACAAAGCCATCCCTTGCTTCATCGTAAGGTCTTGAGGCAGTAGTGGGCGTATCATTATATTTAGAAGACATTGCCCCCATCGCATCAAATAAAACTGACATTGTCCAATGCACCTCTTCTCCACCACCGGCAAAGATAATATCTTGCTTACCCATTTGAATTAGCTCCATGGCATGACCAATACAATGCGCACTGGTTGCACACGCTGAGGTAATGGAGTAATTAACGCCTTTAATTTTAAAGGGCGTCGCTAAACATGCAGTATTGGTGCTGGACATAGCTCTTGGCACACGATACGGGCCGACATGCTTAACCCCTTTCTGTCTTAAGATATCGGCTGCTTCAACTAAATTAGATGTTGACGGCCCGCCTGAACCCATCACTAAGCCTGTTCTGACATGAGAAATATCATTAACATCTAATCCTGCATCTTCAATGGCTTGCTGCATGGCAATATAATTAAATGCTGCACCATCGCCCATAAAACGTCTAATTTTACGGTCGATTAATGCATCGACATCAATAGTAATGGCGCCGCGCACCTGACTACGAAAACCTAATTCTTGGTAATCATCCGCAAAAACTATTCCTGAACGCCCTTGTCGTAAAGCATCGACCACTTCATTTTGATTGTTACCTATACTAGAAACAATACCTAAACCCGTTACTACCACTCTTTTCATTCTTGTTACCTTAGAAATTTTCTGTAGAAGTAAATAAACCAACGCGTAAATCTGACGCTTTATAAATCTCTTTACCATCAACTTCCATTGTGGCATCAGCAATCCCCATGACTAACTTGCGCATGATGATACGTTTTAGATTAATACGATAAACAACTTTTTTTGCAGTGGGTAATACTTGCCCGGTAAATTCAACTTTACCTACACCTAATGCACGACCTTTACCAGCGCCTCCAAGCCAACACAAATAAAAACCAACTAATTGCCACATTGCATCTAAGCCTAAGCATCCCGGCATAACTGGGTCGCCTTGAAAATGACAATCAAAAAACCATAAATCAGGTTTGATATCAAGTTCAGCAATAATTTCACCTTTACCATATAAACCACCTTGATCGGTAATTAAAGTAATACGATCCATCATAAGCATATTTGGTAAGGGCAATTGCGCGTTTTTTGGTCCATAAAGTTCACCTCTTCCGGACATTAATAATTCTTCACGCGTAAAACTATGCTGTTTCTCCATACTTTATATCTACCTTGAGTTATTTTTATAATTAAACCGTTTATTATCCAATAGAGGCGAGCAAAAATCAGCTCAATTTTTTTCTTAGCGAATATCTGTAAGATAGGTGTTCAATTTTAATGTAGTTTCATTCTTTTCATTAAATAGCTTTAGTGAATCATTGTAAATAATAGCGTAAGAAAATACGCTAGTGATATATTTTCTAGTTTCTTTATAAGGAAGTGTTTCCAACCAAATATCTGCTGGCATCGACTGATGATTTGGCAGCCAAGATTTAACTCGAGCTGGGCCTGCATTATAAGCTGCGATTGCTAATACAAAATGACTATTAAAGCGTTTTAAAAGTTTTTTAATATAATAACTACCTAATTGAATATTCACTTTTGGCTTAAGCAATTGACGTGCTGTTAAGGCGTTAAGCTTTAATTCTTGAGCCAATTCTGCCCCTGTGCTTGGCATTAATTGCATTAACCCTTGCGCACCCGCTATTGATTGCACACGGGGATCAAACATACTTTCTTGACGAATAACCCCATAAAGCCACTCTGGTGCAAGCTTGTTGCGCTCAGCATTATTCATAATGTCTGCATAATGACGTATAGGAAAGCGTACGCCTAAATCATCCCAATACTCTGCCTTTACCAACGTTAGTATGGCTAATTGATCCAAATCCCACAGCTGAGCTAATTTTGCTGCCTGCAACTTTTCTTCTTTAGATAGCTTTTCTACCGCAAACCACCAATAACTTTGCGCCTCATTTTTACGTTTTAGACGTAGCAATTCATGAATAATAGTAAAATCCATGCGCTCCGACAAAGCCTTTAACTGTGCAGGTAAAAAATTCAGTGGCTGATTTTTGATAGCATACGGAGCAGCAATAGCATCCGCGGCTAAAAATCCATAAAAACTTCGGTCTTGTGCGGCATTATTCCATGCGTGCTTAGCAGCAGATAAATCTCCTTGAACAGCCAAGCTACGCCCAAGCCACTATTGCCAAATAGGTAAGGCTTGCTGAGCTACGCTTAAAGCCGCTAAGGCTTCACGAACATGTGACCAATTTTGCTCATACAGTGCAACACGCACTTTCCATTCACGCACCTCATCATCTATTTCAGATAATTGCTGCAACTGTGTGTACGCACGGGGATCATGCTGTACCGCCAACGCCATTGCCAGTGCACGCTCTACAACGTGGAGTTCTTGAATAGATAACAACTGTAATTGCGGCTTGACATACGTCCATGTGGACACCGCAAATTCCATATTTTTTTTGACAGCTTTCTTAAGCCCATAAGCAACAATACGTTGATTGATTAATGAGTCTTTAACAAATGGCGTGACCTCAGTAATCAACATAGGATTGTCATTTACGCGCAACCATAAATCAACGGCACGTAAATCTTCGCCAGTAAAGTCATTACGTAAATAATGGGCTAAACGATAATTGCCTGTTAACAAGGCATGATGAAAACGTTGCCAAACTAAATCAGTGGAAAATAAAGACGTCGTGCTTAATTCAACAAATAAAGGCTCACAAGCGTTAGGCTGCTCAACGCCCGATAACCAAAGCCGCTTAGCTTCATTTAATGCCCATAATTTATCATCGACAAGATAATGCGCCCACGCGACATAACACTGTAATACAGCATTATCCGTAGCGTGATAATGCATTAAAAAAAGCGTCCATTGCTTGTGCTCAGCTAAATAGATTAACCATTTTTCTGTTAAAAGTTTGGCATATCGACTGCTTGGGTAAGTTTGTAAAAACTCAATGACCAACGGAGTTTGCTCAAGATTTTTAACTAGCCACTGGTACATAAGGAAGGGATAAAGCGGATACTCAATAAGTGAGTGCGTTAAGCTTTTAAAATGAGCATACTGACCCTGTGCTAAGTCCTGTTCGGCGCGTACAAAGGCTTTGCGTTGTTGATCTAAGGTGCTACTCATCGTCACATTAGACAACACCATTAACACACCAAATACCCCCACTATTCGGCATTTTCTTTGAACGGTTCTAGCTAAATTACCCGAAAAAAATAACACCGCTATTTTTACAAATGTATACGCATCGTTTTAATTGTGTCTTGACTTAACTCGGGCAATGCGGCAATGGCTTCGCGTAATTTTGATTCCCAACGACGTCGCAATTGAGACATATAATCATCGTCATCTTCAAAATTATAATATTCAGCAAAACTAAAACTATCCTTACGATACACTAACATTTCAACAGGAGCACCAACACTGGCATTACTTCTGATAGTAGAATCCATAGAAACCAGACAACAACGCGCCGCCTCGTTTATCGACGTATCCAATTTAAGAAAACGATCTAAAATAGGTTTACCGTATTTACTCTCGCCAATTTGCAAAAATGGCGTATTGGCTGAGCTGGTAATGCTATTGCCTTCTGAATACACCATGTACGCACCATGTGGCTCATCAGCAATTTGCCCAGCAATGATAAACGTGGCTGACGGATTAAATGCAGATTGACCATGTGAATCAATATGCTGCTTTTGTTTTTCGACACTGACATGACCTAAATAATCAGCCGCCTCTGATAAACATTCCACCGTATTAATATTAATTTTGGCTTCTTTAATTTTATCGCGATGCAATTGTTCTAATACCGCTTGCGTGGTTGCCAGATTACCCGCACATAGCAACACTATTTTACGATCACTTTTAGTTTCAAATGGATGCATCTTGCCATGCGTACTCACATTATCAATACCCGCATTGGTTCTTGAATCGGAAACCAAAATAAGACCTTCATCAATAGAAGCTGCAATACAATAAGTCATAATAAGTGTTATTAAACGTTCAAATGGGATGGCATTTTAAACTTTTTTAGTAAAAATGCGCCATGCAATTTACTGTTCAATCAACTCTGTTAACCGTAACAACCATATTTGTTAACAGTGCGCCTGAACCAAACTGATGAAATACCGAGACATCAGCTGCATCTCGACCATAAGCAACCACCACTCGACCCGCCTGTTCATCAGTGCATATTGGATCAAATGTTTGCCATTGATGCCCGATATACACTTCAAACCAAGCGTGCATATCCATTGGTTCAAGATGCTCCAAATAGCCCACAACTATACGTGCGGGAATACTTATGCTGCGACACAATGCGATACCTAGGTGTGCTAAATCTCGACACACGCCAAAGCCCTGATGATAAATTTCAATCGCTGACAGAGGATATTCACTGGAGCCTGGTAAATAACGTATCGTGGCTTGCAACCACTGCACAATTTTAATCACTTGCTGAAAACCTGGTAAGGCATCGCCAATAATTTCATGTGCAATGACCGTTAAGCGATCTGACTCACAATACCGACTTGGCAATAAAAACAGCAAAATATCTGCTGGCAAACACTGTATTTCAACAAAATAATGTTCATAATTTGTGGGTTGATGGTAAATTCTGACATCAGCCGTCACAATGATATTAAAATCCCCCACGGGGGCGACTAATCGCTGACAGGCATTGCCAAAACTGTCACGGCTTTCTAACACCTGAACCAGCTGATTCACCTCATAGTGTTCGTGTATAATCCATTGCTGATTGCCTTGATAGGGTCTCAGCATCAAAATTAAGGCAGTATTTGCATCAATCTGAAAACTTAAATGACAGGCTACGCGAAGTTTCATTTGATCCACTAATTCACTAAGCGATCAAGTTGTGTATAGGCAGAATTAAGCCATATTTTTAAACGCTGCCGATCTAAAATCCCCAAGACATTTGCATTTGCGCTTGGATCGCGCTGAGTTGCCGCCCAAAAACTAGCATTATGTGCGTCAATTTTAAGCATAATCGGTGCGTATAATTTTTTTAAAGACATTAATTGTGCATTCATCATCAGCGCTTTTTCTTTAAGTCCTGAACGCATTAATAAATTAAAGTGCTCATCTCTTAATTGATTTTGTACAATAACATACTGAAATTGTTCACCCATTTGATCAAGTAACCGCGCCAATAAAGCCACGCTATCTTGTCCTGAGTCCATAACATGCCAATAAATTAGCTTTATCTCTAATTCTTCTGCAACAGCAAACACACCTGACTCTAGTAACCATTTTGCTAACGGGTCATAAGATTGTGCCGCCAAATCCACTAAAATATGTTGCTCGGGTAAAGCCACTGCCGCTTCAATTAACTCATCGACACTATCATAAGCATTAAGATCTATTGGCTGAGCATAATCCGTGTAAAAGCGCAGTAACGCGCCGTGTGAACGATCGGTATCAAAGCCTGTAAAAACAATGCCTCGATCGATAAAATACTGCGCCAGCACACGCGCGACAACAGATTTACCCACACCACCTTTTTCACCACCAATAAAATGTATTGTTGCCATACTCGCCTCTCTTTTTACAAAAAATTAACATCAGTTTTTTTAATTAAGTCTACACAGGCCTTACCCATAAAAATTATGGCTATTTTTCCAATTTTGCAATGCTTCAGCACTAACACGTTAAACTAACCGCAACACATCTACCGCAACCGTTAAGCTATGCCGACCACCACCTAAAGCGATTCCTTTCAAAGGCGTCACATCCGTGTAATCTCGTCCCCACGCCAAGGTAATATGTTGATCAGACGGGATTTTATTATTAGTAGGGTCAAAATCAATCCATCCTAATAAGGGCACATACACTGCAAACCACGCATGCGAGGCATCGGCACCAACTAAACGCGCCTGCCCAGTTGGTGGCTGAGTTTCCACATAACCGCTTACATATCTTGCCGCTAGCCCAAAACTACGTAAACAACCAATCGCCAAATGTGCAAAATCTTGGCAGACACCACGCCTATACAATAAGACATCTGACAGCGGCGTAGCAATGGTGGTAGAACTTGGTGCGTAGGTAAACTCTGTAAAAATACGCGTCATTAAATCCTGCACCGCCTCTAAAATAGGACGATTAGGCGTGAACGATGCCAGTGCATATTCCGCTAGCGAAGCACTGGTTGTTATCATCGGTGAATCTAACAGAAAATACCGCGCTGCCATAAATTCTTCAGTGCTTGTTTTAATTTCAATCTGTGGGTTGTGTGCTAAGTCAGAAGATGTTGGATAGCCACCGACCGCAGGCATTGCAAGAAACTGCTGCACAACTTGTTCCCAGCTAAATTGGCTTGCCGTTAACCATTGCACTGTTGGTCGATTAATTGTTACCTCATTAATTGCCGTGACTTCTAAGTGCGTATGGGGTTGTTGAATTGAAAAATAAGCAACGCGATTACCAAAATAATCAATCCGTTCACGCATATCAAATGGCAGAGGATGTATCTCAAAATAACTAGAAAGGCATTGTTGCCGCCAAAAATCACGCACCAACAAACGCGCCTCGTTTTGACACAAGCCAACAACTTGGCTGTAATGATAATACGTGGTGTGCGTAATGCGGTACTTCATAAGTCCTCATCTTCTGCGTTTGGGCTTGCTACGGTAACCAACTGCGATATTTGTGAATGACTAAAATAAGCGCGCGTAATAACCTCTGCAATTTGCCACAACAACACTGTAGTATCAGCCAATAAATTTTCTAACTCTGTATAAATTGCAGAATTTTCGTCTTCTTTTAATAATTCAGCTACGGTTGATAATTGTACATTAGTTAGCGCCTTTAAAATTAAGCGCTCTTCCTCACATAATTGGCATTGACGACCATCTCTAGGAAATTTACTGATAAATTGAGCTAACTGCTGCAACTGATAAACAATTGAACGCGGGTGATTGCTATCAAGTAATAATAGCTCCAGCACTAATGCTAATTGAAATCCTGAACGATAACGGCGCTGATAAATAGTTACGCTATCAAGCGATAATAAAACAGCTTCTAATACTTGATTTTGTATGGCGGGCGCCTGTTGAGTAACCAAAGTTGCACGTAATAATGCGGTTAAATTTAATGCACGCTCTAAACGCCGACCACTTTCCAGCATAAACCAGCCTGCTTCGTGCGTCATACTTTCGTGCGTTAACCCTGCAAAACCAACAACTCCGGTAATTAATTCATCCAAACTACTTTGCAAAACCTCAATAGATAAGTCACTCCCCATCACTTTTTGCTGCCAACGATGACGTATTGCATCAATACTGCGCCAAGTATCTTGTGACCATAAGTCCCGAATACTAAAGGCTGATTGCACTAAAGCATAAATCGTAGCTGCTAACGATCCTGAGCGTTGACGATTTTGTGCGAGTGAAAAAAGCTCCGCTTCGGGTGCGGCTATTATCGTGTGATCATTTAGCAAAAAACCAGGATACGTTGCTGTCATTTGCGTCAAACTCGACAATAACACGTCCAAACTGTCAGCGTCAGTGTGATCATTAAACTCAAGCGTATCACGGTATTTAAGTAAAATTGACCTCAGCAAGCGAGCCGCACTATCGGTACGCTCTAAATACCTACCCACCCAAAATAAATGATCCGCAGCGCGACTGGTTACAGGCTCACTCACACTCTCCAAAGGTTGGTTGGTGCGCCAAATAGTTTTCTTAACGAAGCCATTTGTTATTAATTGTTCGCTATCAACGACAGTGTTAGGTAAGGCGCTTGCCGAAGCGTCACTATTGCCACCCAATACCCACGTATCCTTACTTATGCCACCTTCTTGATTAGAAACCTTCGCATCGTTTTTTTCACGTGCGACACGTGTTAAGCCTCCAGGCATCACATGATATTGATCGCGTTCAGCCACCACAAAATGTCGTAATACTGCGCGTCGAGGTTCAATATGATGATCAACAAAGGCAGGGACAGTCGCAAAACTTAATGACTCTTGACCAACAAATAAATAAGGCTTTGCACTAATTTTTGCACGTAATACACTTTTTTCTTGCTGACTTAATTGCTGCCCAATGATTTGTTCATTTCTATGCTCACCATTAATCTGCTTAATAATAAGTTTATCCAAATTTTGAATAACAAAATCACACTCTCTTCGCTGACCGCACCACCACGTTGCCACAGAAGGTAATAACAATTCCTGATTTAAAAAATGCCTCGCCAAGCGCGGCAAAAACGCGAGCAAGGCAGGATTTTCTAACACACTACTGCCCAATGGATTAGCAATGGCAACATTGCCTCGCCGAACAACCTCTAATAATCCAGGGATACCTAATCTTGAATCATTTCGTAATGACAGCGGATCACAAAACACATCATCTACCCGACGCAAAATAACATCTACAGGCTGTAAACCCGCTAATGCTTTCAACCAAACGCGCCCATCGCGTACAGTTAAATCATCACCTTGAACTAAGGTATACCCTAAATAAGAAGCTAAGTAAGCATGTTCAAAATAGGTTTCATTAAACGGGCCAGGGGTCAGCACGACAACACGAGGATTTTCTTTATTTGATTGCGCAAGGCCTGATAAGCTTTGTTGAAATAATTTAAAAAATGAAGATAGGCGTGCAACCTGTGTTTCACGAAATATTTCTGGCAATATTCGTGTCATTACCGCTCTATTTTCAAGTGCATAACCACATCCAGAAGGAGCTTGAGTGCGATCATCAACCACCCACAATTGACCTTTATGACCGCGCACTAAATTAGCCGAATAAACAGTTAACCATGTAGCTTGTGGCAATACACTTCCCACACATGCGGGTAAAAAACCTGAATGCGCTAAAACTAATTCATACGGTAATAAGCCTTTTTTTAATAATAGTTGTTTCCCATAAATATCTTGAAGAATTAAATCGAGTAACTGCGCACGCTGTTTTAATCCCGCCTCTATTTTTAACCACTCTTCACCACTAATTAAGAGCGGGACAGGATCAAGTCGCCAAGGTCGAGTTAGTTGTTTATCATCACCATACACATTATAGGTAACGCCATTTTCACGCAGTAAGCGCTGCGCTTCCCGACGACGATTATCAATTTCTGTGCCGCCCATAGCATCAAAAGCAGCCAGAAGTTGTTCCCAATAAGGCTGTACTTTCTCCTCTATAGGAAAAACTTCCTCCGCAATGGCTAAGCGTGTGTCATAACATTGTTTTGCAAAATCAGTATGTTTACCGGTCATCTTAACCATTACCACCACCTAACACATAATATAGTTAGCACGCAGCCCTGCTTTTCAGCATTCACTATCATTAATTTTTCAACTAACGTGATAACGTAAATCTAAGGTAAACGGATACTCTTCACTTAATTCCTCTTCGGGCGGTGCCATAGGACGTGGCTGTTGATCATTGACTTTAAAGTTGCCACGCGTTGCTGACGTTGAAAAGGCTGACTGAATGGTCTCAGATGGGCTTGACATTACTAAACCTGGCGTATGCCCATAATCCCAGAAACGTGAAATACGACGGGCTTCTGCTTCAAAACTGTTGACCGGAAAAGCATCATAATGACGCCCACCTGGATGCGCAACATGATAAGTACAGCCCCCCACGGCATGACCATTCCAGGTATCAATGACATCAAAAATTAACGGCACATGAGGCTTAATAGTTGGGTGTAAGGCTGATGGCGGTTGCCATGCACGATAACGAACACCGGCAACAAATTCACCTTGCCGACCAGTGCCACGCAAAGGAATCCGTCGACCATTGCAGGTTAATAAATATCGCCCTTCAGTAAAACCAGTGACTTTAACTTGCAGACGCTCCACGGAAGAATCCACATACCGTGCCGTCCCGCTTCGTCCAACCTCTTCACCCAATACATGCCAAGGCTCAATGGCAAAGCGTAATTCTAGCTCCATTTCATCGACAATTGCGGTGCCATACCGTGGAAAACGAAACTCAAAAAATGGCGCTAACCATTCTAATTCGAAGGCATAGCCCGCACGTCGTAAATCTTTAACCACATGCTTCATATCTTCACGAACGTAATGCGGCAACATAAAGCGATCGTGTAATGTGGTGCCCCAACGAATTAACTCATGTTGATAGGGATTTCGCCAAAACCAAGCAATAAGAGACCGTAATAACACCATCTGCACCAGCGACATTCTGGCATGAGGTGGCATTTCAAAAGCACGTAATTCTAAAATACCTAAACGACCTGTGGCACTATCTGGGGAATACAGCTTATCAATGGAAAATTCAGCGCGATGGGTGTTTCCTGTTATGTCAGTTAATAAATGCCGTAATAAACGATCAACCAACCACGGCGCCGGCTGTTGATCTTTTGATAATTGCTGAAAAGCAATTTCTAGTTCATAAAGCTTCTCATCACGTCCTTCATCAACACGCGGCGCTTGACTGGTAGGACCAATAAACAAACCTGAGAATAAATACGATAAGCCAGGATGATGTTGCCAATACGTCACTAAACTCTGTAATAAGTCGGGTCTTCGTAGTAATGGACTGTCTACTGGAGTCGCCCCACCCAAAGTAATATGATTTCCTCCGCCAGTACCTGTATGACGACCATCCAACATAAACTTTTCTGTACCTAATTTTTCTACAAAAGCTTGGTCATATAAGGCGGTGGTTTTTTCAACTAATTCTTCCCAGCTACTAGACGGATGAATATTTACTTCAATAACACCTGGATCTGGCGTGATTAATAAGCGCTCAATTCGATAATCACGTGGTGGCTCATACCCTTCAATAACAACAGGTAAACTTAATTTTTCTGCCGTTGCTTCAATGGCCGCTAATAAATCTAAATAATGCTCTAATAAAGTGATGGGCGGCATAAAAATATACAACCGCCCTTCCCTTACCTCCACACAAACTGCTGTATGGGGAACCTCTACATAAACGACTGTTTTATCTGCTGAACTTTGCTCGATTAATTCTGGATGCTCTTTAACCACAGGCTCAAAAGAACGATAACGGCGCGCCACTTCACCATGATAATCACCTAATTCTGGCAAATCAGTAAATAAACTTTGTGGCTCTTGTGGATCACGTTTTTCTGGCGCGACCCAAGGCAAACTGTCTAACGGCATTCGCATGCCCATAGGTGAATTGCCAGGAATTAAAAACATCGTGTCACGGCGAAAATTCCAAGGGCCACTTTGCCAGCATTGCGCTTGCCAATCCCATTTTATAGGTAACGCATACCCTACTGGCTGACCTAAATCTGCATCAAGCACTTTTGCTAGCGTCTTACGTTCTAAGGAATCCTTTAAATTAGCGTGCAGTGGATTTAAATTAATAGGTAAGGTATTTTCTTGCCAGAGATAGTAAAAACTATCTTCATAAGCATTCACTACAAAATGCTGCTGTATTCCTAAATGACGCGCGAGCTGACTTGCAAACAAGGCAGCATGGTGATAAGTAATTTCGTAAGTTTTATCAATATCCGCCAAAAGCGCAGGATTTCGCCATAAAGGCACACCATCTTTACGCCATAAAATGCCATATTGCCAGCGCGGTAACGCTTCGCCTGGATACCATTTCCCTTGCCCATAATGTAGTAAGGCGTGATCAGCAAAGACTTGCTGTAAACGTTTTGTTAACGCTAAAGCACGCTCACGCTTATGGTCACCATCAGCAGAAACATTCCATTGCTCAGACTCCATGTCTTCAGCAGACACAAAGGTAGGCTCGCCCCCCATCGTCAACCTGACATCATCTTCTTGATATTGTTGATCAATTTGTTTACCCAAGGTATCAATATCAAACCATTGCTTATCACTATATGGCTTAGTGACGCGAGGATCTTCATGCAGACGTATTACTGAGTTATTAAAGTCAAAACTCACTTCACACTTATCAATAGCTCCCGTTACAGGGGCAGCACTTGCAGGATCGGGTGTACAGGCTAAGGGAATGTGTCCCTCACCAGCCAATAAACCCGAAGTGGGATCTAAACCAATCCAACCAGCACCAGGAATATATATTTCAGCCCATGCGTGTAAATCAGTAAAATCTTGCTCTGGCCCCGCTGGCCCGTCTAAGGCTTTAATATCTGCTGTTAATTGAACTAAATACCCTGACACAAAGCGAGCCGCTAAACCTAAATGTCGTGCCAATAAAACTAACAGCCAAGCCGAATCGCGACAGGAGCCACTGCCTTTTTCTAAGGTTTCATCAGACGTTTGAATCCCCACTTCCATCCGAATATTATAACTAACCTTATTGAACACTAAGCGATTGATAGTAACTAAAAAATCATTGATATACATCGGTTTTGCATCAAACTCAGCAACCCACTTTAACAACAATGGACCGTTTTCTACTTTTTCCAAATAAGGTTGTAACTCTTTTTCCAATTGCGCTTCATAATCAAAAGGGAATTTTTCTGCTGAGGATTCAACAAAAAAATCAAAAGGATTAATAACCGTTAAATCAGCAATAACTTCAACATCAATACTTAATTCGCGGCATTTATCTGGAAAGACGACCCTTGCTAAAATATTACCAAAAGGATCTTGTTGCCAATTAATAAAATGTGTTTCTGGTTTAATATTAAGACTATAGGCAGTTATAGGTGTTCGACAATGAACCGCAGGACGAAGACGAAATACGTGTGGAGACAGAGACACTGCCTTATCAAAGCTATAAGTAGTTTGATGACGAATAGCGACTTTAATAGTCATAATTGTGTTCCTAGTCTGTTAAAAGTGGAATAAATGTACTTATTCATTCCCCCAGGGTTACGAAGGATTTTATTAGATAAATCCCCAGCAATCCCCCTTTTTTAAAGAGGGAGGTGAATAGTTACGAATAAATACATAAGGTGAGTAGAGTCTCTGATTAAACATACAGCTCAAACTCACAACCGAGTGCGCTCTATATTATCAAAGCAAACTATGTACCAAAATAACAATTAACCTTACACAACACACGCATCTCTGTAAAGGTGTAGCCAGGCTTTCAATACCAAAAATACAGATTGCAACTGATTAAACTAAAAAATTTCTTTTACTTAACACACGCCAAAAACAAAAAAATAACATTTTTTAACTTCTCAAGTTTACTTTAGCGTTAACTATTCGTTACCCCTTAACTTTCTTTACTGCACAAATCAGTGACAATCCCTCATAAATTCACCATTAAACGCCCCAAAAAGGAGCGCTCACGTAACACGACCTGCTAAGTTATTGTTAACAAATGCTTTATTATTATCATAAAGTTAAATTATTTATGTAGATAGACGGCAGGTCTTATTGTGATCATTACGTGACCCTAATCGTTTCAGAGGCTTTATAAAGAGGCGTATTCAGCAGCAAAAATCATAATTTTTGACTCCAGCATAGCTTACGTGCAAGCCAGTGTTTGAGTCATAAGGAACATGACGGCTGCATGGATGCAGGAGCAGCGTCGCTACAGCAATGCTCATTATGGCTGTGCAGGAGTAAAAAGGCTTTAGCCTTTTTAACCAATGACTAAAGTCATTGGACTCCGTATTTTCCAAGAGTAGCGTTGTAGATACAAAGATGGATGCGCTAACCGCTTAGTGCACCCCATTGAATGCGCCTTACGAATTGGCATATTGGTATACATAACTCAAGCTTTTTCCCACAAAGCTACTAACTTCGCAAAATGGCGTTCGCTCCAAGTAATTTCACATTCCTCGCTCGCCAATTTAATTTTTGCTTTTACGTTTTCAATGTCCTTTGGTTGTCTATTTTTAAAATGCTCAATAATTGGCGCCAAATCGTCCAGCCATTCAAAACTGGCATTTTTAAGTTTTGCCATTGTGTCGGCGCTGACGCATAACATATTACCGACATCGTTTAGGTAATCTGCATTACTGTATGAAAGCAACGCACAGGCTTCAAAATAATTGCCTGCGTTTGCCGAGGCTTTAAGAAAGGTATTACCGGTAATCTGACATTTACCTTGATATTCTTCATAGAGAAAATCACGGGCTTTTTGATTCGATGAAGATTCGCGCACTAAAGAAAAACGGATGGTTTTCAGAGTGGTTTCGTGTAACGTTATTTTTTCATCAATTTCTTGATTGATCTTATTTTGATAGCGTTCTGGATTGTTGAGCGGATAAGTTGATTTATCTGTGGTGATTGTCGAACTGCTGCAGCGTTGTGGGCGAAATAAATGTTCCAAACCTCCCTTAAAAGATGGGACTGGTTGCGGTGGAATTTCTTGGGGAATTATGTCGCACATTTTTTCTTGTTCTTCGTCAGAAGCTGATAAAAAACGTTTAAGTCTAGCTAATTTAATTGGGTCATCACCAGCAATAATATTAATAGCCTCTTGGACTTCGGTTTTTTTCATGCCCAATTTTTCAGCTATGTCTTTTGCATAGACGAATTCAGTATCAAATTCATCGGGCAAATCATGTAAGCACAGTTCCTTTGGCTTATGCCAATTGCCTTGTTTATCAGGAATGCAATTTGTTTCACGACATAAATTTCCAACGGAGGTGTATTCACGTTTTTTAACCGCATAATTTAACTTTGCTTTAGACGCAGCCTGTTGCGTTTCACCACAAATTATTCGTGGCGACTTTAAAAGAATACCCCAAAAAATTTTAAATCTTTCGATATTCCAAACTTCAAGCACTTCTTTTAAAAACATAATTTCTGCATCAGGACGAAAACCATTTATTCCATGCTTATGATCTCTATAATATTCCCATAATATTACTGGTTCTGAGGTAGATGCTTCGAGATTTTTAGTTAATTCATTAAGTGGTTTTACCAAATTTTTTAGTTGCTCTTGTTCAAACACCTCATCTTTGACAGATGTGTGCAAAAAATAAGCATCAACATTAATCAGCCCACTAAACCATGTTTCAAAATCATTATTTCTTTCATAAATGGTTAAATTAGGTTTTTTCCAAACAATCTCATTCGGCATATTGTTACTGGCATGGATACACGCTACCCACGGAGTATCTTTTAAAACTTGAACAGTCAATGCTTTAAAAGCTTTAAAAATCCATTGCAAATCGGCACGGTATTCCTGTTCATCAAACGCCCTATCTCCAGCTTTATATTTAGGCAATATAACCTTTTCAACAATCGCTTGTTCATCTAATGGCCGAACTTTTTCAGCTAAATATGTTTTAAACAATGAGTCGGGCTTAAATTGTTCTTCAAATAGTGGTTGTAAGAAATAAATTTTGCTGCCTTCCAGTTCAGAAAACGATATTTCCAGGTTTTCTGGCTTGGCAAACAAGTCGTTTTCACCAGAAGTGCGACCGCCACAATTATTTTTGATTGGGCGTTTCCAAACAACGCTATTTTCTGGATTCGCCCCCGCCTCAACACAAGCCAGCCAATCAATGCTGCTCAGTTCAATTTCTAACTTTTGCTTAGCGCCATCATTGCCTGAATAAGCTTTAGAAATTTGTTCCAAGTCGTTCAAGTAGATAGAAATTTCAAATTCAGGGGGATTTTTGTATTTAGGCAAAACACTTTTAATAACCAAATCAACAGCATCAATTTCACAAACACCTTCTTTGCTTAGAAATTTCCTGACAGCTTCATTGTTTACTAAATCGGCATGAACTAACGGGAAAACCGATAAATCCATTGCTTCTGCTTGTTCGGGCGCAAACCAAGCGACCTTATTTTCAGACAAAGCTACTTGCTCACCAGATTCAAGACGGATAAAGGGTGTTTCTTTTAGAGTTTTTGGGGCAGATTCAACATACAAAATAAATTTAATCAGCCAGTCGATAGGCTGGGATTTTAAAAATTCAGGCGTTAACTTAGTCTTCAATGAATCGGGTGTTACTTGAATGCCTTCGACAAGTGCCATTAAATAATCGTGTAATTCTCGGTAATTGTCTGAAGTAATTGACGCATCCAACCATGTTAAACTTTGTTTTCCAAATAGCGCCCCTAACTGCTCAGAAGAAAATAACTCTACCAACTCCTTACCTCTGGCCAATTTTGCTTGATCGGCTTTAATAAAGCTTCCGTCGTGAACGGGTAACAAATCTTGGTTTTTTAAGGCATCATATATTCGGTCGTAAATAGGGCGAAAACTATTTTCAGAAAAATCCTTTTTGTTTAAAGGCAAAGCGTTATAGCTGTCAACCGCCAAACAACCCATGTCGCGTAATATCGCTAAGCTATCGGCAGCCAATTCTGCTGCGGCTTGAATCATTTGGTCGTTTGCCGGATCATCGCTTTTGATATTGTCCCGTGACTTGGTTGCTTTGAAAGGAGCTTGAATTAAAAAGCCCAATCCAGTTTTCTTTTCAGTCGGAAAGGAAATAACCAATTCCGTATCGGTCGCTTTCATTACTTTTCCGTTTTTATCGAGCAAAAATGCTACTTCAACCGTAGCTTGTTGTTCTTTTTCGCCCTCTTTAACAACAATAGCACGCGTAAAAATTCGCCATTGTTCTTGTTTCCCCTGATGATCTTTAACATTTACAAGCAGTGCATCATGCTCCAAATTTTCATCTTCTATTTTCTTAGTCAAGCAACCTTGTTCGCCATTCGGTAATATCCATTCGATTGTTTCAATCTGCTTTAAAAACAACAAAGTTCGGATATTGAGTTTCGTAATAGCGCGTCTAATTTCAAGCTCAGCATCATTTGCAGTTACATCACCACGAAATGCCCCCCATTTTGGCGTTGTATCTGGCTGGTCAAATGGCAAAACAATCAAAGTGTCTTGGCTATTTCGCGCTTCAATTTCATGCGGCTCAACGAATCGGCTGATTTTAAAATGTTCGGTTTCAGAATGAATTTCCGGAAAAAAACTGTAGGCGTAAACCGACTTAAAACCTATACCGAATTTGCCAATTTGTGTGTAATCGCCCCCTTTAGTGCCGTCGCCGATACCACAAATGCCAATAATATCGAGCTCATCAAATGGCTTTCCATTATGACAAATTTCAAGCTTATCTGAGTGTAAATGAAAACGCACATAGCCTGATGCGTTGGGTAACGGACGGCGCGAAAGCGCATCCTCGGCATTTTGCAGAATCTCAAAAATAAAATGGGTTCGAGTGGAATAAATATCAGCAAAATAAGAAAGATGCCGCGTTCCTTTGCCATATTCTTCAATGTTGTCTTGACAAATTTTTGTGTAATTAACTTTACTCATTGCTTCTCCTCAATTATTAAAATCCCAAACGCCACCGCCTCTGCCAATATATCCGCCTGCTGTGCCGCGTGTTCCAATTCTTGTTTATGATGTTGATAATCTCGCTCTGCTGCGTCCATTTGCGCGCTTCTCATGCGCTGGATTTTGTCACTGGGATTCGCATCGTGTTGTTCTTGCACTAACGCCATTCTAGCTGTGTGAGTTGTTTTTAACGAATCCAGACGGGCGCGGGCGTGTTGCTGAACCTGTTCTATGTGTTCGGCACGCGCTTCTTGCCAGCGTTGATAGTGGCTTTTTTCCAGTGTATTTTCTTGTTTGCTGGTAAGCATTTGGTGGTCATCGTTTAGTGGCGATGCAGATTCCAGCACCGCCAGCATCTGCGCGGTCAGTTCGGGTGTAGTCGCTATCGGTTGAAAGGTAAAGTCTTCTTTTAAACCACGCTTTTGCCAGCGATACAGGGCGTAAGGATACTGTCCTGGTAACAAGGAATCACTGCTGAGAGTTAGATTGCAGAATAAGGCTGTCGTTGGCTCAAGTGCTTGCGCAGCTTGTTGTGCCAGTGGATGAGTGGGCGTTATAAAGTGCAGGGTGCGTTGCTCAGCAGCGGCTTGTTGGTTGAAGGTTAATGCCAGATAAGGATCATTGCCTTTTAACCAGCGCGTCCACGTTTGCACTATTTCACTGCTGAGTTTAAGTTTTTGGACATCTGTAAGCAATTTTTCACGAATTTCCTGACCGAGTTGCAAAGTCGTAATGGGCTTTTGTCCCAGCGATGCAGGAATATTGCCCGCCCCTAATTGTTGCAGATAATGACTAATTAAATTGGCTAACCTAATGGGCGCTAGCCAGAAACTGGCGGCTTGTTTAAGCATGTCATCGTCATGCTGCGGCTGGCTTAGTCCAAACAATTTACTTTGCTCTTCTTCTAGTTTGGCTTGTTCTTGTAGGGCACGAATTTCATTATCGCTAAGTTGTTGTAAACGGTTGGCTTGTTCTTCAGCTGTCAAAGTAAAATTTTCGGCGATGTTTTTGATTTCTTTGGTCAATCTACCCAGAATCTCCTCACTGCCGCCTAAGGCTTGTTGAAATAAGCCAATGCGTAGCAAACAACGTTCGTAAATTTCGGCATCGACGGTGCCAGGCGTGATGAAGTTGTAAATGACTACGCTGGGGCTTTGTTGCCCATAACGATCGATACGACCAATGCGTTGCTCGACGCGCATGGGATTCCAAGGCAGATCATAATTGACTAAGGCATCACAAAATTGGTAGTCCAAGCCTTCACAGCCCACTTCGGAGGATAACAGTACATCCAAGGCTTGTGGGTCTTCTTTGGGCAAGCTAAACCGATTGCGCACGTCGCGGCGTTCGTCATCGTCTACTTTGCCATGAATCAGACCAACACGAAGCGATGTTTGCTTGAGGTTTTCGTACAGATATTCCCAGGTGTGGCTAAAGCTGGTGAAAACCAGAAGTTTATTGTTTACTAGGTTTTGTTTGTCGGAAATAACGTGCAAGAAGGCGTGCAGTTTGGGGTCTTCGCCTTGGGTAAGTTGTTTGGCACGCTTAATTATGGCATCAATATCAGTGCGAAATTCAGCAAGAATAGCGTGAGCAGTGTCTGAATTTACATTGTCTTCGTCATCAATGTCACTCAGTTCAAGTTGGGCAAAGTGACGATTAAGTATAGCTTGCAGTAATGGAGCCAAACCAAACACACAGCTGGAAATTTGTCGGCGCACGGTGGACAGCATAAATTTAAGGTTGATGTCGCCGTGGCGTTGGGTGAGCATTCGCGCTAGTAAGTCGATTAAATCACTGTGCAAGGCAGCTTGTTGAGGCGTAAAGTCCACCGTCACGGTTTCTGGTTTACGTAAGGTAAACGTTGTGCCAATATCGCGCCGTCGGGTACGGTTAATAAACGGTGCGAAGGTGATTAATTCTTCTATTTGCCGAATGAGTGCCAATCTGGTTACTGGGCTATCGTCATCATCCAGCAACACATCACAGGCTTGCTGCATACGCGGATCGTTGATTAATACACCACGCCCCCAGGCTGTTGCTAATGCGTTGTCCATTTCAGTTATTGCACACACTTTCCAATCGGCAGTGGCAGCACGAGCCGCTGCAATCGCCGCATTTAAATAGGGATTGGGTGCTGCCATTTGCTGGAAAGCTTGCTTGCTGGTAATAACATCGGGGCGCAACAAATTAAGCAGGTTGTATAAATCGTGATCGCCCATTTGAATAGGCGTGGCTGATAAGAGGAGAACCGCCTCGGCGTTATCACAAAAATAACGCACGTTACGATATGCCCAAGTATCAGTATTGCGGATGGTATGCGCTTCATCGACAATAACTAAATCGAACACGGGTGGCGGATCAAGTTCCAGTAAACCACGCTGTTTATGTTTACCATGCAAAAGGTTTTCATCCAGCAACGAATACGGCAAAATCGCCCGTGCATAGTGTTGTGGCCAAACGCCATCCAGATGGGTTTCATCAAGACAATAGCGTAAGAGCTTGCCATCCAGATGTTCAAAACGTTCATCAAAACGCTTCATTTCCTGTTGCCATTTACGCTCAGCCACCAACGCTTTAGGACAAATCACTAAGACTGATTTGGTGTCGCGCCGCGCTTGTAACTCTTTTAAAATCAAGCCCGCTTCAATGGTTTTACCCACGCCCACTTCATCAGCTATCAGCATTCTGGGGCGATCAGCTTGAATCAGTTTAAGCACTGGACGGAACTGGTAAGGCACAAAGTTAATGCGTGAGGCAAACAGTGAATATAAATGAGTGGTACTGGGATGGCGCAATTGCAACGCGGTCATAGCGGCATGTAAGCCAGCTGGCGTTATTGTTTGGCGTGTTGGTGTGCTATTAATGAGCGTAAGTTGAGATTCGTAATAGGTGGCAATAACACCATCGTGGAAAACCTGATAACGGTTTTCTGGGTCGGTAGGCAATACAATGATAATTGCACCGGTCTTATTGGTATCCACCTTTAGGCAAACTACATCACCTACTTTGAAGACATGTCGATTTTCCATTACTTCGGGGGAGTGGTATTGATCAGTCGCATCAACCTCAGCTAAGGCAATTTTTTTTAGAATGTGTCTTTTATGCTGACTGACTTTATCTAGCATTTCTGTCTCTGTACCTAAGACCTGTAGGAGTCTGTCAATGGTGTCGATATCACGATAAATTATCTCATCGGGTAAACCGCCTGCCGGGGCATGAGCCCAGCGATTACGGATAGATTGCGCTTCTTTTAACCAATTTCTGGCGTCTTTACTAAAATGACATAGCTCAGCAAGCTCATACCAATTTTGGTCTATTACCCTCAACAACGCTGAAAGATCAAGCTGTTCCAACGCGTTATTGGGTAGTTTTTGGGCAAATGATTGTTGCTGATAGGTGAGCTTTTCTAACACCAGTAAATGCCACCAGTCAGATTCTATCTGCGGCAATAATTGTCTAAGTACAGCATTCAATTGAACGTTAAGGAGGCTAAGAATATCCATGTTTATGGGCTAAATGGGTAAAGAGGTGAAATGTTAGATGTTTTTAACGTATTCACTATTAAAAGTCACTTTGAATTTATCCTAAGCAAGGCTAAAATTTTTTTCAACACTAAGCAAGAATGTAACTATTCACCTCGCTATTTTTTAACGGCAATTCTCATTATGACCATAACGATGCCCAATCGCTTCAGAGGCTTTGAAAGAAGCGTATTCAGCAGCAAAAATCATGATTGTTGACTCCAGCATGGTCTACGTGTAAGCAATTGTTCCAGTCATAAGGAACATGACTACTAACGACTAGATTGCAAACTTCGCCTAAAGCACCTACGGTCATTATGTTGTAAATTTTATAAATCCCCCTCAATCCCCCTTTTTCAAAGGGGGAAGTACATTATGTTGTAAATTTTATAAATCCTCCTCAGTCCCCCTTTTTCAAAGGGGGAGGTACGTTAGGCTTCACCACTACTTTGCAATGTACATCACAAACAAGGTACTTTTTTTAATTTCAGAATAAATTACTTGGGATTTAGTTGAAGTAATATGAAAAAATAATTAAAGTGGCACTTGGTATAACAACCTATCAC
>Ga0247841_10002308_pt1 | contig 38693 bp, 39 predicted proteins | sample LaCruzMarch2015__2_FD_192410 | JGI IMG/M metagenome (GOLD analysis project Ga0247841, IMG submission 192410) | Freshwater microbial communities from meromictic Lake La Cruz, Castile-La Mancha, Spain - LaCruzMarch2015_18m | ecosystem: Environmental > Aquatic > Freshwater > Lake | place: Spain... | reverse complement strand
ATATTAAGTGTCTCCCTGCTCGATAAAACGCCATTAAAAGAGCTGTTAGCGAACCAAATCAATCAAGATGTCAAAGAACAAAACGATATACAATTGAAAATCAATTTAGTTTAACAGGACACTAGTGGTTTTAAATAATGACTTAGCCTCTGTATAATTTCCTGAATCATACTGATTGATTGCACTTGCAAACAAGTCGACTGGAGGTTCCCAAGGAATTGGGTCGCCTGGGCACCTTTTAGGAAGATATTCGAATGTGACACTATCTCCGACTAAATCGATTAAATGATTAAAATCCGGACCCCAACAATTATATTTAACATCTTTTGTTTCCGAATTAGGCGGATAATTATTGTAACGTAACAACGGATGAAGATTCCCTAGTGCATTGCTTTCATGGACTATTTCATTTTGAAATAGAGAATATGGGAAGCAATCATTTTCTATATAAATTTCCTCATAAAAACAATTTTTTATTTTTTGGGCAAGGCTGTTACCACCAACCAGAGAAATATTCGAAAAATTACCGACATATACTCCTCGTTGGTTTTCATGAATATTATTGCAAATGAGATTAGCATGGGAATTATTAAGAAATACTCCTGTGAGGCTGTTATATAAGTTATTCTGATAAATTGATTGATTTCCCGAACTGCCATTTCCTGCATAATGTAGTATGATCGCAGGACCATTTGAGAATTCAATTGCATTGTTTTCAATTTTAAAATTATGATACCCTTCTATATTTATACCTCCCCCATGAAAAACACAATGCTGTATCAAAGCTAAATTTGGATAATGTAGTGGTTTTGAATCTTTCAGAAATACGGAAGTCCCAGTAAATGTCGATTGTATTATAGAAACATCACCTGCAGTAGAGTAAACACCATAAATATCTTCCTCAGAAGTGGCAACATGATCGAAAGAAGTAATATTCAGAGAAAGATTTAAACTTTCATTCCAGAGACGGGCTCTATGAAATGTTGCATTTGATATTTGTGTGGGTGAGGCCAAAGCGGAAAGGTACACCCCACCAAAAACGTTATCTTCATCATTACTCGAGAAAAGCACATATTGTCCTAAATTAAGTGTGCCATTTTCAATTCTAATACTATTCTGTCCATTCCCATAAATTTCTACGCCATTTTGAATTTTAAGAGTAGCATCTCCTAACACATAAATCTTGGCATTGTTTAGAAGGTAAATTTTTGAGTTTTCGCCAAAGATCAAAGACTCATTATTATTTATTTCAATGTTAGAAGTTATACCATAAATTCCGGTATTCAATAGAGTTCCTGTATTTGTTGAGTTTATTACAAGGTCATTCCGGGATGAGACTAAATTTGGATAGTTTAAGGATGTTTTTGCACCAAATCCTTCTATAAATTCCTGCCATAAGGGAGTTTCGGGGTTTAGGTTATTATTAATGTTACCTCTCGACTGGTAACTCGCCTCCCAACTATATGCTTCATACACCGAAACGACGTTGTCGCCGTCTGTATCAGCATTAGAAAACGGGGTTAAACCGGCATTGCCATATTCTGTTTTATAGCTTGGAGATTCACCAACTGTTGAAGAATACATGTGATAGTCAAATTCACCATGATTGCAACTATATAAATAAGAAGGCCAAAGATCATTTTCTTCATAGCCAGCTAAAAGGGGGATGCCATTTTTATCTAAATCATCTGCCCGATGAGCAATATCATTAGCACTAGCCGCGGATGTAAATATTACATTGTCTTGACCTACGAAACTTTCTGCAAATGAGCCACCGGAACAGGATTGCATCCAAATAACTTTTTTTGCTGCTGGGATTGGATTGATAAGTGCAGCAAAAGATGTTTGAGTCATGTTTATATCATTTAGATAGAAATAAGCTCCAGATTGATCTTTCCATCCATGGCTAAATACCCATACAAAAAGAAAATCGTTTTGATTCATTGTATTTTTTAGAGTATTGAATGCTTCAATTACATGAGCACTAGTTGAAGAACCGTCTACGAAATAAGGCTCCTGGTTGTCAGTATATCTGTAAGGATAATTTTCAGGATGATACTGAGTATATCCTGCATAAAAAACATAAACATTTTCTTCAGAAAAGTGAAACTTGTTCACTAACATTTCATGGAATATAAAAGTATCATTCCAGAATTCATTACATTCAGAATCACCCCCAGGCCATAACCCCCCCTCAGGGACATCGTCCCTTGACGTTGGCTTTGGATCTCCAGTTATAAGGACAGCATACTTGTTCTGTGCAAATGCACTTGTAAGGAAAGTTATAGCTATTGCTATAAGGATCAATCTACTTGTTTTCATATGATTGTTTTAAAAGGGTTCTATTATATTTTAGGACTCAAGATGAAAAGAAAAGACCAATCTAATGGAAATTAACGCCTCCGGCTGTATCAGGCATATAAAGCGCCTTTTGGTTTATGATTTTATCCCCCGTCTGAATTGAAACGAAATAGATTGTAGCAGGAACCAATTGATCCTTTATATCCAAAGCATTCAGGTAAAACTTCATTTTGCCCGGAATGGTTTTCCCTTTAAATATGGAGGCGACCGTTCGACCCAAGTAATCTTTTAACAAAATGGTAATCTCTGTGACTTTTGTGGAGGTCAAATCAATGGTCAGCAGATCAGAAAATGGAACAGGATAAATCTTAACCGTTTCATCCCTTTTTATGTCATGAATGGCGGTTTTAATTGCGAGTTTTAAAAATAGTATACTGGTAACATTCTGTTTGTCAGGTCGTTTCAGTATCAGGTAAACCGATGAATTGAATAACTTAAGACTATTATAATAGAATCCAAATCTGTTATTCTGCAAAACTCTTTTTCCCCATCCCGCACTGTCCATATAATGGTAAACAAGCTGAAAACTATCGGTTGGGGTTTTTTCGTTGTCGATGATATACATCTGATGGTTGATATCAACCGCGATGGCCGGGTCGCTGGCATCCCTTCCCAGCAAACGGGGTTGGCTCATACCTGAATGAGTGAATTCAGAAAAATATGTTCCGACAACTTCTGAAGTATCCTTTCTGAGTTGTCCCCAAACGAATGCCGCAGATCCATCATGTTCGAGATCAAAATCACAGCCCCACCATGCGATGGTATCGCTGACTTCAATAAACTTGCTCCATTGACCGGAAACCATAGAAAAGTAGATAAACTTGTCGTCATAGCTTGTTTGCCCTTCATAATGGTGACTCCCGATACAATATAAATCATTCTGTTTATCGACAATTACCTTATTCATAAAAAACATGTCATAATTTCCACTGAAGGGCCGGTTAAAACTGCCCCAGATATCACCCTCCAAAACACGGTAAACAATATTTCCATAGAACCAAAAGCAATAAACTCTGTTGTTATGATCTATTGCCAGCCGGTTATGGCTTGCGCCTGGCATGCTGTCAGATAAAAACACAGGTTGACTCCAGGAATTTCCGTTATATTTTTTATAGCAAATTTTCGTATTATAATAATCCCCCGTATTATAATCATAAACGACATGCAGGTTATTGGAGCTGTCAGCAATTATATTAGGATCATCCATCCATAAAGTTGAATTTCGTGAAATGTCGATCGGAACGCTCCAGGTGTCACCCTGATCAGTTGAGCTTGAGTAATAGATCTTTTTAAAATTAGAACTGATTTCGTGGGCCCAAACACAGTGGATGGTACCTGACTTGTCCACTGTAAAATCAGGCCTTTCGTTATATCCGCCATTAGATATAATTACCGGTTCAGACCAGGATTGGGAAAAACCACAATTCACGAGAAGGAGAAAGATAAGTTGAAATGATACAGATTTCATATTCCAAATAGTCAAAAAATAATATTGAATAATTCATTAGCTCAAATGTAACAATATTAAATATGTTTGTCAATTGAGGGAAACCTTTTTTTCAATTCCGGTTTTCCGGAATCGGGGAGACCGGAATTTCTCAATAAGACTTCTGAATGTGATCAAAATCATATCAAATATTGGGTTGTCAAATTGAATCGACAATGACGTTGTTAACATAATTAGGTGCCAAAGTGTCATTTCTAACGTCCTTTCCAATAGAGTTCCTAAACTATGAAAGTTGAAAAAAGAAAACACCCATTTATGGCAACCGTAACAAAGATTATATTATTAAATAATGACGAAGCACACAATCCCACACTAGACTTATCATCAAAGATTAGGTGTCTTTGGAAAAATCATTAATAAGCAGGCATAAAAGTCCACCCGGCTCCGATTTTAATTGGTCACCTCACCCATCTGCCAATTAAAAACATTCACTGGTCAAGACTTACCGGCGGAGATTGGTTAATATGATTGGTTCTCCCATGGTTTTCCCTCACATTTTGTCAAAAAACCGACAACGAAGCAAGAAAACCATTAAATCGATTAATAAAATAAGTTTTTTCCACCCAAGAATATCACTATTCTATCTGTTGTACCTATTCTTTTATTCCCATTATTGTTCCTGAAGCTAACAGAAAGGAAGAAATTGTCTTGCTGTCTAAAAGTGTTCTCAATCGGACAACATCGACCAATATCGGACAACATCGACCAACATCGGTCACCATTTACCACAATTGTAAACAGGCCATTTTCAGGGGGTAACTTTGCACTTTCAAGTGTACTAAAACCCTATGAACTATGCCGAAATTGAGTAAAGCGAAACTGGGTGAGATGGGAAAATCCATCATGGCCGAGGCTAAAAAAATCAGAAAAGCAAATCCGAGAAAGAAGTGGACAGCCTGCGTAAAAGAGGCAGGGAAGTCGTTTAAGCGCAAGAAATAGAACATCCATGCTTGCACTTACTGCTGGTCCACGCTCGATTAAAAGTGGGAAAGAGTTTGATAAATTCTTTCCCCTTACTCTTTTGCGCACTGATCCCATTGTGATTCGCAGTGGCAGCGTAGAAGACAGCGTCAGGGTGATGGCCCAGGTAGCCGAAAATTACAAAGGCGATACAGCACAGATTGCTCAGCGGCTGCGAAACGCAGACCTAAACGTTACCTGTAAGAACATTTGGAGTTTTATCTACACCTTCATCCAATACAGAGAAGATGAGCAAGGGGTGGAGCAGATACGCCGGCCGGGCAGATCGTGGAATGACCGCTCGAGCGGAGTTGATTGCGACTGCATGAGCGTTTTTGCCTCTTCTATCCTTCGCAATCTTAACATCCCCCATTATTTCAGGATCACCAAATACACCAAGGCTGAATTCCAGCATGTGTATGTCATTGTTCCAAACAATTTGGGCACAACAAGCGGATATTTTACCATCGACGGAGTAATTGATGGTTACGATAAAGAAAAGCAGTTCACAGAATGTAAAGATTTCGATATGAATGGTATTCCGATTCAATTACTCAATGGACTGGGCAAAGTGACAGTGGATCCATTGTATGAATACTTATTGCAGCTTCAGCAAATATGCACCAAGGCCGCAGAGAAACAAATACCCATCTCAAAGGGTATTGCCTGTTGCGATGCAGGGGATTTGCTTGGGTATGCAATTTCAAACTGGAAGACTCCGGCCGATCGGGCCGTAGCCCTCCAAAACAATGCCCAACTTGAAGAAAAGAACTGGCCTGAACTTTCCTTTTGGCGAACCGTTTTGAACTATCAGCAGGGTAATGCAACAGTTCAGGATATTTATGAAAACACTTTTACGGTATTACCCACATCAAACCCTGCCCTGGCAGGCTATGCCGATCCATTCTGGATAAACTTTTTTTCCACCGCAGGCTCAAATGCCACCACAACTCCTCCGGCATCAGGTGGTTCAACCTCTTTTGACTGGAGTGATCTCTTTAAGTTCAGCTCCGATACGCTGAACATTATCTCGAATTGGGGAAAGAATGTTGCTGCCACACCTCCCTCGTATGTTACTCCACCGGTTACAACCACAGCCACAACCACTGGGATCAACAGCACGACGCTACTGGTCGTTGGCGCTCTGATAGCGGTGGGCGGAATAATCTATTATAGCATAGGCTCCAAAGGGGCGGCACCAAAACAAATCCCCGCAAACTGGCCTGCAAAACCTAGAGCCACGGGCAAACGAAAATGACGAAAAATGAAAATGTGGATGGCTTTAGCTTTTCGCAAGGGTTTCAGATTGCCGAAACGGTATTAAGCGTCGTTTACGATGCATTTGGAAAAAAAGTAAGCGCCGATGCCGGATACGATTTCCCAGCATACCAGGCAGAAGTAACAACAAAAGAGGATCAAAAAAAATATATGAATCAGGTGTTTTTGTTTACAGTCGGAACACTTTTGTCGGCAGGAACCCTGATCTATTTTGGAACAAGAAAATGAACCGAGCACTTAACTTTTCACCCAGCTTACCAATGACCTCTGCCAATATAAGCAGAATGCCAGGTACTGCTATGGGAAGCCTGGGGGCCAACTGTCAGGGTTGTGTTCCTTTTGAATGCTTCGAGGGCAAGGATGTTCAGCTATTTATCGATAAAAAGAGCCTGGGAGAATATGGAGTTGTGATCGCGCGTAGCGTGGTTCAAATCATCGTTGCGGGACTCATCGTGGGTGGAGCGGTAATAGGCGTCTCAGGTCCAATAGGAGCCGTACTGGTAGCAGCCTATGAAGTTCTTGCCCCTGTATGCACCTGGCTGAATAATGAAATCAACAAACGCCGAATGCTAGTCGAGCAGCAAACGATGCTCGCCTCGAGTGCCAACGCCATACTAAACAACATTATTACCTTTTTAGAGATCAGGTACCCCTGGTGCAGTGCAGTAGAAAAAATACGATCAAATCCGGCCTTTACGGATAACTCTCCCATTTTCGGGAGTGACGGCCCAGCCATGGGGATTAAATTCATGGGCATATATATGATGGCCGCAGCATTGCTTCATAACAAACGATATGGCAAGACCAGTCAGAAGATCTTGGCGGTGACTGCTTTGACAGAAACGCTCGATGAAATTCATTATGTCAAGGGTCGGCTGATGATCAAGGTTTCAAACATAGAACATTACTGGCGAGGCGATGAGATAGTAATTCCGGCCAGCCCGAATCAAAAAATAATAGTGACCCATCGCAGTGGCAACTCCAAGAAAATAACCTGGGACTGTGACCGGGTATTTTACGATCCGGACATTGTGCCGAGTGGAATATTTGAAAGTGGACGGGGTTGCAAGATGTCAATGACCTGGAGGTATGATGGGCAGGCGAATTCAATGGGTGGTAGCCGCTCGGGAACAAATCTGCGTAATCTCGAAGGCGAAGGCTGGCTAATTACCTCAATTGATTATAGCCCATCTCACCAGAGTCTGGTTGGGAAAACGGTCAATGTAAAAAAGGAATTTTTAATCGCAATCCCATCCGATGCCACTACAACCGCCACTACCACCACAACCAAGCCTCCAACGTCAGCCACTCCAGCAACGGGCAATCTGACGTTGACGGATAAGATAAAAGCAGGCTTTTCAGGCTACCTGACTACGATTTTATTCTTTGGTGTTGGTGTCACCTTGATTTACCAAGCTATTTCAAATTCACGAAGCGATGGATAGAGGCAAACTTTTGATATGGCTGGGCGTGGCCCTGGGACTGGGCGGGGTGGCTTATTACGCTTATGCCATGGGATTGTTTTTACCTAAGCCGGTGGCTACGGCCCTGCCACCTGGTACCACAGCAAAGAAAACCTATAAGATAAACTACTTCACCCCATGGGGATCCGCGGATAACCCGGATTATGGGTTTACGGAGATAAGTGTAGAGAGTATTGCCGACTTCGCAATCGGAAAGGTGATCAAAACCAATAATTCAAGGTTTCCCGGGCCTTATGCAATAGAGGATCTATGGGATTCCGACCAGGGCCATGGGTCGCTAAAAATCAATTTGCCGTTTACCGGGAGTGCGATTATGCAGAATGCGGGTTTCGTAGAAATAGCGTAACAAATTAAAAGGAGATGAAATATGGACTTTGAATCAATTAAAACATGGGTTATGGCAAACAAGCTGCTCTCGGCAGGGGTAGGGGTATTGGCTGTTGGGGCCATCGCCTATATGCTTACCAGAGTACAAAGTGGCAAAAGGATTTCTTCAGGGCTTTCCGGCATTGGCAGACATAAAGTAAACCGCAAAAGCAAACAGGCGAAGGCGGTTAAGCTAATCGGGCTAACCTAAAATCAACAATCACACTAATTATAAACAATTAATTCTTAGAACAATGTCAAAAACAAAATCGACCAGAACCAGGACCCGCAGAGCAATTGCCCATGCCAGGTTATCAATGAGCAAGATGTTTGCTGATGCCAAGCAGCCGGCAGCCATTATAGGAGGAATGATCGTGGGCAAGATAGCCTCTGATCTCCTTGATAAGGGGTTTAATGCAGCATCTACAACAGTATCCGGATTGAACGGAACTGTAAAAACGGTTGCAAAGCCGATCATCCTATGCGCGGCCGGACTTGTGGGCATGCAAATGCTCAAAAATCCAATCGCTAAAAACGTTGCAATGGGTATTGCCACTTTTGGCGCCGCCAATGCAGTTACCGAAGGGTTAAATATTCCGGTATTTGCCAACATCACCGGTGGCAGCACTCCCGTAGCTATTCCTCCTGTAGCAACCACTGCAGGTTTTGGCAATGCAGGGAATGCTCCCTGGGGCTATGCCAATGAAATCAGACCAGCCAGGCGGCTGACGAGTGGCAGTTTACCACGACTGAGTTTACTGTAAAACCATAAACTTAAAAACATCAAAACAATCAATTATAAACCATAAAAATTATTCAACATGACTACATTAGGATCATTAGGAATTTTCCGGGGCATCCCTACGAGTGATGCCGCCGAGGTTATCAACTTCATCAAGGCTCGGGTGACGGCCGATCAGGCACGCCAGGTCTTTGACAACATGGCCAAGGCCGACGCTTCATTATACACCGAAAACCTTATTACCTCGGATCGCGAAAAATTCGCAACCCGCGTGGCACAACTTCCGGATGAAGTTATGACCCGCCTTACCAATGGTATTGAGCAGGCCATGGACGACGAAATCTACAGTGTTGTCCCACTGGGCGCTGCCGCAACCAACATCAACGATATTTTTCCTATCGCCGGGTCACTGGACCTTGGACTTCGCAACATTGCCAACGCTAAACTGGATGCAAACCGGTATTTCCTGTTAACCGCCATCGAGCTGATGTATGGTATCGACGAGGCCAACAGTGGTGGAAGGGCTGGTTCGTTTACCAATTCTCAATACCCCTCGGCACTGTTTGCCGGAGAGATTGAATTGAAACAGAATGGCCGCAGCATCATCCGCAAACAGTCACTTGGAATGTTCTTCAAGGGCATTCAGTCAACGAACAGCCACCTGAACGTAAACTCCATTACCAATGTTTACCAGGGCCGCGCGGTGCATGTTCTTCACAATCCGAAATGGATCTATCCACAGCAGGCCCTCAAGGGCGTGATGGAGTGGGCCGTTGCCCCCGGAGCCGCCAATTCGTATTTGAAGATCCGATTGATCGGGGTATCAAACGAGCGCGCATAAGAGCAGTTTAACCTTTTGGATTAAAAGGGGGAGCCATCCGCGCGAATCACAAGCATATTCTCTTCTGCCGGGAAGCTCCCCCTATCCAAGGGGGTTTCAATCATCAATTTCAATCATAAATAAAATAATCACCATGGAAGGCATTACCCCAAGTACAGCCAAAGAGTTAGAAAACAAAATCAACTCATTGACTGTTTCTGATAAGTTGGAATTTAAGAATCTGGAAATCGAGAAAATAGAAATTGATGTTACAGCCGCCTTGGCTACTTATACAAAACAACATATCACGGAAAGGGTGCACCTGCAGGTTATTGGCGTTGCGCTGAACCTTACGGATGAATCGGCGCTGCCGGGAGCCACGATGTCTGTATCCATCGATGGACAGGAGGTATTCCCCAGTGGGACCGAGGCTAAACTACTTTTTGCTTCCACCTCAGTAGCTCCTAACCAGAAGTTCTACACCTACCTTAAGCGCAATATAGACCAGACCAGGGTTGACATTACGTTCACCTCAAGCGGTTTTGCAAACCCCTACAAGGCTATTTTCTATTTACTCTGCACTAAAACAGCCTGATCGATGATATTTTTTCATCTCACGACGATCGCTATCTCTTCCCGCAATTGCCTGACCAACTTTACTGACAAACTGCCAGGAAAGGCCAAACGTATTGTGGGGATCATTTTATCCACCAGTGCTTCGCATGACACGAAGGCTATCTGCCAGGTCGGCATCAGTTTGAATGGGGGAAAAGAGTATCCGATCAACCAGGTGATTGTCTCCCATCGCAGGGATCCTTTTACCAAGACATTCCCGCTACGGATGAACATCTTGCATGATCGCAATAGCCTGGTCAGCGGATATGTCGAAGATCTTGGATCGGCGTCCATATATCCATACAACGTAAAAATCTCATTTATGCTGGAGGATGAACTGTGAGTTATTTACTTGACTATGCCCATCAGAAATTATCTGAGCTTCGCTATAACCGGTGGAATTATGAAACCAGTGTACGGCTTATTGAGGTGGCCCCAAACTCGGTAGTTGAACTTATATCAAACAATGATATTTTCTTTTTTGCCAATGCCTATACCAATGGAACTGCGGCAATTTCAGGAAAGATCATCGGAGAAAATATGGCCATGAGCCTTACCCCGGCAATCAACCAGACTCTATTTTACAAACATCAATTTTACTTTATTGGTGAGATTAAAATAACAAATACCAGCAGTGAAAACATCATGTATGTTGAATTATTGGTAATCACCCCACTAGAAAAACAATAAACACCCGGCAATGACAGATAAAGGAAGATTTCAGTTTTTAGTTGAGCGGTTCAAAAAACTTGACGCTACAAGTAACCCCACCTACAAGTTTATGGTCACCGCTTTGTTTGATGATCCATCACAACCACCATTTGCCTGTACGGGCAAGGAGAGGGGAGCTGCCAAACTCGAAGAGGCAGTAACGGCGGCCATAAAAGGCCTTAAACCAGATGCAGTCAAGGTAGACAAGTATGCGACTTCTACGGCCGAGATGCCCGACGAAAGCAATGTTTTCAGGGTCACCTCCAGCGATAAAACCACTGAAAAGCCGCTAAAGCAAAAGGTCCAGCGCGTGCAAAAGGAAAACAATCGCAGTATCGAAGAAAAGCTTGAGCAGTATATGGCTAGGATCGATGCAGCAAACATTGAGCGACAGGCCCAGGTCCAAGAGCGTGAAGCTCTCTACAGCGAGAAGCTCAACCTGCTGGGATCTGTAAACGAAAACAACCTGGATAAGATCCGCCATGAACACCAACTGGCCATGCTTACGTTCCAGCATGAGCTGGAGAAAAAGGAGCTGGAGCGAACGATAAAAGAGAGGGAGGAAGAAAACGCGGATGTGGCCTCCCAGCTTCAGGAAGCATTGGGGATGCTTGAAACGCATAATAAGCGCTTCGAGCGGGAAGGGAAGTGGGAGAATTCAGCCCGTGATATCACGGCCTTGGCCAAGGGTGCCTTTTCGGTAGCTCCGGGCCTGATGAAAATAGCCAATCAGTATGGCCTGGGCAGCCTGGCAGCAGCGCTCACCGATGATTCGCACTCAGCGGAAGGCATGTTGCCATCACCCGAAGGTTCCTCCATTGAAGGGCCAGAGGATCAAACCCAGGGAGAGAAGTTCGCAAAAATCCAGAGCGTCATTAACTTCTGCAATGAGTTAAACGAAACAGACCTTTCAGGGTTTTTGGTGATTGTCCGCGAATTTGAGAAGAACCCATCATCCATGAAGGACATTTTTGAACTCTTACACCCATAATATGGCACGAAAACAATTTGTAATTCCGGTCATGGTGTTTGCTGACTCGCAAATGGAAGCAAATGACATAAATAATGACATCAACGACCTTTTGAAAATATTGAAGGGTTCGGAGTTGAAAAGATTTGCCCAGGCGATCAAGAAGAAACCTGGAATTGTCAGCAGGGCAATAAAGGCCTTAAACTTTTTATAAAATGACAACATCGCGGGTTCAAAGGGTTAGGAATTTCCTGCCAAGCGTAAACAAAAACTACCTGTGGGCAGGAGTATTCATTGTCGGGATAACCGTAGGTCTTTATTATTGGGGTAAAAGCAATGGCACTGTCGAGCAGTATCCGATACCGGATGAAAATGGCACCAAGCCATTGACCTCAGATGAAACGAGGCAAATCAGCGAGCTATCCAATAGTATTCACACTGCAATTGACTCTAATTGGCATATTCTCACTGGTTGGGATTTTACCCCGCTGACCAAACTTTCGGCAAGTTCAGACCGTATTTTCATCGGGGTCTACAACTTTTACAATAAAGCGTTTTTGACCTCGCCCGATACGCTCTACACTACGCTGCAAAGTGTATGGACCTGGGTGCCTCCGACATTGCCATTCATTAGTAACAGCGAAGCCACCAGACAGCTTTTCGTTACGCTGTTTGCCCGCTTCGATCGACTTTCAATGAAATAAAGCCATAAACATGCAACATAACTCAATTTCTCAAATTCAGCCTGTTTTGACTGGGAGCATTGGCAAGGCAAATACGACCGATCCAAAATCAGTGCCGCCGCCACCGCCGCCGCCGCCACCACCACCACCGCCGCCAGCTGACCCTCCATCACCGGTCACGACGACAACGAACAATTACTATGGCAGCACCAGTAGCCCGGCCGATGATTATGGATATGGCCCGTTGGCCCCGATGACAGTATCGCCTGAGGGGGCTGTGGCTCCGACACCAACTCCGCCCGTGGCAGTGGACCCGGTAGTCGAGAAAAAGGAAATAAAAGGGCTTTGGGGCATGGATTTGGGAACAACACTCACAGTTGGCATTGCATTAGCAGGGTTAATTTATATCGTTTACACAAAACAAAACGCATATGGCAACACTTCCCCGCGGATTAAGAAATAACAACCCCGGCAATCTACGCAAAAGCTCATCGGTTTGGATGGGAGAGGTCCCTTCAGATGATCCGGACTTTGTCGCATTTGAATCCATAGACTGGGGATACAGGGCCATATTCGTGCTACTTCGCGGCTACATTGCAAAGGGGTACGATACCATTGAAAAGATCATAAACAGGTATGCTCCCACGAGTGAGAACAATTCTCAGGCGTACATCACCCACGTGGTAAGCCTTACCGGTATCAGGGAGGACACTATTATTGACGCTGATGATTCGCAGACGCTTATAAAGATCATTGCGGCCATCTCGTATCATGAAAACGGGGTTGCACCTAATTTCACACAGGTTACCGCCGGATGGAAACTTCTTGGCAGGACCCAGGTTGCAAAAACGATTGGGTTTTCCACAGTGGCCTTGTTATTTGTGGTTTCGGTAGGCTATTTATTGTTTGAATATTTCAAAGTAAAACCAGTATGAGCCAAAAAAGCCTGACAAAACGAAATTCATTTACGACCAACATGCTCATTGTTTCAGCCATCGTTGTTGCCGGGGTTGCAGGGTATCTGCTGCTTACTAAAAAGGAGGCCTCAGACCAGGGACAAACCATTCCATCGGGGAATACAAATAATAATGGGAACACCCCTGCAACCTTAAACCCACCAACCTGCCAAGTCAGAGCAGATGAGTTTCCATTGAAAGTAGGGGCAGGTTTTAGTGGCCGGCCAAACCAGTTGTGCGAGGGGGAATATGTAAAAAACGTTCAGCGCTACCTGAACTATTATACCTCGTTGGGCTATGGCAGTCTGACGGTAGACGGGAAACTTGGCGAGAAAACTCTGTCAGCGTACAAAGCGAGGTTTGATTCTTACCTGGCCACATACTCCGAAATCAGTCTGTCGGCTTATCAAAACATTATTAAAGAATTACCAACCCTTTAAAAAAAACAGCACATGGAATCACGATCGAGATCAGGGCCGAAATCAAAGGCAGTAGCGCTTTTACCAAATAAAAAAAGTAATGTGCTATGGTGGGTACTTGGCATAGGCGGCTCCTTGGCTGCATGGCTTTTGTTTTCATCCTTCAAGGCATCAGATACGGCATTACCTGGCGTCAAGACAGGCTCACTGTTACCTCCATGCGGGGATGATTACAACTGCTCACGCGGGTACTGGTCTTGGGAACTTCTTAATACCGAACAGAAACGCCAGGATATCGCCCTACGGGCAAGCCAAGGAGGAAAAACCGTGATGCAACAGGCTTTTGATGAAGCCCAGCAAAGCATGAGTGGTTCGATGGTAAACCTTTCCACCTATCAGGGGGAGGTTAATGCAATTATAGCAAGTATTGGTGGCAGCGCATCCTGGCTTAAGGCAGTGCAGGATAAAGCCATAATAAATAAAATATCCCTGGATCAGCAGTTAAGGGATGACGCAGTATGGACGTTGATTTATAATCTTAGCGACAGGGCGGCAAAATCTACCGTCTCCACCTCCTCCGCCGCCGTAAGTGGGCTGGGTAACAGTGCAATCAACCTGTTATAATTATGCAGACGGCCCATCGATCTTTGTTTTCAGGTGAGAATATCACAGCAGACATAAGTTCAATCCCGAGCGGTTGTAATACCATCACTTTCGACAACTATGGCTCGTCAAACTGCAAGATATTCATCAATGATCACGAAAGTCTTCACACGGGTGATTATATCGTACTGCAGGCAGGAAAGATGTTGATTTTGGGCAATCGTCAAAACATCATTGTGCAGGATAAGTTTGATGTTGTTTTCTTGCCATCTGAAGGGTCAGTGAATGGAATCAACATTTTACGCGAATCGATTATGCTCCTTACCTGATGATATTAATGTATATGTTTCGCCCTGGCTGTGGCCCGATGGTCTCCTTCACCCATTCGGTGAGTCTTTCGAAACAGGAGTTTATAGCCTCTGAGGGTCAGAGGGAATTTGAGGTCACTGACTTTATACTTACAGATTATTACATCCTTGTAGTGGAAGATATAATTCAAATGTCGAATCAAACGAAAGCAGGTCAGATTATAACATTCACCAGTGGCCTAAATCAGGGAAGCAGGGTGGTTGTATACGGTATTTGCGGCACGGTTTCAGGGAGCGTTAAGAAGCAGGAATTTACAGCTACTGCAGGCCAGAGGATTTTTACAGTAACGACCTTCACCCTTACAGATAATTTCATATTCGTAATGGATGATGTCATCCAATCCGCCATATCACGCAGTGGCAACGCACTTGTCTACGAGACTGGAGCAGCTTTAGGATCAAAAATCATTATCTATGGGTAAAAGGATATTTATTTCCCTTCTGCTATTGATCCCGCTTTTGGCTTTAGCACAACTGCGCCAGGGCATCATGGTATATCCGGATAAAAATACATTGTTTGGTGCCACGCTTCCAGTGGGGACGCTGGTAAAAATATCGGACAGTGTCCAGATGTATGAGCTGATGGCGAAGTTTTCGGATACCTGCAACATGGATGATGTTTTTCTTTCGGGCCATTACCGGTTATTTCCTAAGAAAAATCAATCCTGTGAAATGTCAAGGTGGGAGAAGGAGACTGCCACAGATGGGGAGAATAACTGGGCACTGCCTTTTACCATAAAGTTTACCTCAATCATTATGTATAACGGAACGCCACTTCGGCCAGCGCAATGGAGTGGCTCGGGTTCATCAATGCTAGTTGTTAATGTCAATGTTAAAAAGTATGATCATTTAGTATTAATCCATTAAACCAAGAAAAAATGAAAAAGTTAATTTTTGTTTTCGCTCTGTTTACCCTGGTAGCCTCATTGGGGTTCGGGCAAGCAACTCCTTCGGGACAATTAAGGGTCCCTTTAGATGTAACGGTATTTAACCAGAACATCCCTATTGGAACGACGCTTTTTGTAGTATCTGATTCGCTGTATTATGTTTCAGTGGCCCCGGTGGCAAAAACGTTCTCGCGCTCAACAAGTAAAAATAGCTGGTTACTCATCGGGGGTGCCGGAGGGAGCACCTCAGTTACGGATACAACCGGATTCTATTCTGCATTTCACATTGTCCAGGAGTTTGATGAATCTACTACTGGCACAGCAGGAGAAACACACAAACTGGTGGGCATTGCTATTCCAAATTCGGTGTTGATCTCACTAAATGGGATGGAACTAAAGAAAAGCGAGTATTCGCTCACCAATAGTTCTTCCGGCCCGACATATGGTGAGGGAATTGGAGTATTTCATATAAGTATTCCTGTGTATCAGTTTGATCGCATAAAGATACTTTATGCCTATAAAGTAGCAAATTTAGGATTATCTAACTAATGTTATCTCAATCATATAGATGTAAGGAGTGATCTCTTTGCCGGGGATCACTCCAAAGCACTACAAGTATTTAACTTAAAAATTAAATGATGAAAAAGATAATCTTAATATTCTTACTTGTTTTCGAAACCCAGTTTGGGTTTAGTCAAGCCACTCCGGGCATAGATTTGCGTATTGAAAATGCAACCACCGCCTTTGGAATAAATATTGCAAAAGGAACAAAGGTTTTAAACCTGGCAGATGGAAAATTATGGTATGCAACTACTGGGGTCGCTTCAACCCTGACTCTTACCACAGGTTCGGCTTCATTTACTCAATTAAACCCGGCTGCTACCGGTACAAATATTGGAACAGGTACTTACACCACCTCAGGAGTTCCTTTAACCTCAAGCAGCGGAACGGGAGTTACTATCAACTCAGCTACAACCTCACTTGCCGGGGTCATGAGTTCAGCCGATAAAACCAAACTTGACGGGATCGCCACAGGGGCAACGATCGGGGTTGTACCAAATACTGCAATTACCGGGGCCACAAAGACGAAGATCACCTATGATGCAAAAGGTTTGGTGACTGCCGGGGCCGATGCAACCACGGCAGACATAGCAGCGTCAGCGAATAAGAATTATGTCACCGATGCACAGGCAACAGTCATTGGTAATACTTCGGGAACCAATACAGGTGACAATGCAGTAAACTCTCTTTATTCGGGATTGGTAACAAACGCTACTCATACAGGAGATGTAACTGGAGCAACGACTTTATCAATCGCTGCAAGTGCTGTTACCAACGCGAAGATGGCAAGTATGGCTACCATGACTATAAAGGGTAACAATACCGGAAGTTCTGCAGCTCCTATTGATTTGACCGCTTCACAGGTAAGAACCACCATCAATGTCAACAGAGATCAACAGAATTTCGAGATTGCTGGTGATAGTCTTGGAGGTCATGTAACCGTAACACTTCCAAACACACCAGTTTCGGGAACAGTGTCAGTTTTATTAAATGGACTACCACTCATTCCAACGACTCAGTTTACAATAGTATCAACAAACAAGATTCGCTGTTCTATGTCTGCTTATCAATACGATAGAATTTCAGTGGAATACTCATACTAACCTATGCGGAAACTATTTGGTCCTTTAATTGCAGTATTATTTACTTTAAACACTTATTCCCAAGGTATTCCTGTAGCCGATGTTCGTGTAACATCAGCTACGGCAATCTTTGGAGTAAATATATCAAGAGGATCAAAGGTTTACGATGCAGGTTCAAATAAATATTATTACTGCGTAACTGCAGCCACTTCTGCTGAAACTTTAACAACGGCATCAGCAAAGTTTTATGAATTTTCAACCACTTCACATAATCACACTCTTGCTGGACTTTCAGAAAGAGCTTATAGTAGTTTAACCGGCGCTCCGGATCTTTCAAGTCTGCATAGTCATACCAATATGACGGCTCTTGGTGCAGTCTCAGGAACTAACTCGGGAGATAATGCCGCGAATACATTATATAGTGGCCTTGTAACCAATGCAACACACTCGGGAGATGTGGTTGGTTCAGCAGCATTGACTCTTGCAACCGTGAATTCTAGTATTGGAACCTACAACAATGTCACGATAAACGCTAAGGGATTAGCCACGGGTGGGAGTAACGTTTCGTATTTAACTTCATATAGCGAAACTGATCCACTAGTCAAGGCAATTTCCGGGATTATAAAATCAAATGGAACGACGATCTCGGCAGCTGTGTCGGGAACGGATTTCGCTCCGGCTCATAGCCACCCATATGAAGCTTCCGGAACCGTTGCTACCCACGCTGCTTTAACAACCACTGCACACGGGCTTGGAGCATCTGCCTTTCACCCGGATGCCTATTTTGCAACAGCTCATACTCATCCTTATGAGGCTGCAAATGCAAACATTCAATCTCACATCTCCTCGGCACACCAGGCAGTGATCAATGGAACCGGTTTTGTAAAAGCTGTTGGGACTACCATTTCATACGACAATAGTGCGTACTCTCTTACCTCGCACAATCACAGCGGAGTTTACTTAACCGGTTTTACCGAAACCGACCCCACAATCTCTGCATGGGCCAAAGCAGGGACCAAACCAGGTTATACTTATTCCGAAGTGGGGGCTGCATCTACGAGTGATGGAAGACTTACGGATGCGCGTGTAGCCAGTGACGTTTACGCCTGGGCGAAGGCTTCGACAAAACCAGGTTATACTTGGAGTGAAGTCAGCAGTAAACCTACAGCATTGTCGAGCTTTTCGAATGACCTTGGGAACTACGGAGGGTGGATCACCGATGGAAACTCAGGGTGGGATAACAGCTATGGATTCATAACGTCAGGCGGTTCAATTTCAGGCAATGCTGCAACTGCGACAAATGCAAGATATGTTTATAATAATGGCGCATATTCAGGTGCCGTCGGTTATGCGGAAGCATCGGCAGTAGGTGTTGTGTATGCGAATAGTGCCGGATCAGCCGGATCAGTAGCTTGGGCCAATGTATCGAGTAAGCCTACGGCACTTTCACAATTCTCCAATGATTTAGGCAATTATGGGGGTTGGGCTGCAAGCGGCCATAACCACTCAGGCGTTTATCTTACAGCGGAAACCGATCCAAATGTTTACACATGGGCCAAGGCGGCGGTGAAGCCCGGTTATGCCTGGAGTGAAATAAGTTCCAAACCAACAGCTTTATCAAGTTTCACCAATGACCTTGGAAATTATGGTGGATTTGTCACCGGCACCCCATGGACGGGCTACGGATACATCACAGGATATTCTGAAACCGACCCAAATATCTACGCCTGGGCAAAGGCTGCGGCAAAACCAGGTTATGCTTACAGCGAAATTAGCAGTACTCCGACTGCACTCTCACAATTTACAAACAACCTGGGCAATTATGGAGGATGGATTACTGACGGGAATACGGGATGGGACAATTCTTATGGATTTATAACTGGTTACTCGGAAACAGATCCTACTATTTCGGCTTGGGCAAAAGCAACCTCAAAGCCGGGATATTCCTATTCTGAGGTCGGGGCTGCACCTTCGGGCACGGTATCATTTCCGGGATTTGGCGCGACCCATGCACTTGCCGCTTATGGAGATCATACCCATGCGGGATACTTGACCGGGTATACGGAAACTGACCCTACAATTTACGCTTGGGCAAAAGCATCTACCAAACCTTCATACTCTGCCTCAGAAGTTGGGTTAGGTAATGTAAATAACACAGCGGATGCGAGTAAGTCTGTCAGTTACGCGGGTACGGCCGGATCTGCCCCTGCAAATGGGGGAACATCTGCCGCCTGTTCAGGCAATTCAGCCACAGCAACGAATTTCAATAATGGCAGTGCCTATTCATCAGGTGGAACGGTAACTGCAGTAACATTTACAGAAACATCAGCTCGGAAATACAAACATGATATTACCCCAATGTCACCCCAGATGGCAAACATTATGAAGTTGAATCCGGTGGACTATGTGCTGAACTTAACAGGAAAGAAAGACAAAGGTTTTATTGCAGACGAAATCATCCTTATCTATCCGGAATTTGCTGACAGTACAGGGGTGAACTATTCGAAGATTGTATCCGTGCTTGTCAAAGGAATGCAGGAACAGCAATTGCAGATTGACCAGTTGAAAAATGAAATTGAACTATTAAAATCAAAATAGAATGGCAGGATTAAAAGATACAACGGTAACGGGAACTCTTTCGGTAACGGGAGTTGCCACGGTTGGTGCACACGGGACAGCAGCTACGCCTCAAGTTGTAAATGTTTGTTATGGAACATCTACCCCAGGATCGGCTTCGGGAATTCCAGAAGGAACATTATACATTTTATACTCAGCCTAATTCATAAACTATGTCAACAAGACATTGGCTCGCAATCGGCTCAGAGTGGAAACACGTTAATGATTTTAAAATTGCCATAGGTGGAGCATGGAAACCCGTCAGTAAAGCCTATATCTGTATTGGTGGGGTTTGGAAGTTAATTTATGAATCCTCTAAGGCTATAGGAGGGACGGAGTCAGAGGATGCAACCTACAAGTATCATATTTTCTATTCATCAGGAACATTCACGGTAACCACAGCACTCACGGCAGACATTTTAATCGTTGCCGGGGGTGGTGGTGGATCAGCAGCAGACGGACTGGGTGGTGGCGGTGGTGGAGCTGGTGGAATGCAATTAATTTCCGCCTCTTCATTGGGAGTCGGTCCAATTACAATAACCGTTGGAGCCGGGGGAGCCGGAGCAAAAGGAATTGCAGCCGCCGGCGGAAATTCATCATTCGGTACTACGGTTGAATATGGCGGTGGCCGAGGTGGCGGATATGCAGCAGACGGGGGTGATGGGGGAAGTGGGGGCGGTGCCGGGAACGGCGACTTTACAGAAACTTATGGAGGGAACCCCACGTCTGGACTTGGAAATGCGGGGGGTGCGGCGTTTGGTGGTGATGGGAAAGCCTCCGGCGGTGGCGGTGGCGGTGGATCATCGGACGTAGGAGAAGATAACGACTCCCGATTAGAAAGAGGGGGTAATGGTGGACCCGGACGCAGTTCAAGCCTCTGCGGTTCGGCAGCAAATTATGCCGGTGGTGGCGGGGGTGGTGGTGAACCTCAAGGTATGTATCCCGGAGGATCAGGTGGTGTTGGTGGTGGCGGAAATGGCGGCGGTTGGAATGGATCAAGTGATGTTGAAGCCACAGCCGGTACAATCAATACCGGTGGCGGTGGCGGTGGTGGTGGTCTACGTCAAGATCAAACTGATTTTATTCTTGGCAAAGCAGGAGGATCGGGAGTAGTCATAGTTAGGTATTTAAAATAGCGGAAATGGCACACTTTGCAAAGGTTGAAAATGGGATGGTAGTGCAAGTCATAGTAGCTGAACAGGACTTCATTGACTGCGGGGCCGCTGGTGATCCCTCTACCTGGATTCAGACAAGCTATAATACTGTTGGAGGTGTTCACCTTACAGGAGGAACCTCACTGCGCAAGAACTTTGCCGGGATCGGGTTTACATACGACTCACAAAGAAATGCATTCATCCCTGTAAAGCCTTTTCCTTCGTGGATTCTAAACGAACAGACCTGCCTTTATGATCCGCCCGTAACGATGCCCTCAGACGGGAAATGTTACAGGTGGAATGAGGCGGAAACGATGTGGAAGGAAATAGTAAAATGATAAACCTTATAAATCCCAAACTTTTCGATTATGCCTTTCCCTGGGGCAACCATTGCAACAAAACTGCAATAAACCTTGAAAAAAATGTTCATTGGCTTGAGAATTCCATTGTTCTTGATAGCGTGAAAGAGCCCTCAGTGGGTTGGATTAAAGACGAAACAACCCTCTCCCAGATTAAGGAAATCAAATCAGATTACAGCTGCGGATTGATCGTTTCCAAAGATCAACACGGATACGGGGTTTACACGATGAAATGTAAACTCCCGAACTTCCGGGGTAGTTGGGTTGCCTTCTGGCTTTACGATGTTATCCCACCCCCGCAAGGGATACAATGCGAAGTGGATTTCGAACATTTCAGAAAAGATGCCTGTCTATTTGGTACCAGGCACAAACTTTCATTTACCTACCATGACGGGGATCGTACAGACATCATTAAAAATGCATGGTCATGCCTAGCGTGGGATCGCAAAGAAGTAACCATTCAACTGATCTGGCAACCTGATTTTTTTTCATGGGTCGTTAACGGGAGAACCGTTATGACAATCTACAAAAGGGACGTTTTACAGTTTCCTACAAAACCCATGAACATAATAGTAAACTCAGGCTTTGGAAATTGGGGTATCCAGGATGATAAATTACAACCATTCATCGTAAATGAATTCACCAAACAATGAACGAATTGAACTTATCGCTAAGTGAATTGGTCGGGATTGTGACCTTACTGGGAGCCTTTGTAACGGTCTGGATTAACACAAAGGTGAAGATCTCCCGTAATGAGACATTGGTGAAATTGGAACTATCAAGGATCGAATCCAAAAATGAAATGGAGATAAAACAGCTTGAGACCACCACAAACCTAAAGATCGCTGGGATTGAGGCCCGCATCGGTGATTACATCAAATCGAATTCAGAGACGATGATCACTTTTATTAAGGAAAACAAAGAGGACCACCGTGAGATCGCCCGTGATGTAAAAACTATAAGTCAGTCGATCTCGGCAATGGATATAAAACTGGCAAAAATGCAATAATTGAGAACTATCAATATCACTAACCTTAAATTCAATAAACTATGAAAAAGATCATGTTACTGGTGGCCGTCTTCCTTTTGGGTTCGGTCGGATTATTTGCGCAGGTTGATTCAACAGTCGTAGTACATACGCTCGATCCATTAAATACGCCGGTTCCGGGCGGGCCCTGGACCGATTGGATCGGATGGGGCATCGGTATTTTCTTGTTTTTATGGGATACAGTCTCCAGGATCATCCCTACCTCCAAAGACTGGACTGTGGTAGGAAAGGTGGTTACGGTGCTGAACTGGGTGGCCTCAATGTTTAATGGAGTTGGTAATGCAGCCAGGGGAGTCAATGGCCAGAAGGCAGCATTCAAAACGGTAATAAAATGACGGTAAAACGGTGGGTCATAGTCGGAGGGGTGCTTTTAGGCGTCTTGATATTCGGATGTCTCGGATGGTTTGGATACAGGCTCTATAACAGGGCCGAAAAGTTCGAAGCTCTTTATTACGGCTGCTTAACTGCACCATCCGACTCGGCCACTCAAGTCCTAGAGAAACCTGTATTGTCGCAGGATACTTTGCGCCCCTCGCCGCTGCGGCATTGGGTACAAACGATCATTGTACATGATACCATTTTCAGGACCGATACCGCGAAAAAGGTTGAAGTCAATTTCTACTCCGACACCTATACGAAGGATGGGCTGCGTATAAATTACGAAGCCATAGTTCAGGGAGAATTGAAATCGATTCGTTTTCCTTCTATCGTATATCCCGAGAAAATCGTTACGATCACCCAGCGAATACCACATCATGACACCCTGACCATAAACCTCGAAAAATCACACCTTGGAATATATGCAAAAGTAGCCGCCTGGGATCGGATATATGGTTTTGGCTCCGGTATTCAATATTCATACAGAGGAAAGTGGGCCGTGGCTGCAGGAATCCAAATTCAGCAACAGTACCACGCAGATGGAACAAAATATCTGCAATCAATCGCTGAACTGGGAGTTTGCGTAAACATAAATTAAAAGATGAACACCTTTACCCTCTCTCAAGATCATTTACGCTATGTATCAGCCGTTGAGACTTTGCTCCGAGCTTTTGCCAGCGGCAATAAAAGATCGGTAGAGAAGCTTGCGGCCACTTTTGGCATTACCAATCAAAATCTGGTAAAAGAGCTTACCGAACTTGCCATTGTTCTGGTTGCGAGAGAAATTGCGCAAGATGAAAAGCATACTATCCTACAGCGTTACCAGCAGATTGTTGACCTGTATAATCACCAGGTAAACCTTTCTCATCGTACCAGCCACTCAATGATCTTTCAGCAATATTCCACTCCGGCACCCATTGCATTTTTGGCTGGAACCTATGTGATGGATGGACAAGACAAGGGAGTGCAATACAATAAAAAAGGAAAGATCACCCAGTACCCGGTTTATTTTGAACCAAGTGCAGGCAATGGACTTCTTACGATTGCCCTGCCCCTTGAGCGCACCTGGGTTAATGAAGTTGATGAAGTAAGATCAGCCAATCTTGCGACACAAGGCTTTTTAAAGCAAACATATTTGGACTCATCTGAGCCTTTCATTAGCGAATACCGGTCTTTTGATGGGGTGATTACCAATCCTCCTTTCGGAACCTTGGATAAAACGGTCATGTATGATGAGTTCCGGATCAATGTTCTCGATCACCTGATGGCCTTGCGTGCCTTGGATACGATGAGGGATAAGGGCCGCGCTGCTATCATCATCGGCGGACATACCTCCTGGGATGAGCAGGGCCGCATTCAGGCTGGTAAAAACCGGATCTTCTTTAACTATCTCTACAATCATTATTACGTGGATGATGTTTTGAACCTTGACGGCCATAAACTCTATTCACGCCAGGGAACCGCATTTGATGTTCGGTTGATTTTGATCTCGGGTCGCAGGCCAAAATCGGAAGGTTATGCACCGCTGAAAAGTGAAAAGGATACCATTGTTTCAACGTTCGATGACCTGTGGAACCGGGTATCGGCATTCTTTTCCAATGAAAGCCAGAATTCTGCCATGGAGCAAGTAGAGAAAGAACAACATGCTCCCCCTGAGCACCCAAAAGGTAAAGAGAAATTTACTCAGACCCGCTACGTAGACCGCAGAGAAATCATCACCGATTCAAAATCCTTCCAGGGGCGTCAAAAGGAGTTTTCAAAGGAAACCGTAGATAAAATCGTGTCGGAAGGGTATGACAAAAGCCAGGACCCGATTATCGTTTGGAAAGACCAGGAGAAACAAAAATACATCGTCATATCCGGCCATTCCCGATGGAAGGCCTCTGAGATCCTTTATGAAAAAGGAGATGAAAGCCTAAGGATGATGCCGGTAAAAGTGTTCATCGGGGATAAGGATGATGCGATGGACTATGCATTGATTGAAAGTAACCGCTCGGGCACAAGCGAAGGGTTGAAAAGCGACCTGGTGGCATACAAGAAAGCAGCATCGAAGGGCTTCAACAAGGAGTATCTATTAAGGTATTTCAAGCCGGAGAGCTACCTGAGCCTTTTGAAAGATATTGCAATGCTTAATCCCTCTGGCCGGTTTATCGAATACCTGGACAGTGCTTCTGAGCAATCGTTTCCATACCTCAAACGTAATGCGCAGTGGATCGGCACCCTTCGTAGGATTTACCCACTTTTGACAGATGCGCATGAAAACGAGCTGTTTGATTATATCTATAAAAGCGGCTCCGGGCTGAAAACCAGTAAGGATACTCTATTCAAGCTCATGGACCGAAAACTTATGACGTTGGACTTTGACCGGGAAAAGCCGCTGAACCTTCACAATCTGCCATCCTCCAATGCATACAGTGATCCGCTGAAGGAGAAAATCAAAGAAATTGAAAATGAAATAGAAAAGTTGGAACGTGAGCGCCGATACAATGAAGATTTGATAGTTCGTGCCAAGCAGGAAGAGAAAATGGAGCTGGTTGAAAAATTCAAGAATAGGGTAAGTGATCTCAACAAAATAATACTGCGGAAAATTGAAGAAAAACAGCTTTCGGAGAAAATGATCGCAGCGATTGAAAAAGAGGTTACCTACGACCTGTTTACCTCGATGGATGACCCATCGCAGAAACATATTCCCGAAACCGGGAAAATGATCCACTCAGATCCTTCGCTGGCAAAGCTCATAGCCATTGCAAGGGCCAGAGCCAGAGCAAGAAAAAGAAAAGCAAAGTAGTATTTAAACGCATAAGAAAACTAGCATGAAAAGGACAAATAAGGCAATCGCGATTGAATACGCAAAACTGAAGCTTCCCGGCTCGGCGCCATTCTGGACACAGATAATTGAAGAATCAAAGACCAGCCATAACCTCAGGGTACTGGTGATTGACCCATCGAGTAAATACCACAAAAAGGTAATTGAAATTTCACCCTCCTTTATTATAAAGCACGTTACAAAACGCCTGGCCTCATTAAACGGCCTTGGCAGCCCATATATCCCTACCGCAGAAACCTGTACCATTCTGGACACGATCGTTCCAGATTCAATGGATTACGAAACGCACATTGCCGTTCGCAAAGTCAAACAGGCCACCGGAAATAACCTGGTGGAATATGTCAGAGATCGCCTGGGATTGACCTCGGATCAGCTTTGCAAGGCATTGGCCGCCGAGCAGATTGACGCGGTGGCCATGGCCATCTATAACATTGAGGTAAAAGGCCAGGGTATTATCATTGGCGACCAAACCGGAATCGGTAAGGGGCGCATTGCAGCAGCCATGCTCCGCTATGGCCACGTGCAGGGATTAAAGCCGATTTTCATTTCTGAAAAACCAAACCTGTTTTCTGACATTTACCGCGACCTTATCGACATCGGAGCAGATGATGGAATTGCCATGGAGTTTACCAAAGAGGAACCGGTGCTGAAAAAGATCAAGTATGAACCCTGGGAAAAACTCTCGGATGAAGAAAAAGCGGAATATGACAACAGTGCGGAAAAGTATGCCGAGTTTACCGGTGATCCCGAGAATCAATATGAAGAAGTATTTACAAGGGTAAAGAACAAGGAGTTCGACTATAAAAAAGGCAATCGCTTGCGTCCTTTAATTGTCAATAGCCGCGGACCCAAGACGAACGTCACCGATAAAAACGGGAACCTGCTTTATACCGGTATTGGCAATGCAGCGGGGAGTAAAGAACTGGATAAAATATTCTTAAGCGGGAAAATCCCCGATGAATTTGATGTTGTGCTGGCCACCTACAGTCAGTTTAACAGCGATCGACGGCCACTGAAACGAAATTTCCTTAGTGCGATCGCAAAGGGCAATATCATTGTCATGGATGAAGCGCATAACGCAAGTGGAAGCAGCAATACCGGGGAATTCTTACAGGGAGTATTGAAAGAGTGCAAAGGAGTGACATTCCTTTCGGCAACATTTGCCAAGCGACCCGACAACATGCCGATCTATGCCATGAAAACGGCCATGGATGAAGCAAACTTGAGTAAAGATGAACTGGTTTGGGCGATCATACAGGGGGGAGTGGCACTGCAGGAAATTCTTTCCTCGCAACTGGTCTTAGAAGGTCAGATGCTAAGGCGCGAGAGATCCTTCGAAGGCATTGAAGTCAACTATATTGTCCTTACTGATAAAGAATACGAGCACCGTGCCATCAGCGATAACATCACCCATATTCTTCGCGACATTATCGCATTTCAAGAGGATTTTATTAAACCATCGATCAAAGCGATGGATAAGGCACTGGCCAAGGAAGGGAAAGAGGTCAAAGCAACAGGAGGCACCAGTAGGGCAGGGGTTGATAATACACCCTATTTCTCCAAAGTGCACAATGTGATCAGCCAGATGCTTTTCTCAATCAAAGCAGATTCAGTCGCCCTTCGGGCCATTGAACGGTTAAAAGAGGGCAAAAAGCCCATCATTGCCTTCGCTTCTACGATGGGTGCATTTCTGGAAAGCATAGAAACGCAGGACGGACGGGAGGTTATGCCGGGAGATGTGATCAACACCGATTTTGCAACCGTACTGATGCGAGGACTGGATGGTGTAATGAGATATACGGTAAAGAACCATGCCGGAGTAGGGACCAAGGAGGTGTTTTCATTGGATGAACTTTCCCAGGATGGAAGGGATGAGTATTTCCGCATAGCCGAAAACATCCGGGGTGCAACCAGCGGAATCTCTATCTCACCCATCGACCGGATCATAACGCTTATCGAAGCTGCCGGATACTCCGTGGCCGAGATTACCGGGCGCAAGCTGGAAGTGATCTTTGATATGAAAAAAGCATCGGACCGTGGCGATAAGATCAAAAAGATGTCATCAGAGCCAAAAAAGCCAAGTGGAAAATTAAAGCCTGGCGATATTCAAAAGTTTTTTCCATTGACCTCACGTATCATGCCCCCGTTCCAGCAAAGGGTTTTGATAGGAAGTGAAGAACATTGGCGCACCTTGGAGGATATTGAAGCAACCATTCACGTCATACCAAAATCTTCTGATATACTTGAAAACATAAGCAAGGTTGCAGGTCAGAGCGAATCAAAATTTGCCATGGCATTCTTACATTTCTTTTATGGCGGCAGCGATTGGTGGATAACAGAATGGGATGGAAAGGATACTTTTTTCGGCTTCGCTTGTTTGAACGGGGATTGGCAAATGGCCGAGTGGGGCTATGTGTCTTTATCTGAATTAAAGAGCACAGGCAAGGTCGAGCTGGATTTCTTTTTTACCCCGGAATTGATGTGGGATATCCTGCGCAAACAAGATGCGGATGACTATATGACGGATGCACGTTTGGACCAGGTTCATCAAAGTCTTTTGGCAGTATTGAAGGGAGCCTGGCAGGATTATATCAACGAAAAAAACAAACTCTCCGGACTTGGCAAAGCAGAGGAAGATGCAATGATGGGCGTGGTGATGAACCGAAGGCGCATGAACACCAATGACGCCTTCCGATTGTTCAACAATAACCAGGTGGATGTACTGATGATCAACCAAAGTGGATCCACCGGTGCATCGGCTCATGCGGTAGTGACCGACAAGGTAACACTCGAAGAGGTAAAGCAGCGGGTGATGATCATCCTGCAGGCCGAATTGAATATCAACACAGAAGTACAGAAGCGCGGACGTATCAATCGCACTGGCCAGGTCATCAAGCCGATTTACGATTATGTAAATTCCGCTATCCCGGCAGAAAAGCGGCAAATGATGATGCTCCAGAAAAAGCTAAAGAGCCTGGATGCGAACACCACGAGTAACCAGAAGCAAAGTGAAAAGATACTCAGTGTCGATGATTTTCTCAACAAATACGGAGATGCAATAGTGTATCAGTACCTGGAAGAAAATCCAGGGCTGAACCTTTTGTTGGGAGATATCCTAAAAAAGGAACAGGAAAATCCGGACGTGGCAGCCATAAAAGAAAACATCTCCCTGAAAGCATCTGGCCGTGTGGCGGTACTCTCCTGTCAGAGGCAGGAGAAGTTTTACTCTGACATCATTGAAAGCTATAAGAGTAAGATACAAAACCTTAAAAACAAAGGTGAGTTCGATCTTGAGGTCGAAACCATGAACCTTGAAGCTGAAACATTAGAGGCCAAAATAGTTGTAGCGGGCAAAGGCGGTAAAAGTGTGTTTGCCGCAGATACGATAATAGAACGCTGCAGGGTAAACAATCTGCGCAAACCATACTCAAAGCTCGAGCTTACAAACCTTATCGAAGATGCGCTCGGTGATACGACGGCCCAGGATGCAAAAGTGGAATTAAGAGAACGATATAAGGATTTCACCAATCATCGGCTCAATGAAGATTTGGAAGAAATATTAAAGCGTTACGAAAAACATCTTTCCTCGATCACTGGGGATAAACAGTACAAAAAGCTCGAATCATCTGGTGACCAGGCGAAATATGTGGAAAAACGATCGGAAGAAATTCTGTTGGAGCGCAACATGAAAATAGACCAGGCCAAAGAGAATTCGGCCAGCCGATTTGATTACATGGATGGGATATTCAAATCATTTGAAACAGGCAAAGGATATAACTACCCAACCGGGTCAGCCAACGTTCCTTGTGTGTTCATCAAATACACCATTAACAAAGATAAGCCGAACCCATTTGCTCCATCATCTGTGTCATTGAGGTTTGCCATTGCCAGTAGTATCAAGGTCATAGACTTAGTATGTAGCGGAGAGGAGGGCACTTTGATTCAGTCCATCATGGGAGCTTCAATGTGGTTGAGCACCTATACCGCGTCGGATTATGTTGAAAACTGGGAAAGGCACATTAAGAATACCAGTTCCACAAAAAAGGAGTGCTATATCATTACCGGCAATATTTTACAAGCCTATGCACATTATACAGGCCATCTGATTTCTTATACCACCAGTGATGGCGGAGTAAAAAAGGGAATCCTGATGCCCGATTTATGGCAACCGGATGCACGCAAAGGGACAAACCTGGTTACGATTCCTATCGACAAGTGCCGAAAGATCATTTTTGACATAAACGACTACGGGCAGGAGCAGCTTAAAAGCACCAATGGCCTGTTTATTGAAAAGAAAACATGGCAGCGCAGCTGGGCCATCATTGTTCCCAAATCGAAAGCATTCCAGGACATCTTCAAAGACAAGGACCTTATCGGTTTGTGCACCTCACCGGATGACGGGTTCAATATGATCAGTAGCCGCATGGTTGCTAAGTTTGAAAAAGAGCAGATGAGCCAGGTCATCGATATCTTGCAGTATAAATTTTCAGTCAACCTGCAGCTTGATCCGCAAGTGTTCAACCTGAATTTTGATGTAACGCCATCTGCAGATAAACCGGTTAAAGATGTGCAGACCAGGAATGCGGAAGCCGAGTTCCAAAGAGATAAACAAGGATTTGAATGTCGGAAGAACCCAGCCACCTGCGCTCCCCAAGTAAAACCACTCATCGACAAAGAGATGTCAATGAAAATAGCCATTGCCAGGGCAAGGGCCAGGGCAAGGGCCAGACTGCTTCAATAACTAAAAAACATGGAAACCAAAAAAATGATTGGAATCGGTATTCTTTCTCTCTCCTTGGCGACAATAGTTTATTATCTGATCAGTCGCACCAGGGAGATAACCTCCTCGGATAAGCAGAACCGCCTTATCTCGTTCTCGACCTCGTATTGCCTCTCTGGCCTTAATGGAACCATGAACATTAATCTTCCGGCCCTGAGTGATGCCTATTACCAGGATTATGAAGTCTCGCAAAACCGGGTAAAGTTGAATTCGATCAAAAGCAGATTTGGCCGCTTGGTGGATAGTATATCCCAAATGACACGACTATCGGATTCGCTGATCTATTCCTTCATTTTCATTGAAAGTAGGGGAGATGAGTTTGCCGTAAGCGGCAAGGCCGTAGGATTGATGCAGGTAGGGGTGAACAGTGCCACCGACATCATTTTCACGGAATACAAAAAGGGCCGGTTGAATTCTTCGGAGATAGCCCTGTTGCAAAAACACTTAGGCTCACGGCTGAATCAAATCTTTTCGATGAAATCAGCTGGGATGGACCAGGTGGTTACCTCGTCGGACCTTTTCAATCCCGAGCTGAACATTTTGATCGGATGCCTATACCTGGGCCAGTTAATCGATGAACATCAGGAAAATAACTCTGTGCGATTGGATAAGGTAGTAACCAGATACAACATGGGTTACTATTCTTTTAGCAAGGGAAGTCAGTTAATCGGTGATGCCATGGATATAATTGCCAAGGTAAACCCGGTGACCAGGGCATATATTACCAAGCTGATCGGTAGAAACGGCATTCTTGAAATGCTGGAAGCAGAAAAATGTGGATAATACGAAAATCGTAAAACAAAAACTGATGAAATACCCGACAAATAAGGAAATCATTGTATTTGGCAATGATGTATTGCAAGGAATTGATCTGAAACAGTTATCCAAAGTTCCGGATATCACGATCTCAATCAACAGAAATATTGATGTAAAATATCCGGTAAAGTCACCCGAAGATGTTGCCCAGGTAATACGTGATATCATCAATCCTTTGGTTGAGACGCAGGAACTCTTTATTTGCCTGTACTTAAACGTTAAAAATGAGATAATAAGCGTTTACCGCCATAGCTCCGGAACTACCAGTTCTACTCTGGTTGACACCAAGATCATACTGCTGGGAGCCATCCGGCAATTAGCGGCATCAATCATCATTGCCCATAACCACCCTTCGGGAAGCACTGTGCCATCACCGGCCGATTCTTCAATAACAAAAATGATCAAAGCTGCTTCTGAGACCCATGGTATCAAACTACTCGATTCAATGATTGTTACAAAAAGGAGCTTCTATTCGTTTGCCAATGAAAATAAAGAGTTCAATCTCAGCGGGATCATCTATCCGATCAATGGATTACCAGAAAAAAGTAAAACCAAACAAACTCAAAATATCATGATAACAAAAATAAACCTGAAAGACCGCATTGACAGCATTGATCTGTCAGAAGATAAAAAACTGCGCGAAGATGTTGAATCCATAAGTGACATCACCAGTCAGTTTACCGACTTTTCATTTACAGATGCAGACGCAGAGCTTAACGTATTTGTCGATCAAACCATCGCTGATCTGAACCAGCATGTCAAATCAAAAACAAAAGAGGCAGAGCGGCCCCATGAAGCTGAAGAACCAATCAAAGCTGAGAAGCAGAAGAGTAGGAGAGCAGCAACTAAAAAGCCTAAGGCAGAAAAACCAAAGACCGAAAAGCCGAAAAAAGAAAAGACCGAAAAGCCGAAAAAAGAAAAGACCGAAAAGCCGAAAAAAGAAAAGACCGAAAAGCCCAAAAAGGTAAAAAAAGAAAAGACGCCGAAAGTTAAAAAGCAGGACAGTGCTGAATATGTTGAATCGGTATTGCCGGAGGTCAGAATAATCAAACGATTCGTCGGGATGGACGGTAAAAACCTCACCAAGGAAAAAATCCTGACATTTATCAGCACCATTCAGCGTCTTATCCGTAGCCATGCCATCCGCAAAACGTCAAAATATGCCGAAGAGGTTATGCATGTTCAGAATGAACTGATTAAGGCATGGAATAAGCACAAAAATTCTTCAACAACTTTCTTGTTTAACCTTGACAGCAGCGATAATGCGGTAATGCAGTCATACAAGCAGATTGCTAACAGCCAGAAACCCTGCATGGCCATTAGACTTATCAAACGATATATCGCAATTCATGGAAAGAAAGATGTTTATGAGAAAGCATTGGGCTTAAGACTTGAAATTACATCATTCCTTGAAAAGAATCCGGATGGGAAATACACAAATGAGTTGCAAGAATTGAAAAAGCATTTGGTTGATTTCATCGACGGGAAAACAACTTCGCCTGAGCTAACCCAGCAACAATTAAATGGATTTCAGGGATTAGGACTGATAGACTTTAAGAGCTTAAAAAAGGGAGATGATGTTGCTTCTTCCACGGGTGTCAGGGGCAAGGTAAGAAAGGTAATTACAGATAGAGTTGGAATTAACGCAACCCCTGAATATCGTTCAAAAAAGAAACTGAGGAAGCATAAAACAGGCCAATCGCTTGGAGAGTGCCCATGCCAGGCAAAAACGCCCACACTTGGCAGCATAGCTGAACAGCCGAATATAATGCCTGCCTGCGATTTTAAAAAAATGGATTTTACTCCAGTAGGGTATAAGGGTAAATGGTTATCGTTAATCGGAGATCCGGTTGAGCCCTTCATGCTCATGTGCTGGTCCAAGCCTGGCAAGGGAAAAACGACACTTATGATTGAATTTGCAGGATACCTGGCAGCAGAACTTAGCAAAAAGGTGTTGTTTGTATCAAAAGAGGAAGGTTTAAATCATACATTGAAGGATAAATTTTCTCGCATGAATGCCTTTTCTCCAAACATATTCGTTTCCGGATCCATTCCGTCAGACCTTTCCTCTTACAACTATGTATTTTTAGACAGCGTAAACCAGCTCCAGCTATCAATTGAGGATGTCAGCGCGTTAAAGGATAAATACCCATTTGTTTCTTTCATTCTGATATTCCAGGCCACAGTGGATGGAAATTATCGTGGTACCAAGGACTTTGAACACCTGGTTGACGTATCAATCAATATCAATGATCAGGGATATGCTTCGGCGCAGAAAACCCGTTTTGGTGGGAATGGCACTATCAATGTGTTTCAGGAAGAATTTGAAGAGATATATAAATTCACCACCCTCCAGGATGCTGAAAGGTTCAGCGATAAAAAGAAGATAGAGGGCATATCACTGCGGATCGCCCAGGGTGATGATGGAAAAATATGGGTCATTAAAAACGAAAAGGCAGAGCAATTGTACCAAAAGGGGTTTACAATATTGTAATCGTTAAATGTACAGTGAAATCAGGATTACTAACAAAATGTGTAAGGTTTTTTCAGGACGATACACTACAACCAAATCTACCAATGACCCTTATTTTTAACCACTGATTATTTACCAATAAAGTATTCATCCGAGCAGAAACATAATCAGGGTGCCTGACGCTTTCCATTGTCATATTTATCCTACAAAAAAATCAGACTTTCCCTACAAGCGATTATTCTTTATCTTACAAGCTATCTCATTGTAAGCTAATACATTCGCCATGTTCAATTAACCTGACGAATATGCGGGTGTTATTAGCAGATGATTCAGATTTAATTCTCCGCAGGTTACAGGAGATGTTAATAGTGCACAATCATGTGGAGATTGTGGGGGTGTTAAGGAACGGAACCGATACTCTTGAAGCCTTAAGAATTCTGAAGCCTGATCTGGCAATCGTTGACATTAAAATGCCCGGGCTTAGCGGTCTGGAAGTTTTGAAGGAAATCAGGAAAGAGGATAAGATTGTCAAATTCATCATCCTTACTTTTTATTCCCTGGATTATTATCGGCAATTGGCAATTCAGTCCGGCGCCGATTATTTCATTAATAAAGCTGATGATTTTGACAAAGTATCGCTGTTAGTGGCAGGAATGAGATAGGAAGATTGGGGTAAATTATAAGGCATATGAAATGAAAAAATATTTGACTCTTATTTTCTTAATGGTTTTTGGATTAGCTATGCTTAGCGCTAACAACATTGCAGTAACCAACCTGAGCCTCACCGGCAAAAATACAACCAGCGATTACGTCATGGTGCAGTTCGACCTGAGCTGGGAAAACTCCTGGCGAACTTCCTCAGCGCCAAATAACTGGGATGCCGCCTGGGTGTTTGTAAAGTACCGCGTGCAAGCGGCAAGCGGGGGCGATGGGTTGTGGAAGCATACCAGCCTGAACGATGCAGGGCACAGCGCCCCTTCTGGTAGCACTATTGCTATTGGGTTGCTCACTCCTGGCACTGCCTTTAACGCCACCACAAACCCGGGCCTGGGCGCTTTTATTTACCGCAGTGCCGATGGCACTGGCACTTTTACTAAAGCAGGTGTACAACTCCGCTGGAACTATGGCATAAATTATAAAACCGGCACAACGCCCATCGGCGATAACGATGTGGTAGACATACAGGTTTATGCCATCGAAATGGTGTATGTGCCGCAGGGGAGTTTTTATGTGGGTGATGGAACAACGGGAGCACCAGTAACAAATATTTCTGGACAGTTTAATGTTTATAATTCGTCCACTGCGTACCAAATTACGGGTGAATCCGTACCGACTATTTTAGGAGGTAGTGCTTCTGGTAATATGCGAAATAATAACGCTTCATCATCAACAATGTTAACTCCCGATGACTTTAACAACACAACCACACAATCGTTACCTGCCGCTTTCCCCAAAGGTTATGCTACTTTTTACTGCATGAAATACGAAATAAGCCAGCAGGGGTATGTGGATTTTTTGAATTCGCTTACTTACACACAGCAAGCGAAACGAACAGCAATAGCGCCTAGTTCAGCAGCAGGAACTTATCTCTACAACACCAAGCGAAACAAAATAAAAATAAGTACATTAGGAACGAACAGCACCGTGCCTGCCATTTATGCTACTGATTACTCTTATGTCGCCTGCAACTATTTAGCCTGGCCCGATTTAGCTGCCTATCTCGATTGGAGTGGCTTGCGTCCGATGACCGAGCTTGAGTTTGAAAAAGCCTGCCGGGGAACCGAATCGGCAGTAGTCAGCGAATATGCCTGGCATAGCATAGCTATAACACAGAACACAGGGATAACAAACTCCGGATTAATTAATGAAACAAGTACTAGCAACGGAAATGGTACTTATGGCAGCCATGCCTCCGTGCAGGGACCTATGCGAGTGGGGGCATTTGCGACATCATCTTCTACATGCGTATTATCTGGCGCCACCTGTTACGGCATAATGGAAATGAGCGGAAATTTGTGGGAGCAGACTGTAACGGTGGGCAACGCCACAGGTCGACTATTTACCGGCACCCATGGCAATGGGGCATTAGCTATCAATGGCAATGCAGATGCCTTAACCTGGCCCGGCACTGATGCTGATGTCATTGGAGTCTTAAGCGCTGGCTTCGGCTTCCGGGGCGGCGGCTGGTCACTCAGTCTTAAGCGTTTGGAAGTCTCCGACCGCAACAGTGCAGCTGACCCTTGGTCCGCTCGCGGCCAAAGTTATGGCGGTCGTGGTGTTCGTTTAGCGCCTTAACCAAGGGTTTGATCAACTAACGATGAACAATATATAATACATAATGCATAATTAGTAGTTTTGAACAAACTTGTTTTATACTTTATTTTGCTACTGATAATACCAACAAGTTTGCTGGCACAATACACTGGTGGTAATGGCCGGGGAGATATATTAATTACAGGAACCAACTTCTCATGCATCAATCCCACAAGCGGTGGCACTATAGCAGCATCTCAAACTGGCTGCACCCCTTTCGACCCGGCTTCATTTACGAGTTCAACTCTACCCACCGGAAATACCGGTACACTTGAATACAAATGGCAAAGTTCAACCACAAGCAGCAGTGCAGGCTTTACGGATATTGCCAGTAGCAATGCGCCTACTTACGATCCGGGTGCGCTCACAATGACTACTTGGTACAAGCGTGTTGCACGGGTTGCTTGCATGAGCGATTGGACCGGGGCTGCGGAATCGAATGTTTTGACCACGACGGTAATTGCAACCGGCACTTGGCTGGGTACTGCGAGCAACGATTGGAATACTGCATCCAACTGGTGTGGTGGCATACCTACGGCAACTACTGATATTACTATTCCATCTTCTGCTTCTTACTGGCCTACATTATCAATAGGCGAAACTGGTAATTGCAGTAGTTTAACATTCAGCGGTGCTGCAAGTCGTTTGAATTTTAAAGGTGGTGATCTCATTGTTACTGGCAATGTTTCTTTTGTATGCGGAATTATTAACAGTAGTACATCAGTATCCACTTTATCTGTAGGCGGAACATGGACAGGAAGTGGCACTACATTTACACCAAGTACATATTTGACTGTAAACTTTACCGGCGCTAACCAAACTATACCCACATTAGCTTTTTACAACCTTACACTTTCCGGCTCCGGCACAAAGACTGCCGCCGGTAGTTTTACCTCCACTGATTTGATTATCACTGCCGGCGTTACTTTGAATATGGGAACCAATGTATTAGCTTTTAACAATGTTACCAATAGCGGGACAGTCAGGACCCAGAATACGTCTGGATCACCCATTACCGGTAATGAAACTTGGGGCGGAACTTTTGAGTACTACGGAGCAGCTACAACTGTGGTCATGTCAACCTACAACAACCTCATTATCAACACAAGTGCGACTGCTTCGCTGAACGATTTGACAACCGTTAATGGCACGCTTACACTTATGACCGGAACATTAGCTGTCGAGGGGTGGTTGTTGAATCTGAATGGCCCTCCAATCGCAGGAACGCCAGCGAACCTGAGTACGACCTCATCATCGAGTTTGTCTTTTGGTGGAAGTTCGTTAGGAGTGAATATTCCGTCAAGCGTGACAGAGTTGAACAATCTGACTATCAACAATAGCAACGGCATTACATTGAACAGCAGTCCGACCATTAGTGGCACGCTGACACTGACAAATGGCATTATTGAAGGAACTACAAATAATAAAACCTTAACCATCGGTTCCTCAGGTAGTGCTTCTGTTGGCAGCAATTCTTCGTATGTCTGCGGCAAACTGGCCCGTATGTATAGCAGCGCTGTTTCTAAAAATTTCCCAATTGGTAAAGGTGGAAGCTACCGCCCGGTTACGCTTAATTTTACCAGTCTTACCGGAACAACGACGGTGACATGTGAACAATTTGAATCACTAATTCCTGGTACAACCCCAGCATATATTTCAGTTTTTGAATCACGCTATTGGAACATAACAGCAAGTGGCGGTTCTGCCTATAATTATTTTGTAACCCTTGATGGCACTAGCTATTCTCCAACGCATATTGTTTCTGTTTTGAAGGGTAATGGCTCAACAGTAACAGCTTATGCAACCACAATTCCTAATTATACCAACTCAAATGGTTTTACTACTTTCAGTGATTTTGGTTTGGGTGAGTGCATTTCTCCGGTAATTACCGGAGAACCCAGTAATCAATCCATAACTTATGGTTCGAATGCAAGTTTCACAGTAGCCTCATCAGGTACAGGATTAACTTATAAGTGGCAGGAAGACGCAGGTTTAGGTTATGCTAATATCGTTGATGGAGGAATTTATTCAAACTCAACATCAGCTACTTTAAACCTCACCAAACCCACTATTGCAATGAGTGGATATAAATATAGGTGTATTGTAACAGGTGATTGTACTCCGGATGCAACCAGCAATGGGAATTCGACATTGACGGTTGGCAAGAAGGCTGTAAGTGTAACGGCTGTGACCGACACGAAGACCTATGATGGAGGGATTACTTCTTCAGCTTCACCAACGGTCGGTGCGCTTGCCTCGGGCGATGTGGTCCTGGCTGCACCAACCCAGGTCTATGACAATAAGAATATAGGAACGACCCACGTGCTGACCGCATCGGGTCTGACCATTAAAGATGCCGGCTCGGTTGATGTAACCGCCAACTATACGATTACCTATGTGGCTTCTCCGGCTACCGGGGTAATCAATCTGAAGGCTGTAAGTGTAACGGCTGTGACCGACACGAAGACCTATGATGGAGGGATTACTTCTTCAGCTTCACCAACGGTCGGTGCGCTTGCCTCGGGCGATGTGGTCCTGGCTGCACCAACCCAGGTC
>Ga0247841_10002306_pt1 | contig 38725 bp, 35 predicted proteins | sample LaCruzMarch2015__2_FD_192410 | JGI IMG/M metagenome (GOLD analysis project Ga0247841, IMG submission 192410) | Freshwater microbial communities from meromictic Lake La Cruz, Castile-La Mancha, Spain - LaCruzMarch2015_18m | ecosystem: Environmental > Aquatic > Freshwater > Lake | place: Spain... | reverse complement strand
CCTCCGCATGGGTGAGACTAGCGTTCGTCCGCCGCTCAGCTCCTGTTCTAAAACACTTCTCATCAAAGAACAGAAAAGCGGACAATTCATTTGCTAACAAACCGGACAGTTCTATTTGCTCTTGACAGATTTCAACAAGAATACTTGACAAAGAAATATCTCCCGTGTAAATGTGTAATACATCAATGACAGGAGAGACACAATGAATACAGCAATATCTGTTAGGCTGCCTAAAGACCTCGCCGATCAGCTTGACGGCATAGCCAAGGAAACCGAGAGGCCACGCTCTTTTATCATCCAGAAAGCGCTGGAGTCATATATTGAAGATTTCGCCGATCTTCAGATTGCGCTCGACAGGCTCCACGACAAAAGCGATCCTATAATTTCCGGTAAAGAAATGAGGGAGTCACTTGGCTTATAGCGTTGTATACAAGAAATCGGTACATCGCGATCTCAAAAAGTTTTCAAAAGCTGAGGTCAGCCGTATCCTTGACCATATAGAACAAGAACTTACAAAGAAACCTGATTCATACCCCGTACTCAAAGGCCAATTTGCCGGGCTACGCAAGTATCGTATTGGTGACTATAGGGTAATTTATGCCCTTGTGGGCACAGACATTCTTGTTCTCCGAATCGGTAATCGGAGAGATGTTTAGAAAGGCAAAATCTAACCAATCAATCAACCCGACCGGGAATATTGCCGGTGCAAATTGCCAAATCCCCGGCCCGACGGGTTATTTCTATCGTTCACCTTTTCTTCGTTAATCTGCGGTACCGTCAGTCAGGGAAAGTTATTGATAAGTAGATACCGTCAATAACCAGCACATGACTTTTTTTCTGCCACCACACCTGCGTATTACGGGTACAAAGGTGCTACAAAAACGCATCGACCTCTTTCACTGACTTCAAGTGCGCCACGATGTTGCATAAGAGATGAGGGTAGGTCCCTCGAAGCCGGCTTGCAGGAGCTGGCTTCAAACCACCTTAAGCTGCATTGGTAAAGAGCCATTGTGGTGAGCGTTAAGGAAAAGGCAGGGCATGACCCTGTCAGGTAAGGTTCAGGGAGGCGAGCGCAAGCGAACTACTTCTGAGGTGTCGAAACAGTAGGGATGATGTCAGAACTGGGGTGTCTTGAAGGACTCCGGGATAAGTCCAAGGGGAACCTGTTTACTGCTTGGGCGGCATCCGGCATAAAGGTAGCGCGAATCTGATCCAGGCTCTTGTGCGGAACGTGGGAACCTGTCGTCCCGATGACAAGGGAGAAATTCAAGTGGAGGACCCACAAGAATGAGAGTACCGATGCGGGGCACAGGGGCGGAGCAGCCTGTAGTAGGGAGGAAGGTTCTGTAATGGAACTGGACCGAAGGGGCTGCGTTGTCTGGCTTTATTTTCAGGTCAACCAGGAATGGGAGGAGCCTTGTGGATAAAGCAAAGCCGTTTTGTATTTCAAAATGGGAGGTATGGGAGGCATACAAACGGGTAAAGGCGAACCAAGGAGCAGCCGGAGTAGATGGGCAATCCATTGCAGCGTTTGAAGAGGATTTGAAAGATAACCTTTTCAAGATCTGGAATCGGATGTCCTCAGGCAGCTATTTTCCACCACCCGTACGTCGGGTCGATATACCAAAGGACAATGGGGAAACGCGGCCATTGGGCATCCCAACGGTTGCAGACCGCATTGCCCAGACGGTAGTCAAGCGATACCTGGAGCCGATCTTGGAAGAGTGTTTCCATCCGGACTCTTATGGTTATCGGCCAAAGAAGTCAGCGATAGAGGCCATAGGGGTTACACGTCAGCGGTGCTGGCGATACGACTGGGTTCTTGACCTCGACATCAAGGGTTTCTTTGACAGCATCGACCATGAGCTTTTGATGCGGGCGGTAAGGAAACATACCGATTGCAAATGGGTGCTTCTCTACATCGAAAGATGGCTGAAAGCCCCGGTGCAGATGGAAGATGGCAGCTTGAATCATCGGGATAAAGGGACTCCGCAGGGAGGGGTGATTAGTCCCTTACTTGCGAATCTCTTTTTGCATTATGCGTTCGATATATGGATGAAGAGGCAGTATCCTCGGATTCCTTTCGAGCGGTATGCCGATGATGGGATTTGTCACTGTCGGAGTAGAGTCGAAGCAGAAGGTCTTCGTGTGGCGATTGAGCGGCGATTTGCGGAATGTGGCTTGGAGCTGAGCTTGCAGAAGACGAAGATTGTTTACTGTAAGGATGACATTAGGCGAGGAGAATATCCTGAGCAGAAGTTTGACTTCTTGGGCTTTACGTTTCGGCCTCGGAGAGCGAAAAGCCGCCGGGGTAAATTGTTCGTCGGATTTAATCCTGCAATCAGCAACAAAGCCGCAAAATCGATACGCGATACCATGAGGCAATGGCAAATACACCGGCATACAGACACATCTCTGGATGATCTGGCTAAAATGTCCAACCCCGTGTTAAGGGGATGGATCAGCTACTACGGGAGCTTCAACAGATCAGCCCTTTATCTGGTCCTTCGGCATCTGAACAGTATTCTCGTTCGGTGGGCAACCCGGAAATACAAGAGATTGAGGGGACATCACCATCCAGCGTGGCATTGGTTGCAGAGCATAATGCGTAGGCAGCCGTTACTGTTTGCCCATTGGAAGCCCTCTCAGGTCAAGGCTGGACAATAGGAGCTGGATGACGGGAGACTGTCACGTCCAGTTCTGAGAGAGCGCAGGGGGGTAGTTCCCCTGCGCCACTCACCTAAAGAACGCGCAACCGGAAAGATCTACACGCCGCTCACATGAAGCACGGCTAATAGCCACAGCGGTCCGCTCAGGGCCAGGTGGATGCCGATCAGGCCGCCGAAGGAGGATAGTCGATCACCTATCCATCGTTCGCCAAGGCATAACTTGTGCTACGACCGCCTCCCGTCTCTTTCACCAAAACGCCGCGCTTCACGAGATCATCGATGTCCCTCAGGGCGGTATCCTGCGAGCATTTGGTCAGTTTGGCCCATTTGGAAGAAGTCAGCTTGCCTTCAAAACCGTTGAACAGACGGTTGATGACGGCCTGCTGGCGTTCATTGAATGGCTTGTGGGCATGGGCCTCCCAGAAACGGGCCTTATGGAAGATGCCGGCCAGGATATGTTCCGCGCCGCCAATGGCGCGATCAAGACATCCCAGGAACCATTCAAGCCAGGGGGTGATGTCCAGGCCGCTTCTTTCGGTCTTTTCCAGCATATCGTAGTAAGCGTTTCGCTCCAGGCGAATTTGCGCCGACATGCTGTAAAAACGCTGCGTGCTGTTTTCCGAACGCGCCAGAGCCATATCGGCAATCGCCCGGGCAATACGGCCGTTGCCGTCCTCAAAAGGATGGATCGTTACAAACCAGAGATGCGCCAGACCTGCCGCCAAAACCGGATCCATAGTTTGGGGACCGTTGAACCACGTCAGGAAAGCGTTCATCTCCCCGGGAACACGCCTGGCTTCAGGGGCCTGATAATGCACCTTCTCCCGGCCAATCGGGCCGGAAACCACCTGCATGGGGCCGGATTGATCATCGCGCCAGCGGCCAACCGCGATTTTTGTCATACCGCTGCGCCCGGTGGGGAACAGAGCGCAGTGCCAGGCAAATAGCCGTTCCTCGGTCAACGGATCGGCAAAATGGCCGGTGGCATCGAGCATCATTTCAACGATCCCCTCGACATGCCGATCGACCGCTACAAGTCCGCCGATATCGAGTCCCAGTCTGCGGGCGATGGAAGACCGCACCTGGTCTTTATCCAGCTTTTCACCCTCGATTTCGCTGGATTTAAGAACATCCTCGGTCAGGGTTTGCAGTACGGCTTCGCTGCGGAGCGAAAAGCCCAGCCCCTCCATACGTCCGATGAGCCGCCCCTGCCGATGACGTACGCCGGCAAGCTGCCCTGCCAGCCGTTCCTGGCTCCAGGCCAGTTTCGGCCAATTCTTCCTGTTGTAGATATAGTTCATACTTCTCCGACGCTCCTGGGCGATATTATGCCGCGTATTCGCCGCATAAAGCAAGGACAATCTCCGCATTTATTGCGACGAATAAGGACGCTATTCACCGCAGGCCAAACAAGAGGAATCGCAGGCAGCCTGCGACCTCAAAAAAGCCGAAAGGGTTATCAGCCGCAGACTTGCCGAAATCCGTGAATTTGTCCATGCGTAAACCGGACGGCTGAGGATCAGCGGAGATATTTGCCGTACCATTGAAAGGAGTTCCAGGTAATGAAAAAACAGACGCGCAAAAGCAGGGAAGATGTACGCGATCTTCCTTTGAAGGTAAAAGCTGAAATGGCGTTGAAAGAGGCCGTTGCCGAGGCCCTGGCCGAGCATAAGCGACGGGGAAACAGGATTCTATTTTTAGACAACATTCGCGTGTGTTCATCAATGGACACTCTTTTTAAAAAAGACTTGACAATAGTTTCCTGTAAGGATACTAAGTTTCCTAACAGTATATCTTGAAGCAAATAAATGGGGTCGATCATACAAGACTAAAAATGATGTTCTCGTAAAAAGCCGTCACCCCGGCGAAAGCCGGGGTCCAGTGATTTCGTAACCACTTAATATTTCTGGATGCCGGCTTTCGCCGGCATGACGCAGACGGTAAATTTTCGACTTTTTACGAGGCCGTCAAAAATAACTTCTGCTGGGAATATTTCTTATGTCTATTGAAACCGGACATAAACCAGTCATTGTCGAATCAGAAATCGGAAAGCGAATCAAGGCTTTTCGGGCCAAAAAAGGCATTACCCTCGAGCAACTCGCAAGCCGGACCGGATTTACAAAAGGCTACTTGTCTAAAGTAGAAAAATCGGAAAAATCACCTCCCGTATCCACGTTGGGCATCATTGCCCGTGCCCTTGGTGTAACGATTTCCGCGATTCTGGGAGAAGAGAATCCTTCTGTTCCCTTTTGTCTTGTCAAAAAAGGGGAAAGTTCCTTGATTTCGAGAGATGGCAATTCTTCCGAATATTCCTATGAGGCTATCGCCTATAAATTTCCGAATAAAAAGATGGAGCCATTCATCTTGACGCTTCCGGTGAATCCCAAGAAAAAAAACTTCTATCGGCATGAAGGCGAAGAACTCCTTTTCGTCCTCGAGGGAACAATGCAATTCCAATACAACAATCAGGAGTACATTGTCGAGCAAGGTGACTGCATCTATTTCGATTCCAGTTTACCTCACTTCGGTGAGTCCGCGGGACATAAAAGGGTTAGATGTCTCATGGTCTTATATAATAATACCGGCAGGTAAAGGACATCGTATGACCGTGAAAATTCATGAAATCAATCATGTCGGCATTCTCGGGGCTGGTCTCATGGGCCACGGCATTGCTCAGGTTTTTGCACAGGCCGGCTATAAGGTAAGCATTTTTGATGCAGACGCCGCCGTACTGGGAAAAGCAAAAGAAAGGATTGCTGCCAATTTCGATGTTTTCATCCAACTGAAGCTGGCAAGCCCGGCAGAAAGGGAACGATGTCTTGAGCTTGTTACTGTTTCGAACGATCTAAAGATGCTGTGTGATGGTCCACAGGTCATTATTGAAGCCATTTCGGAAGATATGGCGCTGAAAAGAAAAACCTTCTCCGCAATGGAAAAATACACGCCCTCGGACACCATTTTGACCAGCAACACCTCCGCTTTGAGCATCACCGATATCAGCGTGGCACTGGAACACAAAACGCGTTTTCTGGGAACCCACTTCTGGAATCCGCCCCATATCATTCCCTGCGTCGAGGTGATTATGGGGGGCTCTACGGCGGAAGAGGTTTTCAATACGGTCTATCTGCTGATGGAAAAAGTGGGAAAAGTACCCGTCCGGGTGCTCAAGGATATTCCCGGATTTCTCGGCAACCGTCTTCAGCATGCCCTGTGGCGCGAAGCCATATCTTTGCAGGAAAACAAAATCGCCAGCGCTGAAGACATCGACAAGGTTGTAAAATACGGCTTTGGCATCCGCATGCCCTTTATCGGGCCTCTGGAAACGGCCGATCTGGCCGGACTGGCGCTGACGCGGGATATTCACAAATACCTGTTTCCTTACCTGGAGTCCTCCTCAAAACCTTCACCCGTGCTCGATACTCTGGTTGCCGAAGGCGCAACCGGCGTCAAAGCCGGACAGGGTTTTTACCACTGGACGCCGGAGAAGATCCGGCAGGTCATCCGGCAGCGGGATACCGTACTCCTCAAAATCATCCATGAAATAACCGGGGGTGTCAAAGGCGGCTAAAAAGACGTCACGGGCTCCGGAAAGTTGCGGCACTCGGGTTCGAGAAGGCAAACGAAACAAAGGGGTAGATCCATGAGCGAATTTCCGGTCTTCTTTCTCCACGGACTGGCCTATGCCGGGCTTCTTTTTCTCGTTTCCGCGGGTCTCACGCTGGTCTTCGGCATGATGAATGTTCTGAACTTCGCCCATGCGGCCATGTATATGCTGGGCGCCTATTTTTCCTATTCCATCATGATGCGTTCCACGGGAAAATTCTGGCTGTCCCTGATGATCTGTCCGGTGATTCTGTTCATCATCGGCGCGCTGATCGAGCGCTTTCTCCTGAGGCGCGTCCATAAATTCGGCCATGTCCAGGAGCTTCTCCTGACCTTTGGGTTGGCCTACATCATCACGGAGCTGGTGAAATGGTTTTGGGGGAATTATCCCTTGGCCGTCAACATCGGCGGGGTTCTCGGCTCCACCATCCCGATCTTCGGAATCACCTATCCCGTATACCGCATCTTCATTTTTCTCTGCGCAATTTTCGTCGGGACGGTCATGGCCCTGATTCTCTATAAGACCCGACTGGGGATCATTCTGCGGGCCGCTGTGAACGACAGCGAAATGGTCAACACCCTGGGGGTGAATGTGCCGCTTGTCTTCATGGGCGTATTTGCCTTCGGCGCGGCGCTTTCGGGATTTGCCGGCGTCATCGCCGGGCCTCTTCTTTCCACCTTCCCCGGCATGGCCCAGGAAATTCTGATCGACGCCTTTGTCGTCATCGTCGTGGGCGGTTTCGGAAGCCTGGGCGGCGCCGTCGTGGCTTCGTTGCTCATCGGCGAACTCCAGTCCTTCGGCGTTCTCCTTTTCCCGAAGTTGTCGATAGCCCTTATATATCTACTCATGGCGGTCGTTTTGATCATCAAACCATCGGGGCTCTTTGGTGAGGAGCAATAATGAAACAAAAGAGTATTCCTTTGATCATCATCGCAATATTCGCGGCAGGAGCGTTCATGCCTGCCGTTCTGAAACAATATTATCTGAACATGCTGACGGAAATCATCATTTTCTCTCTTTATGCCGTCAGCTACAATCTCCTGCTGGGTTATGCCGGACTTCTGTCTTTCGGCCATGCCATGTTCTTCGGCCTCGGCGCTTTCATGACTGCCATTGCCATCATCCATATTCCCGGTCTGGCCCTGTGGAACGCAATACTGATCGGCGTTTCGACCACGGTCATCGCGGGCTTTATCATCGGCAGCTTGCTGCTGCGTCACAAAGGGGCGTATTTTGCCCTCTTGACGCTTGCCTTCAACTCCCTCTTCTACGCGGTCGCCACCAAATGGCATACCGTCACGGGCGGCGACGACGGCCTGAGCATCACGCGACCGATACTCAAGATGGGGTCTACGTCTATCTCCCTGGCCGGTCTGACCAGCTTCTATTATTTGACCCTGATTGTTGTCGGCGCGGCCATCGTTTTCTGCTGGTATTTTACCCATACGGCCATGGGAAAGACCGTTGTGCTGATGCGCGAAAACGAGGAAAGGATGAAATTCCTCGGGTACAACACCAACATCAGCCGTCTCATCCTCTTTACCTTTACCGGAGCGGTGGCGGGACTTGCGGGAAGCTTTTACACGCTCCATTTCCAATTTGTCTCCATTTCGGCCATCAGCGTCGATATGACGACAGCGGTGCTGCTGATGGCCTTTGTCGGAGGAACGAAAACATTCTGGGGGCCGATCCTGGGCGCATTTGTCTATATTATTCTCCAGAACTATCTGAGCGATATCACCGACCGTTGGCCTCTTTTTATGGGACTCATCTTCGTCTTCATGGTCTTGTTCATTCCCGGGGGGCTCTCCGAAGTCCTGATGAACATCCGGCAGCGGTTTTTCGGAAAGAAAGAAAACGGCTCTAAATCCGCCGCGGCAGAGGAAGGGACATGATGAGCGACTACCTGCATATCCGGAATATTCACAAGGACTTTTCAGGATTGAAGGTACTGACGGGCGTTGACTTCAAAGTCCGGCAGAAGGAGCGTCATGCCGTCATCGGCCCCAACGGAGCGGGCAAGACCACCCTGTTCAATATGATCAGCGGCAAGTTCAAACCATCCGCCGGGGCGATCCTTTTCAAGGGGGAGGACATATCCGGGAAGCCGCCCCATGTCTTGAACCGGCACGGCATGTCCCGCTCCTTCCAGATCACCAATGTGTTCCAGGAACTGAGCGTCTTTGACAACATCCTCTCCGGGGTACGCTCCCGCTCTGGTTTGCGGTACCATTTTTTTAAAAAACCGGCTTCCGATCGGAGCATCATTGAAAAAACAGAGGGCATCATTGCGGAGGTCGGCCTGACGGCCGTCAAGAACCAGCCTGCCAGTTCCCTCTCCTATGGCCAGCAGCGGGCGCTGGAAATCGGCATTACCCTCTCGACGGAACCGGAACTGATTCTCCTGGATGAACCCACCGCGGGCATGACGCGCGAGGAAACGGAACACGCCATCCGGATGATCGATCAGGTCACGGCCGGACGCACTCTGATCATCATCGAGCATGACATGGAAGTGGTTTTTTCGCTGGCCGACACGATTTCCGTTCTCCATTACGGCACGATCCTCGTGTCGGATACGCCTGAGAAAATCCGGAACGATCAGCGTGTCAAAGACGCCTATTTGGGAGAAGGATGAACATGCTGGAAGTCATCAATATTCATAGCTATTACGGAAAGAGCCATATTCTGCACGGCGTCTCCCTGGATTTGAAAGAGGGGGAACTGGTCTGTCTTTTGGGGAGAAACGGCGTAGGCAAGTCCACCACGCTCAAGAGCATCATGGGCGTTGTGCAACCGAAGCAGGGAAACATCCGCTTCCGGGAAAATGAGTTGGTCGGCAAGGAGCCTTATGAAATTGCCCGCCTTGGCATCGGCTATGTCCCGGAGGACCGGCGCATTTTCCGCAGCCTCACCGTCCATGAGAATCTCCTGATGGGAATCAAAGGCGGCAATCAGCAAAAGGCGGACAAGGGCGCCTGGACCCTGGAGAGGGTTTATACCCTTTTCCCGCGTCTTGAGGAAAGGCGGAACAGCAAGGGCGGCCATCTTTCGGGTGGCGAGCAGCAAATGCTGACCATCGTAAGAACCCTCATGGGCAATCCCCGTGTGATTCTCATCGACGAACCAACGGAAGGCCTGGCGCCGTTGATTGTGAAAGATGTTCTGAACATGCTCTCGACAGTCCGTGAAGCCGGCGTCACGATTCTCATGGTAGAGCAGAATTTCAAAGCAGCCATCAAGATTGCCGACCGATTCTACATTATGAGCAAGGGGCAAATCGTTTTCGAGGGGGATACGGAGGCTCTTTTAGCAGCGGAAGAGGTGCGAAAGAATTATCTGGAAGTCTGAGAACGCAATCAACAACAGAGAAAGGGAGGGATGATATGAGAAAAAAGTGGATGGGTGTTTTATGCATTTTTATGATGGCCTTGATGGTGGCGCTGCCTGTTTGTGCACCGGCTCAGGACACCATTAAAATCGGCGCCATCGAGCCTCTTTCGGGAACCTTCAAGGATATCGGCGAACGCTATCTCGAAGGCGTGGTCTATGCCGTAAAGGTGATCAATGAAAGCGGCGGATTGCTCGGCAAGAAAGTCGAAGTCGTCCCGATCGACTCGGAACTGAAGCCGGATGTGGCAACCCGCAAGGCGCAGAACCTGATCCTCAAAGATGGCGTCAAGTTTTTCTGCGGCGGCACGGGAAGCTCCGTCGGCGCCGCCATGCAGCAGCTTGCCGAAAAACAGAACGTCATCATGAATACCTATGGGATGGCGGCGGCCAGCATGACCGGCGAGAAGTGCAACAAGAACTTCTTCCGGAGCTGCGCCAATACCGACCAGCAGTCCTACGCATTGGCCGAGCTTGTGGCGAAGAAGGGCTACAAGAAGGTCGCCATCATCGCCCAGGATTACTCCTTCGGGCAGGAGGCGCTGGCGGCATTCAAAAAGAAGCTCGCCCAGGCCAGTCCTTCCGCGAAGATTGTGGTCGAGCTTTACCATCCGGCCGGAACAAAGGATTACGCCCCCTACGTAAGCCAGATCATTGCCGCCAATCCGGATGTGATCTTTACGCCCAACTGGGGCAACGACCTGACGCTGCTGCTCAAGCAGGGGCGCCCTATGGGGATGAAACAAAAAGTGTTCTCCTACTACATCAATGACGAGTTTACCATTCAGGCGCTGGGCAACGACGACCTGATGATCGGCAACATGGGCGCTGAGGTATATACCGTTTCCATTCCCACGAAAAAGAATGAGGAATTCGTCGCCAAGTTCTACAAAGACAAGGGATACTATCCGACATGGCTGCGCGGGAAAGCTTATATCGCTACGATGTTCTGGGCAGAGGCTGTCAAGAAGGCGGGGACAACCGATGTGGATGCCGTGATCAAGGCATGGGAGGGCTTAAGCTATGACGGTCCCGCCGGCGTCTGGACGATGCGCGCCTGCGATCACCAGGCACAGTTGCCTTTGTGGTTTACGGAGATCGTGAAAAAGACCAAATATTTCGACCATGCCTTCGAAGCGCCGGCAGGCATGACCACTGCAAAGTCCGTGGAAGTGCCCTGCGGGGAAACGGGCTGCAAGATGAAGTAGTTCGTAGAAAGATTTGAAGCTCTCCGCAGCATGCTGCGGAGAGCTTCAATATGGGGTTTTTCAACCGTTGAATAACGAGGATTTCAGCTATGGCAACCATGATCACCGGAGGCGCGGGCCTCATCGGGTCCTACTTGGCTCGCCTTCTTATTGAAGAAGGTGATAAGCCCGTCCTCTTCGACATCGCCCCTGTGCAGGGACCTCTCACTGAAATGAAAGGTCGCTTTGTCTTCGAGCAGGGGACGCTCTCGCATCTGTCTGTGATCATGGACTGCGTAGAGAGGCATGGGATAGACCGGATCTTCCATCTGGGCGGAATGCTTTCCCTGCCTTCGGAGAACAGCCCTTTGGACGCCTTCGACGCCAACGTTGTCGGGACCTTGAACATCCTGGAGGCGGCCCGGATCAAGAAGATGAAACAGGTCGTCTATGCGAGCACCATAGCCACCTACAGCAAAGACATCCAAGGCGATGTCATCGACGACCGAACGATCCAGCGGCCGTCGAGTTTCTATGGCATCTCGAAGACCTTTGGCGAGCTTGTGGGACGCTGGTATCACCGGCGGTTCGGCCTCGACTTCCGGGGAGTGCGACTGCCGTCCATCGTGGGGCCGGGGGCGAAAACAGCGCATATGTCCATCTACAACGCCTGGGCGATCGAGTACGCCATCAAGGGTCTTCCTTATATCCTCAATTGTGACCCCGATACACGCTGCCCTGCACTCTACTACAAGGATGCCGCGCTGTCACTCAAGGCACTCGCCTCTGCCGATTCGTCACGAATCCGGACGCGGGTATACAACATCGCCGGGATTACACCGCCATTTTCGGCGAGAGAACTTGTGAACGTCATCGAGCAACGCATCCCCGGAGCCCGGCTTTCCTTCCAGCCTGACCCTCTCGTTGTGGAGCTCCTCCGCGAGCTCGGATCCCTCGAGATCAGTGACGAGTGCGCGCAAACAGAATGGGGCTGGCAGCTCTCCTGCCCCCTCGAAGCGATGGTGGACGATTTCATGGATGAGTTCGAAAAGCACAAATCGTATTTTCTCTGATGCCGGCATGAGCGACCCGTATCGAGTCAGAAGAATCTTTAAATGATCGGAATATAAAAGGATAAGTCAATGACCGCAAACAAGAGAATCATCACTGCCGCATTGACCGGCGCCATCCACACCCCGAGCATGTCGCCTTACCTGCCGGTGACGCCAAAGCAGATTATCGAGGATGCCGTCCGTTCTTACGAAGCGGGGGCCGCCATCGTGCACATACACGTGAGAGACCCCGAAACAGGGCTGCCGAACGCAGACCAGAACATCTACCGGGAAATCGCCGAAAACGTCAGGAAGCAATGTAATGTCGTCATGTGCTTCACCACCGGCGGGAAGCTCGGCGAGCCTGTTGAGAACCGTGTCCGGGTGGCCTCGAACCTCAAGCCGGAATTGACCTCGCTGAACGCCGGCTCGCTCAATTTCGCCCTGTTCCACATCAAGAACCAGGTCAAGGAGTTCAAGTACGACTGGGAGGAGGGCTATCTCGATCTGACGGAGGACTTCATCTTCCCGAACACCTTCAAGACCATGCGGCAATACCTGGAGATCATCTACGCCAACGGGGCAAAGCCGGAGTTCGAGATTTACGACGTGGGGATGATCAACAACTTGGCTTTCCTGCTGCAGAAGGGGATCGCAAAGCAACCGGTCTATCTCCAGTTCGTCATGGGCATCCTCGGCGGAATCCCTGCGACCCTCGAACACCTGATCTACCTGGTGGAGACGGCCCGCAAGCAGATCGGCGACTTTCAGTTCTCGGTCTGCGCCGCCGGACGCGCCCAGATCCCCATGTGCACGGGCTCCCTGCTGATGGGAGGCCATGCACGCGTGGGACTCGAGGACAGCCTCTACCTGGAGAAGGGTGTTCTTGCCAAGAGCAGCGCCGAACAGGTCGCCAAGATCATCCGCATCGGTCGCGAGCTGGGCATTGAACCGGCCACACCGGATGAAGCCCGGAAAATCTTGGGGCTGAAAGGGATCGGCGCAGTGAACTTCTGACGACATTACATCCAAAAGAGTCATTTCAGACTGCCTTTGTCCTTTCCTCGATGATAGCCAGGATTGCTGCGGTGCAGCGTAAGGCGCCCTTCAGCTTTATCGATGTACTTTGAGGAATACCTCACGGCTTATCCGGGAGGATCTTCATGTTATGCGATGAGAATCTTGTATGTTAATTGAGGGGAAAACTTAGCGGAATGAGGCATTCCTCAAGCAGTCGGTGTACGATAAGATGATGTGCAGATGACAAGTCGCAATTTCAAATCTACGACCTCTTCAAGAGCTTTTTAGGATTGTCATGGATCATAACCCTTAGTTCTTCATCTGAAAACCCAAGCTCCCTCATCTTGTTGAGATAGAAACAGAATCCTTCCACGGGAGGACCATTGGACACCTGCCCGAAATCGGATGTCAGGATAATATGATCCACACCCATGAGGCGGATCTGTTCGGCTATCTGACCCAGCGAAACGGAGCCCGGGCAACTCTCGGTCACAGCGAAGAAGCAATGCTCCAGAAAAGCCCCCAACTGAACCGCCTTCTTCTGCTGTTCCAGGCTCATGTGCGTCACGGGTTCCGAGACATGAGTGACCAGCATCCTCCGGACCCCGAAATCTCGGGCAAGCTTGATCAATGCAAGGGATTCCTCGGGTGAGATATGACCGGTGGCCATGACGGCATCATGCCCGGCAATCAGGTGCAGGATCGTCTCGCACTCTTCCCGGAAATTTCCATTTTCGTCCAAAATAGAAATACCGGAATAGTTTGGTTTGGGTAGCGGGAAAGCCGTTGGGGGTCTGCCTGCACCCCAGATTGCGATATGATTCTTTGCCCCATAAGTAGGAAAGTAAATAATGTCAGCACCTTCCCGCAGTGCAGACTCTACGGTGCAAGGGTTCAGTCCGCCTACGGGAGGATTGAGGGCCAGCGCGCTAAAGAAACGGATCACGCCGGCCGACATCTCGTTCATCGTGAAACATCGTCCGACTGTGGATGCTGTGTGGTCCTTGATTAACATCCCCGCCATTCCGACCTGGGCGGCAGCCTTAGCCAACTGAGGCAGGGACTGTGCCCTGGCCACCACGTCGGGCATGGCATGGACATGGAGATCATAGGCGCCTTTCAAGAGTTTTTCTGTCTTCATGGCTCGCCTCGCACGGCAACAAGCAAATTTAACGTCGTTCTTCTATGGCCCCATGAAAAGACGCGGGAAAAACAGAGATATTTCGGGAACATACGTAATGATTATCAGTCCCAAAAGGGAAACCGCGATGAATGGAATTGCGGCTATGGAAGTCTCATCCATGCTCATTCCCGTGATGCTTCTGGTGACAAAAAGATTATAGGCAAAAGGCGGGGTAATGTAGCCGATCACAAAGTTGACCACAACAATTGTTCCAAAATGGATCGGGTCGATGCCCAGTTTCAGCGCGATCGGGTGTAAGATCGGCGCTAAAATAACAATCGCTGCAGGGGTGTCCAGCAAAGAACCGATAATCAGGAATAGGACATTCACAAAAACAAGAAACACATTCTTGTCTTGAGACATTTGCAAAATAAATTGCGTTCCGGCCTCCGGGATGTTCCATGATGCCATTAACCAGGCCATGAGATAAGATGTCCCAATCACAAACATGATCATGGCGGATGTTCTTGCCGTCTTCTCCAGGCACTCGAATAATCCCTTGATCGTCAAGACTCGAGTAAAAAAGAAGCCGACGAGGATGACATAGATGCTTCCGATTCCACCCGCCTCTGTAGGAGTAAAGATGCCTCCGTAGATCCCACCAAGGACAACGGCAGGAGCAATCAGGGCCAATTTTGCTCTCCACATGGCCCTGCCTATGCCCTTGAGCGAAGGCCCTCCGCCGGAAATAGGGACCTTTTCAACTTTCGCTTTGATATAGCACAGGATCATCATCATAATCGCAAGTAGAATCCCCGCACCAAGGCCTGCAAGAAAAAGCCTGGCAATCGATTGTTCGGTAACAACACCATAAATAATGAATGGGATGCTGGGGGGAATGATGGGGCCTAATATTCCTCCCGCTGCCGTAGCCGCCGCGGCAAAACGTTGTGAATATCCCTTTTTTATCATCTCCGGGATGGCAACGGTTCCGATAGCCGCAACGGTAGCGGGACCCGAACCTGATATGGCCGCAAATACGGCGCACGCAAAAATTGTTCCGATCGCCAGACCGCCGGTCATGTATCCTACAAGTGCATCTGCAAACTCGATCAGACTTCTGGATATGTCCGCCTTATCCATGACGATCCCGAGGAGGATATAAAATGGAATGGCCAGGTAGGCGAAATTCATGGTGCCGCTGATGAAGGTCTGAGCGAACATCATGAGATTCTGTTCCGAGGCGATGAGGGCAAGGAAGCCGGATACTCCAAGGGCAAATCCAATCGGAATACCGAGGATGATCAATACGATGAACAACACAAACATCAATAGGGCAAGCAGAGCTGTACTCATGGCTGGTTATCTTTCCCTTTCGGCGACTTCAAAATATTGATGATGTTGAGTTGAGAATAAAAAAGAATCAGCAATCCACAGATCGGCAGCGATAGATTCAGCCAGAGGATATTGATCCCTGCTGCAGGGGTATTCTCAAAACGGAACAGCATGGCATAGGTATAGCCGTACACGATCATCAAGAGTGAAAATGCTGCGATGACGGTTTGCGTAAAGATCAGGAAAATCTTACCCGCCCGTGGACCGACGCGAGTGACTAAGAAATTGAATTCAATATGTTCCCCGCTCCGCGTGAGCAATGTAATGCCAAGCAGGGTAAACCAAACAAATATGATGCCTGCAACCTCCTCCGGCCATGAAAGAGCCCGGCCGACGACGTACCTGAAGAAGACCTCCATACCGATCAAGATTACAAGCACAATACCCTGAAGGGTAACAGCGAAAACGATACCCTTTCTTAAATATTCGGCTATATTTCTCATCTTGAAAACACCTTTGATATTACGAAAATTGTAAAAACGAAACATCCATCGGTTTATGGGTTACTTTAAACGGGAATCTCTTTTTGTTTAAACTCACCAACGATGATCACCCGGTTAAGGTGCGGGGCCTTCGCCCCACACCTTTCATCAATTTTCCGACCCGCCGGGCATTCCGTAAGAGGGTCTATTTTTTCAACGCATCCTCGCTTGCTTTCAGCACGGCCTGTACGACGTCTTTGCCGATTTCATCACCGAATTTTTGATACAGCGGTTTTACCGCATCCTGGAAAGGCTTCTTATTGGGAACGTCGTTAATAATCATCCCCGCCGCCTTGAGTTTCCTCAACATCTCTTCGTTAACACTCTTGACTACATTGCGTTCATAGTCGGATGCCTCACGGGCTGCACGTTTGAAGATCTCCTTCTCTTCCGCCGAGAATTTTTTCCAGCGCTGTTCGGAACACATGATGACCAACGCAGAATAGCAATGGCCGGTCATGGAGAGATATTTTGTCACTTCATTGTATTTGTTTGCATAAATGACAGCCAAAGGAATTTCCAGTCCGTCCACCACCTTTTGCTGAACCGCGGTGAAAACCTCACCCCACGGAAGCGGTACCGCATTTGAGCCTAAGCTTTGAAAGAGCTGGACGAAGATAGGAGTCGTCATCACCCTGAATTTGATCCCCTTCGTGTCTTCCGGCGTATTGATGGGGCGTACATTGTTGACCATGTACCTGAACCCCCCTTCCGAGAACCCGAGCCCCACGATATTGAGTTTGCTCAGGCTGGAGAGAACCATCTTTCCTGCGTCGCCGTCGAGAACCTTGTGAGCGACTTCCCTGGTGGGCAAAATGAAGGGGAGATCAAATACCATAAATGGCTTTGCGAACGATCCCACGACCGCAGCGGTAATAACGCCCAAGTCCATCGATCCCATGGTCATATTTTTGACCATCTCGTTTTCATTTCCCAATTGACCGCTGGGGAACATGGTTATCTTGTACTTTCCCTTGGTGTAACTCTCGATCAACTCCCCGAATTTTTTTGCGGTCGTATAATAAGGGTCGCCCTCACTCGCCGCCGTCACGTATCCCAGCTTCAATGCGATCGGCTGCGCCGACGACACGGAGTAAGAGAAAAAAACAGAGATGCCGACAACCAGAAAAAGGACAGAAACCAACCCAGATGTAAAAGCTCTTTTCGTTTTCATCTACACCTCCTGATCTGAGAAAATGGGGGAAATAACCGCGGAAGATTTCTCTTCCCAACCCGGAACCAACGAAACCCATAGGTACAAACGACAAGCCCTGCTCACCAGAATCCCCATTGCAAGTTAACGAGTTTCCGAAACCTCATGGGAAAAAGCAGTCTGTAAAGATGTAGATAGAAGATTAAACCCGTGGCTAAAACATCACATATCATATGCGATATTTTTCTCTTCGTATCTACTGAACATCATATTTTATGTCAAGAAAAAAATGCATGAAAAGAACAGCCGTTTCAAACCACACGAGGCGGCGTCATCGCATAGAGCAAATTTTAAACCCTCATCTGTACGCCTCGGGAGTTCTTCTGAAATTTTCCCATTCGAGTGCATCATGCGAAGGGAAAATACTGGTGCCAAGCAATTGCGAAAAGTGTTCGAGCCGGCATATCCCTTCGAATGACAGCCGAGCGCACCAGGTATTGCTCCCGGGAATCTTTGCGGTCAGATTCTCGCGAAGCGAGATCGCGTCTCCTGAAATGATATGATTCGCGCCGCTGTCCAAACGGATCAATACGGACTGATGCCCTGGCGTGTGGCCCGGTGTGGCTATGACGGAAACGCCTGGCAGTATCATCTGGTCTCCCTCCAGCAGGCGGTAATTCAGTGGATAGTCGAAATGGTTGCGCATATATTGAGCAGAGACAAAGGAATCGGGATGATAGGCAAAACGGTATTCGATCTTTTGAACCGCGATGGGGCAATGTGTAAAAAAACGCAATCCGCCGGTGTGATCCCAGTGCAGGTGCGTCAGGATCACCATCCGCACATCTGAAGGTTTCAGGCCCAGTTGCCCGAGGCGTTCGCGAATGTCATCCTCTTCTGTGACTTCCGGTTTGATCAGCTTGGCCCTTGGCCCCCATGTGTTTTCCGGGTCAGTTCTTCCGTCGGGATTGAGACCCGTATCGATGAGGATGGGGCCCTCGTCATGGAGCACCAATACTGAAAATACCGGCGCCTTGATGATTTGTCCCATACCCACGCCGGTCATGAGTATCGAGTGGTCGATGTGAATGAAACCACCCGGAAGGATATACATTGCCTTTGCACCCATACGCCGCCCTCCTTGTTTCCCGCTTTAGATGATCTTCTCCCTGATCAGGTCGGCGATCTCCTCGTTGTTGAGTCCGATATTCCGGTAGATTTCATCGTTATCTTCCCCGAGAAGCGGCGACGGTTTGTATGTCTCGGGCAAGTGATGCTCCCGGCTCTTGATCGGACATCCGGGAACCTGCACCTCACCGGCCACAGGATGGTTCAGGGAAACGATCATCTGCCGGGCCTTGATCTGTTCATCCTCGGTGACATCCGAAATACTGTTAACCGGCGCACAGGGGACGCCAACCTTTTCCAGCATGGATATCCATTCTTTCGTGGTTTTCCTGCTCATGACCTCTGTCAGTATTTGCGAAAGATCGCCGTGGTTTCGGGTACGGCTGTCATTGGACATAAACCGTGGATCATTGGCCAGCTCAGGGCAGTCGATCGCCCGGCAATAATCTTTCCATAGATTGTCGTTTCCGGCACAAACGATAATGTAGCTGTCTCTACTGGGAAACGTTTCAAAGGGGGTAATCGAGGGATGACGGTTGCCAATCGGTCCCGGAACCTTGCCGGAGGCCATGTAGCGAATAATGGCGTTTTCAAGCAGAGCCACCTGACAGTCCAGCATGGAGATGTCGATACGGTCGCCGTGGTCGGTTTGCTGTCTCGACACCAGAGCGCCGAGAATGCCGACGGTCAGGTAGAGACCCGCCGCCAGATCACCGAGGGAGATCCCGATACGTGTAGGAGGTCCACCTTCATGACCGGTTATGCTCATGATGCCGCCGTATCCCTGAACCACCAAATCATATGCGGCCTTTTCCCTGTACGGACCGTACTGACCAAAACCGCTCAATGATGAGAAGATCAGACGGGGATTGATCGTTTTCAAATGTTCCTCAGTAAGGCCCAGACGATCAAGGACTCCCGGACGAAAATTGTCGACCATCACATCGGCGTTCATGAGCAATTGATCCAGCAGCCTTTTCCCGCGTGGATCCTTGATATTGAGCGTGATTCCCTTTTTCCCGCGGTTGACGCTCATGAAGTAGCCACTCTCTCCGTGAATCATCGGGCTGTAATCCCGAGTATCATCCCCGACACCCGGCATCTCCACCTTGATCACATCCGCCCCCAGATCCGCCAGCAGCATCGTGCAAAAAGGCGCTGCAAGATGTCTTGACAGGTCGATGACTTTGATTCCCTTTAACATCCGGTCTCCCCCTTTTTTAGAGTGGCAAGTTCGAGTGCTTTTTGGGTGGACGCCACTCCTTCTTGTTGCCGAGTGCCTGAAGGCCGCTGATCACTTTCAGCCGCAGTTCGCACGGATCGATGATATCATCCACCAACCCCCATTCAGCGGCTTTGTACGGAGATGCAAACCGCTGCCGATACTGCTCAACCATTTCAGCCCGCTTCGCCGCTGGTTGGTCCGCCTTTTCAATATCATTGCGAAACACTACGTTTGCAGCCGCTTCAGGTCCGACGACAGCCACTTCCGCCGTGGGAAAGGCCAATACGATATCAGCCCCCATTCCTTTTCCACACATGGCGGAATAGGCCCCTCCGTAATCTTTCCTGAGGATTACGGTAATTTTCGGGACGACCGCCTCAGAATACGCATAGAGGAGCTTCGCCCCATTGCGAATGATCCCGTGATGCTCCTGATCAAGCCCGGGAAGATAGCCGGGGCAGTCCACGAAGGTGATCAGCGGCAAGTTGAACGCGTCGCAGAAACGGACAAACCGGGCCGCCTTCCAGGAGGCGTTCACGTCGAGGCAACCGGCGATTACCCGTGGCTGGTTTCCGACGATGCCGACCGGTCTGCCGTTCAAGCGTGCGAAGCCGATGACGATATTGGGCGCAAATTGTTTCTGAATCTCCAGAAAATCTCCCTCGTCGACAGCCGGCCTGATCACATCTCGAACATCGAAAACCTGCTCGGAACGTTCGGGGAGAACCTCTCGGAGCTCATTTACAAGCCTATGGGGAGAATCGGTGCAGGGAGTGCTGGGCGGCGCTTCACCACTGTTGGCAGGCAGGAATCCGAGGAGGCGACGTACAATCCCCATGGCCTCTTGCTCGCTCTTCACAACGAAGTGGGCTATGCCCGTTATGCGGCCGTGCACTTTGCCACCGCCCAAATCCTCAAAGCTCACGTCCTCGCCTGTTACCGCCTTGATGACGGCCGGTCCGGTGATAAACATTTTTGCAATGGGATCAACCATGATGATGAAGTCAGTCAGGGCGGGTGCGTACACCGTTCCGCCCGCACAGGGGCCTAAAATAACGGAGATCTGGGGTATCCAGCCGGAGGCAATACTGGTACGGAAAAAGAGAGAGCAATATCCATTCAGAGCGCCCATTCCTTCTTGAATTCTGGCTCCGCCCGAATCATTCAGTCCGACCACGGGAGCGCCGACCCTGATGGCTTGATCCAAGATGCGACATATCTTCGTACCTTGCGCCTCTCCCAGTGATCCACCCATCACCGTGAAATCGTTTGCGAAAGCATAAACAAGCCGTTGATCGATATTCCCCCAGCCCACCACAACGCCTTCGTTGGACCGTTCCCTTTCCGAAAGACCAAAATCGAGACACCGATTTTGGATCCATGGGTCCGATTCCGTGAAGCTCCCGGAATCAAGCAGCAGATCCAGGCGTTCCCTGGCGGTCAGCTTGCCTCGTTCATGCTGCTGGAGGATCTTATCCGGTCCGCCTCCCAGATTTAATTTCGTCCTGTTTTTTTCCAGCTCCGCCCATAAATGTTCATGATATGGCATGCGCTCATTACCTTCCATTCGGCTCGCTCAGCGGCATTGGAATATGATTGACTCTTCCGGTATCAACTTAAGACTTAACAAGCATCTTCCCGTTCTTGCCTTCCATAATCTGTTCGCAGGCCAGATAGTCCTCAAGAACAGTCTCCAGGTGATGCTTCAAATCTCGCGATGCCCATTCCTTATCTCTCTGACGGATGGCATCAAGCAGTTCCACATGTTGTTTGTTTGATAACTTCACGCGGTCGGGGCTGTATTTGACGACAAAATTGAGGTAGCGTCTTATTCTGTCCTGGACATTGGAATATGTGTCCAGTATAAGACTGTTCCCAAGCTTATCGACAATCATGCTGTGAAAAGACAGGTGTTCATTATATGCGGAAGATTCGTTTCCCCTTTTTATCTCTTCCGTTGCCAGTTTGATGATGGCGGTGAATTCTCGAATGTCCTCCTCCGTGTACGAATCAATCCGATTTTCCATGCTGAATATTTCGATCGCCTCACGGAGCTGAAAGAGTTCTCTGCATTCCTTTTTGTCCAAATCGGCCACGTAACATCCCTTGTAGGGAACGACGCAAATCAAGCCCTGTTGCTCCAATCGATGAATTGCATCCCTGATGGGTGATTTGCTCACGCCCAACTCGTCCGAAAGACGTTGTTCTGTCAACTGTTCACCCGGATAGAGGTTCAAATCTATTATGTTTTGTCGAATCGTTTCATACACCTTGTCTTTTAACAATTGCATATCATTTATTTTATTTAATTTAACAGGATGACTCATTGCTTCCCCCTGAACATGGAAAATATCATACATGATATATGATGTTTTGCGTTTATCCACCAGTATGTATTGTATGTCAAGAAGAAATTTGTAGATTTATCATGGATGACGCGGACCCCGGTCCATTCCTGGTTCCTGGTTCCCGCCCCGGCCCTCGCCGGGGTGAGTGCGCCGGGACGACGTCTGAGTTATTTCATGCATTCAAACAGCATTTCTTGTATTTGCGGCCGCTGCCGCAGGGACAGGGATCGTTACGCCCGGCTGTGGGATGCGCCTTGACCTCCGCATCGCGCAGATCCTGCATGATCCGCTCGGGCGGTTGCCCGGCCAATCGCAGCGCCGCCATTTGCCTGGTGTAGTCGCGGCAGTAGGTGAAGAACCTGCGATAGCCCGCACACAGGTAGTTCAGCCCCGCTTCGCCGTTCGGGGTCCGGATGATGCGATCCTTCGGGCACCCCCCGTTGCACATGTCCTTGACTTCACACTCCCGGCAGCAGCGCGGCAACATCTCTTGCTTGGCCTGCCCAAAGGTGAGCTGGGCCGGGTGTTCGATGAGTTCGACAAGCGGGGTCGTGCGGATGTTGCCGAGGCAATGGTCGGGGAAGACGAAATGGTCGCAGGAATAGAAGTCGCCGTTGTGCTCGACCACCGGGACATCCCCGCAGGTGGGCCGGAAGATGCACAGGGAATGGTCCTGGCTGTATGCGGGCCTTGCCGCCTCCTCGAAGATCTGCACGATGATTTCCCCTACGTCCTGCCGCACCCACTTGTCGAAGACGGCGCACAGGAAGGCGCCGAACGCTTCGGCCGGCACGCTGCGGCTGCTCACACCGCCCTGCGAAGCCGGCTGCGGCTCCACGAGCGGGATGAAGCTGATGTATTGGGCTTTGATCTCCCTGAAGAAGCGGTACACCTCGAGGGGATGCCGGACGTTCCCGGCATGGACGACACACAGGAGATCCACCGGGACCCTGTGTTTGCGCAGGAGCCGATAGCCCTGCATCGCCTGCCGGTGTGTGGGCTTCCCGTCTTTGGTCACGCGATAGACGTCGTGCAGCGCCGCTGGACCGTCGAGGCTCAAGCCCACGCTGAAATGTTCGGCTGCAAAAAAACGGCACCATTCGTCGTCGAGGAGCACGCCGTTGGTCTGGATTCCGTTGCTGATGCGCCTGCCAAGGGGAAGGTGTTTGTGCTCAAGCTCGACGATCCTGCGGAAATAGTCTATCCCGACCACGGTCGGCTCGCCGCCGTGCCAGAAGAAAGTGATCTCCGGTTCGGGGGCGATTGCGATCTGTTGGCGGATGTACTCCTCCAGCAGATCATCGGGCATGCGAAACGAGTCGCCCTCCGGGTATAGCCGGTCCTTGTGCAGGTAGTAACAGTAGCTGCAATCGAGGTTGCAGACGGCCCCTGCCGGTTTTGCAAAAATCTGGAATTCCCGTGAAGCTTTGACCACGCGTCCCTCCGAAATATTGGGTCGATAAAGTTGCCTCCCGTTACGGGATGAAGTATACTATGAAACATTCCCGGAAACCGAAGCACTTTTTTAAGGAGGGCAAATACCTATGAGTTTCACTGAGAAAAAGCGGAAAGAACTCACTCGGAGGGATTTCATCATGGGAACCGCGGCCGGAGTGGTGGGGGGAATGGTGGCGGGTGCGGCAGGGAAGGTGCTTGCGGCGTCAACAGCGGAGCCGAAACCTGCGCAGCCGGCCACGGGGATGCCGTCAGCCCTGTGTGCGGAGATCGTGAAGATGCGAGGGCACGAAGGCGACACGATTGATGCCTACCTGGCACGCCCCACGGGACCCGGCCCTCACCCCGGGGTTGTGGTGATCCACCACATGCCCGGCTGGGACGAGGCGACCAAGGAGATTGCCCGCAAATTGGCTTATCACGGCTATGCAGCCATCTGTCCGGATCTCCATTTCCGCGAAGGCAAAGGGACGCCCGAGGCCAACAGCGCCAGCGTCCGGGCCGCCGGCGGCATGCCGGATGACCGCACCATGGGCGATGCGGAGGGAGCCATCCGGCATCTCCGCAGCCTGCCCTATCTCAACGGCAAGGTCGGCATCATCGGCTATTGTTCCGGAGGGCGGCAGGCCTACCTGGCCGCGTGCACGCTCAAGGGGATCGACGCCACAGTCGCCTGCTATCCGGGCGGTGTCGGGGCGGGCAAGGAGGGGCTAACGCCACGCCAGCCCGTTGATCCGCTCGATTACACGAAAGACCTGAGCTGTCCTCTGCTGGGATTTTTCGGCAAGGAGGACAAGCGCCCCTCGCCCGACCACATGGCGAAAACCGAGGCGGAACTCAAGAAGTGGGGAAAGACCTACGAGTTCCATGCCTATGACAATGCCGGCCACTCCTTCTTCATGGTGGATCGCCCGGATTATCGGCCAATGGCTGCGGTCGACGGGTGGAAGCGGGTTTTTCAATGGTTCGGGAAATATCTCCGCTGATGGATGGGAGCAGGTCTTGAATCCGCCGCGAGTGCAGGGCCTCCCCCGCGCGGCTTGCCGCGGGGTAAGCGAGCAAAAAATGGGTTTGTTCCTCTGAAGGATCGAAGATTCTCCGCGGCTTGCTGCGGAGAGCTTCAAATCCAGACCGCCGCCCCGCATGCGATTTAGAGGTTGACAATTTATTTAATTGTAGTTACAGATAAAGCTCGATGAAGATCGAATTTGACCCGGTAAAAAGTGAGAAAAACAGACGGGAGCGCGGCCTGTCGTTTGATATGGCTGCCGAATTCGAGTGGAGCGACGCCGTCATAATGACGGATCATCGCAAACCATACGATGAAGACCGTTTTGTCGCTGTAGGGTATCTTGATCGCCGACTCCACGTTCTGTGTTTCACGCCCAAACCGGAAGGCATCAGAATCATCAGCTTACGTAAAGCCAATATAAGGGAGGCTATCCGATATGAAAAAGCGCTTACCGTTGACGAATAACGAAGGAGAAGTTCGGGAATTGACCAAAGGCGACTTTAAGAACGCCCGTCCCGCTTCTGAAGCCTTGCTGGCAATTCTTGGCCCTGGACCGGCCGAGGAACTGTTAAAACGGAAGCCGGGACAGCGCGGAGCACAGAGAAAACCGACGAAGGAGTCCGTCACGGTTCGGTATAGCCAGGATGTGTTGGAATACTTCCGTTCCAGCGGCCCGGGTTGGCAGTCCCGTATCGACGAAGCCTTAAAAGAATGGGTGTCGCAGCATCGCGGGGCCTAACAATCTCCCCCATCTTTTTCCTGATCTTCCAGCGCCTTGTGTGTATCTTCTGCACAGATTATGATTTATATTTGTTTTTCAATTCCCGTTTTAAAATTTTACCCGATGGATTTTTGGGCAGTTTGTCGGCGATGAAGACTTTTTTGGGGCACTTGAAGCCGGCCAGATGTTGTTTGCAGTAGCCGATAATTTCCTTTTCGCTGAGGGCTGAATCCCTTTTCAGCACCGCCACGACCGCTACAACCTCTATCCATTTCGGATCGGAAAGACCGATGACCGCGGCCTCTTCGATGTCGGGGATCTGGTAGAGCACCTCCTCCACTTCCCGGGAGGCCACGTTCTCGCCGCCTGTTTTGATCATATCCTTCTTCCGGTCAACCACGTAGAGGTAGCCGTCGCTGTCGAAACGTCCCAGATCGCCGCTGTGGAACCAGCCGAACTGGAAAGCATCGGCGGTTTTTTCCGGATCATTCAGATAGCCGGTCATGACATGCCCGGAGCGATGGACGATCTCTCCGACCTCTCCCAGGGGAACGAACTTTCCTTCATCGTCCATGAGCCTTGTTTCCACATTCAGCACGGGTTTCCCGGCCGAGCCCGGCTTCAAAAGCTGATCCTCGGGCTTCAGGATAGTGGCCACCGGCCCCATCTCTGTCTGACCGTAGTAGTTCCAAAGCTTCAATCCATGAAAGGTTACGGCAAGCTGTTTGATGATTTCCACCGGCATGATGCTCGCTCCGTAAGCGGCCTTCTTCAAACTGGCGTGGTTGTAGTTCTTGAATTCCGGATGATTCAAAATACCGATCCAGACCGTGGGCGGGGCGAACATATGCGTGATCTGATATTTTTCGATGAGCCTGATCATCTCCAGGGGGTCGGCCTTGTGCATGATCACATTGGTGGCGCCGATGTACAGATAGGGCATGAGAAAACAGTGGAGCTGGGCGCAGTGGAACAGGGGCAGGGCGTGGAGACTGACATCGTCGGTCTCGTACTGACCGTCGAATATGCAACTGTGATACTGCGACATCAGGGCTCTGTGCGAGAGCATGGCGCCTTTCGGCTTTGCTTCGGTCCCGCTGGTGTAGGGAATCTGCACGATATCCTCCGCACTGACTTCCACCTGCGGTTCATCATATGTCATTTTTGCCGTTTCCGTGATCAGGTTGAAGAATCCCGCGGGAAGCGGATGGTTTTCCAGAGGGATGAATCCCCACTTCTCCACAACGGAGAATTTATCGAGGGAATCGGCGATGACCGGATAGAGGGAATCTTCCACAATAAAGGTGGTCGAACCGGAATGATCGATGATATAGGCGATCTCCTCAGCCTTGAGCATATAGTTGATGGGGACCTGGATGGCGCCGATCTTGGCGAGCCCCATCAAACTGATCGGGTAATAGGGGGAGTTGTAGGCATAAACAGCCACCCGGTCGCCTTTTTTAATCCCGTAACTGGTCATGAGATTGGCGAAGCGCCTGGCTTCCCGCTCCAGATCATAGAACGATATCTTTGCATCGCGGAATATAATGGCGGTTTTGTCGCCGTATTTGGTTGCCGCCCTGCGGGCCATGTCGCCGATGGTGTCGCGATTGATGATGTTGCTCATATTTTTCTCCCCATTTAATGATCAGCAAAAAACTGCTATGAACGTCATACCGGCGAAAGCCGGTATCCAGGAATATCAAGTTGTTACAAAAGAACTGGACCCCGGCTTTCGCCGGGGTGAGTGACTTTTTACGAGTTCGTCAATATTTCCTTCATTTTAATCTTACCGCCGGCCGTTGTAGGGTAGCCATCGACAAACTCCCGGCATTGGGGAATTTTTGTGCCGCGCGATCATAGTGGCAGCCTCAAGAGAAAGCAATTTTTTTATTGATCTTCCCCCGTATTATGTGTATCTTCTGTTATCACAAGCACTTGCGCTTTCAACTTTTCCGCAGTGCTGTTCGGTTGGCCATTAGATTCTCGCTTTCTTGGCAGTCCCCGGCTCGGCATTGGCCGTCTCGATATGTGGAACCTGAAGGCCGCGGGTAAACTACCCCAAGATCGCCTTGGAGTTGGGATAGGGACAGTTTTTGGGGAACCCTCAGGACTTGGAGAGCAAAGAATGCAAAGGAGGTGTGGTCATGGGAGTTGAAGATAATGAACTCTGGAGAGTCAACCGCCGGGATTTCCTGACTTTATCCGCAGGCATCGTTGCTTCAATGTCGCTCGGGGTGGCAGGTGCAGGGGTCTGCCAGGCAGCGGAGATAAAGTTCCCCGAAGGAAAATGTGGAGGCAAGAAAGACATGGAGAAGAGAGTCCTGGTCACCTACGCGAGCAAGTACGGCTCCACCGGAGGAGTCGCTGACGCCATAGGAAAGGAACTGTGCAGCAGGGGAGTGGCCGCCGATGTTCTCTTGATCAAGAATGTCCGTAACATTTCTTCATACCAGGCGGTGGTCATCGGCAGTGCGATCTACATGGGCAAGTGGATGTCGGACGCAGTGGACTTCATAAAGGAGAACAGGGACGTCCTGCGTCAGCTCCCTGTCGCCTATTTTCTCGTCTGTATGAACCTGGCACAGCCGACCGAAAAGAAGCGTGCAGAGGTGTTGTCCTACACGGACCCCATCCTCAAGGCCGTGCCGGAAATAAAGCCGGTCGGCATCGGAACATTCGCCGGAGCGTTGGATTACAACAACCTTTCCTGGATTTATAAGAAAATACTGAAGTCCAAAGAAACTCCGGAAGGGGATTTCCGCGACTGGAGCGCTATCCGCGCTTGGGCGCGAGATCCGGTCTGGGCGAAGTTTACCCGATAGGAACCCGAGAAGAGGGAAGTGATGGAGGATCGATCATGAAAGAAAGCAGATGTGCAAACTGCAGCATGAAATTACGTTATGATAAAAACCCGAAATCTATAATCAGCAGAATCTGGAAATGGCATCTCACCTGGTGTCCGGGATGGAAATCATATCTGAAGTCTCTGCCTGCAAATGAAAAAATGAAATAATTAAAAAATACGGCTGAAAGAAATAACAAATACGAGTCAAAGGTTTGGCTGATCGCTCCAGATTACTGAATTCGGGATGTAAGCTGCAAGCTGAGGATCGATGATTTTTAGTTATTGACGGAGCCGACGTGCTTCCTGTAGTCAGTAAATGTCGCCCTTGAAGAAAATGCTTACTTTCAAACAGAAATAAATTATAGCTCTCAACAATTATAATGATGTATCATTAGCCTGGTTATATGTGGGGGTATTGCAAATGAAAGATAGCCGATTTTGCTATACGATAACGCATTTTTCGATACTTATTCTTATCCCTTTTTATATTAGCTGTGCCTCAATGACTCAATTAACACAAGCAGCAATGGATGGAAATGACTCAGCGATAAGAATGTTACTCAATAACGGGGCATATATCAACGAACCCAATTCGACAAATGGTTGGACTCCCTTGTATTGGGCGATCTATTATCAAAAGCCTGAAACCGTGCAATTGCTCTTGAATAACGGAGCATTGGTTAACATAACGGATGCCAATGGCGATTCTCCTTTGATGATTGCAGCCTCAGGGGGAGTATCATCAATAATTAATGCCTTACTTGATAAAGGAGCAGATGTTAACGTACGGAATAAACAACAAGAAACCGCTTTAATATTAGCAGCAAATGCCGGTAACGCAAAATTGGTAAAAATGCTGATCTGTAAGGGTACCGTTTTTGAGCTGAGCGATGCAGATGTAATAACCAATGCAGAAAATAATAAACATATGAATATTGTTCAGTTACTTTATAAAGTGAAATTCGCAAAACTCCGGAGCAGACCGACAGACATTTCACAAATTTGCTCCCAAAGCGGCGTACAGGATGAAATCATTAAAATCGTAAGCTTACCACCAGAACTCTCTAAATATTCGATCAATTACCATAATATAAGGCCTTTGCTTCATTATTCCGGGAGCAAATCTCTTGCAATCGTTGTTCAAGATCATCGCCCCTATATTCTATCCGGGTACAATATTCCAGAACATGTAGGCCAATATACTGATCAAGAGAATTTTCGCTTTGGTCCTGCTTATATTACAACATTAACAGGCCGACCATTTCATGAAGAAGTTTCGTATTTCATCAACGAGACTTTTAAATGGTCAGGATTTAAATCAGTCAGCGTTCTTGTTAAACCACAAGCAACATCAATAGAAGTTACGAAAAAGATTTTAAGTGCAAATGTCGATCGTGTGGTTGTCATTAAAATTACGGAATGGATGAGTGAAGTAGGAGGGAAAGTATTAAGATTTCAGATTCCTAAGCAGGAATTATGCTATAAGATTATTCTCACTATTTTGGATGAAAAAGGTCAAGAAATAGCACGAAGCGAAGTACGGGGAGAAGACGATATTAGAATCAGGTCTCCTTTTGTTAAGCTTTTTCAACACATTCAAAAAGTTCAGGAATCTACTGAAAAGATATTTGAGAAACTGCTGAATTCTTCAGAAGTGCGCTTGGCCTTGCAATAGAATCCTCTTTAGAAGAAAGAAGAAACATCGATACGCAACCACCTCTTTATATGGACATCCAGTAGCACTGAAGAAAGAAGGAATAATAAATGGGAAAAAGACTTTTATTAATAATTGGCACTTTATTGATCTTCTTAGTGTCTTGTATTGGTAGTACTCCCGTTATTAAAAGCCCAGATGGCAAACGCTCAGCTCAGATAACTGCTGGATTTAATAGCCATAAGCTAACAATAGATGACCGTGATATTCAGACAGAGTACAGTTTATTCAGAGGCTTTGAGTTTAGTCCTGACAGCAAGCATTATGCTTATATTGCAAAAGGTCGTTTTTTTGAAACAGTCGTAATTGATGGTATTGAAGGAAAGCGATATACCTACATTGTGTCTAATAAGCCAATTTTCAGTCGAGACAGCACTAAAGTAGGATATGTTGCAAATGAAGAATATAAGTGGAATAGAACCGTAATAAATGGCACGGAACTGGAACTAAAACTTCAATGGGACTATGAGTCGGATTTAAAGGAGCTTCTCGAAATGCCCATGGATTTATTACTTGTGTATTCAACATTTCGAGCCGCTATTGGGCCCATGTATGATGTCAATAAATTATTAAAGGTCTGCAAAGACGATTTTAACACTTTATCTAAACGCTGGAATGAGTGGGCAGAGTTGATGATTCGTATATTGGAATCGAAGAGCATGTATTCTGATATTAATTCTTTAAAATTGATGGCAGCTCTTGCTGTGGGTGAATTCAAGGATGTTCGTTCTATTGATGCATTGATAGCAAACTTATCGGAGAGTGATGAAAAAATTCGCCAGGCCGCAGCATTATCTCTTGGCAAATTAAAAGAAAAACGCGCCATTGAGCCGCTTATTATCACTGCCATAAATGATACCTCGCCTGCAGTTCGAAGAACTGCCGCTGAAGCTGTGATGGCTTATCAGGATCAGATAGGGGTATATCCTGAAATCACCTTGGCTAATTACATATCTTTAGCGAAATCGCTTATCCAGTTTCTCAATGCTGTTCAACCTAACAACATTAACAGTTACACTAGTTTCATTGAAAGTCATCCGGAAAATCCCTTTGTCATTGAGGCAAGAACTCAATTCCCGATATTATGGCTAAAAGCTGCAACAAACAGAGTGGGAGTAATTATCGATATTCAAAGGCTGATTAACAAAGGAGTCTTTGGTGGCTTACGTGCAAGTAAAGAGGAGATTATATCAACAATCTGGGAGGAAATTAGAAAGGACATTGAAAAGGAGAATATGCAGCCAGTTCTTCTAAACGATATAGATTCAGCAAGAATAGGAGCTGAAATCACAGCGGTGGTTGTCGTTAGTTATGCAGAGTCAGAAGAGGAATTTAAACGCGAGCCAAAGGTGGGCGGTCTTTTGGCACATGCTGTTGACGGATTGGCGGAGTCGATTACCCGGATTCTCTACAACCCAGCAATTGCGAAATCTTCTTACGCAGTGAAGAATGCCAGAAATGCAACAACGTACTACGCCGGCTTTTCGACCCTATTTTCTAGTGAGGGGAAGATCAACAAAATAGAAACACTGAGAGCCATAAGTGATAATAAAGGTCTCTTGCCATTAATGCTTGCTCTTAGAGAAAAGAATATAGCGGAATTTTAAATAAAGAATTCCGCTGTTCGTACCGATAAGGAAGTCTATAATCATGGTGAAACGATCAAGGTTGCTTTTTCAAATGCGCCAGGCATCGATTCTGATTGGATATGTATAATATCTACAGGCTCCCCGGATACTGCTGTTGGAGTCTTTAAATATATGCCTAAAGGTATGCGCCACGGTTCTCTAGTCTTTGATACTCCTTTACCAGGAAAATACGAGGTGAGGGCATATTATAACTATTCCCAATATGGATATCGAGTGTCTGGTCGTTATGCTTTTTCAGTGGTAAGAAACCCTTAAGATAATATAGGGTGTCAACATTCACCGTTACACTCTTTCCATGCGTAATGCTTAATACTAACAGCTGCCCACCACCAAATAGTTGTAGGTGACAGCGATAACCAGCACAGTTCAGTTTTTCTTTGATTTTGTCTGAGTAGTTCGGAGTGAAAGCTACTACAAAAGCGCATCAGTCTCATTCACCGACTAAAATAAATAATCGACGGGTGGGCACCATTTGCGGGCATTGCTCGGGAAGGTCGACTCACTCATGCCTCAGCGCCACGATGGGGTCCAGCCGTGCAGCTTTGAGGGCCGGGAAATAGCCGAAGATCACCCCCACCAGCGCCGAGAAGAGGAAGGCGACCAGGACGATCCCGCCGTTGAAGACGAAGGGCACGTTGAGCACGGCCGATAGCCATAGCGATCCACCCAGGGCCAGGGCGATGCCGATGAGGCCGCCGAAGGAGGAGAGGACCACCGCCTCCACCAGAAACTGGGTGAGGACCTCTCTCTCGAGGGCGCCGATGGCGAGCCGGATGCCGATCTCGCGGGTCCGCTCGGTCACGGAAACGAGCATGATGTTCATGATGCCGATCCCGCCCACGAGGAGGCTCACGGCCGCGACCGCGCTCAAGAGGGCGGTGAGCATCTTGGTGGTTCCCGTCAGCATGTTCGTGATCTCCTTCATGTCCATCACGGTGAAATTGTCGTCGTCGCTCGGCCCCAGATGGCGCCGGTCGCGCATCAGCCGTTCGATGTCCCGCTTGGCCTTGTCGGTGGAGGCGCCCTCCCGGACCGAAATCTGGATCATGGCCACGTCCTGATTGCCGGAGACGCGCCGCTGGAAGGTGTGCAGCGGGATCACCACCAGATCGTCCTGGTCCGACCCCATGCTGCTCTGCCCCTTGCCCTCCATGAGGCCGATCACCTCGCAGGAGAACTTCTGCAGGCGGATCCGCTCGCCCAGGGCTTCCTGGCTGCCGAAGAGCTTCTTCTTCACCGTTTCCCCCAGGAGGCAGACCGCCGCGCCGGCGCGCAGCTCGCCGTCATTGAAGGACCGTCCCGTCTTGAGGACCCGGCTGGTGACCCGGAGGTACCGGTTTTCGGTCCCGACCACGGCGGTTGTCCAGTTCTGGTTCCCGAAGATGGCCTTGAGCGACTGGGTGGTGACCGGGGCCACGGCGGCGATATCCGAGATCTCGGCATCGATGGCCTCCGCGTCGGCATCCTTGAAGAGCGACGCGCCGGAAGCCTGACCCGGCCCCATTCGTTTCCCCGCGGTCACGATGAGCATGTTGCTCCCCAAACTCGCGATCTGCTGCCGGACCTGGAGGGTGGCGCCGCCGCCGATGGTCACCATGGTGATCACGGCCCCCACGCCGATCACGATCCCGAGGATGGTGAGGAAGGAGCGCAAGACGTTGCGCTTGATCTCGCGCAGGGCCAGAAGAATGGTATTGCCGATCATAAGGATTCCCTCCCGTTGGGCTGATCCGATGCGACCAGACCGTCCATGAACCGGATGATCCGCGAAGCAAAGGCGGCCATGTCCAACTCGTGGGTGACCATGATGACGGTGATCCCCCGCTCGCGGTTGAGCCGGGTCAGGAGATCCATGATCTCCCGGCTCCGGGCCGTATCGAGGTTCCCGGTGGGCTCGTCGGCCAGGAGAACCGCCGGGTTCGTGACGATGGCGCGGGCGATGGCGACGCGCTGCTGCTGCCCCCCCGAGAGTTCGCCGGGCGAATGGGTCTCCCACCCCGTGAGCCCCACGGTCTCCAGGGCCTCGCGGGCGCGCACCCGCCGTTCGGAGGCGGAGGCGCCGCGGTAGAGGAGCGGCAGCTCCACGTTCTCCAGGGCCGAGGTGCGGTTGAGGAGGTTGTACCCCTGGAACACGAACCCCTGGTAGTGGCGGCGCAGCAGTGCCCGCTGGTTGCGGCTGAGAGTGCCCACCTCGACCCCCTTGAAGAGGTAGCTTCCTGCGGTGGGCGTGTCGAGGCAGCCCAGGATGTTCATGCAGGTCGACTTGCCCGATCCGCTCGGCCCCATGATCGCAACGAACTCGCCCGCGGAGATGTCGAGGTCGATGCCGCGCAGGGCCTGCATCGAGGCGTCTCCCCGGCCGTACACCTTCGTGACCCCCCGGAAGGCGACCAGATTCTCGGGTTGCGGCGTCGCGAGCGCTGTGGGCGGTACGTTGGCGCTTTCTTCTTGCGTTTGCGCTCCGGTTTTCAGCTCTGCGGTTATCACTTCGTTGCCCCCGCCAGGATGTCGGTGACCAGCGGCGTGCCGGCGGCAAGGTTGCCGGAGGTGACCTCGGTCAGGCTGCCGCTGGTCCAGCCGGTGGTGATGACCACGGCGACGGGCCGGTCGTCCTTGAGGATCCAGACCCGCTGCTTCCCCTTGCCGATGCCCCCGTTGTCGCTTTGCTGCGGACGGGCCGGCCGCGGGAAGAGCGAGAAGAAGAGGCCGCGGGAGGTTTTCTCCTCCACCTGCACCACGGGCGGGGTGAAGCGGAGCGCCGCGCCCGGGACCAGGATGGCGTCCTTGAGCTCCCGGACCGTGATGTCCGCGGTGGCCGTCATACCGGGCCTGAGGGCGAGGTCGGGGTTGGCCACCTTGAGGATCGTTTCGTAGGTCACGACGCCCGAGGTCGTGGAGGAGCCGTAGCGGGCCTGGGTGATCTGGGCCGTGAAAGTGCGGTTCGGATAGGCGGCCACGGTGAAGGTTGCCTTCTGCCCCTCGTGGATCTTGCCGATGTCGGCTTCGTCCACGTTCACGTGCAGGTCCATCCGGGTCAAATCTTCGGCCAGGTTGAAGAGCACCGGGGCGGTGAAGGCGGCGGCCACGGTCTGACCGGGTTCGATGCTGCGGACAAGGACAATGCCGTTGATCGGCGAGCGGATCACCGATTTGGCGAGGTCCGTTTCGTTCGCCTCAAGGACGGCCCTGACCTGGGAGACCGCTGCGGCTGCTGCGGCGGTGTCGGCCTGGGCGCGGGCGAAGGCCGCTTCCGCCGCATCCACCTCGGCCTGCGAGGAGAGTCTACCTGAGCTGATCTCGCGGGCGTTTTTGAGCTGCGCCAGCTTTGCCTTGGTCTCCGTGACCGTGGCCTTGGTCTGCAGGACCTTTGCCTGCGCCGATTCGAGCGACGCCTTGGTCTGGGTGATCGTGGCCTCCAGCTTCGAGGTGTCGAGCCGCGCCAGCACCTGCCCAACCTTGACGCGGCTGTTGTAATCCACCTCCACGCTCTTGACGATTCCGGAGAGCTCGCTCCCCACGTCCACGGAATTGGTCGGCTTGAGCGTCCCGGTCGCGGTGACGATCACCGTGAGGTCGCCCCTTTTAACCTGCTCGGTCTTGTACTGCGTCGCTGCCGCCTTCGGATCGGGTTTCAGAAAATACCAGGCGACCCCGGCCGCGATTGTAAGGATGAGGACGACGGCCGCCCAGCGCACCCATCTCCGGCCCGGCTTGCTTTCCTTGCCGATTTCCAGGGTCTCGGCGATCCCCTTTTCATTTTTTTGCTCGGTCATGGTTTTGCTCCTAGAAACAACTGCTGTCATTCCGGCGGAAGCCGGAATCCAGTAAAGCACTGGACCCCGGCTTCCGCCGGGGTGAGTGAGACTTATATATGGGCGGAATGATCATTTTGCTCCGTTTGCGGACATTTCCTTTTCACCCGGGCTGAGCGCGGTCCAGCCGCCGCCCAGGGCCTTGTAGAGTCTGACCAGATTCGTGACGATGGCCCCGTCGCTCTGGGCGAGCTGGTCCCGGAAGCCAAGGAGCGACCGCTCGGCCTCGAGCACCGCCGTAAAATCGATCAGCCCCGCGCGATACTTGATCCCGGCGAGCTCGGCCGCCGCCTGGGCGGACCGGGCCGCCTCGGCGAGCGACTGGCGGCGCCGCTGTTCCTGGGCAAAGGCCATGATCGCGTTTTCCGCCTCCTCCTGGGCCCCGAGCACGGCAGACTCGTAGGCGATCAGTGACTGCTCCTGCAGGGCGGACTGGATCTCGATGTTCTTCCGGATCGCGCCGGCGTCGAAGACCCGCCAGGTAAGGCCGGAAGAGCCGCTGGAGAAGGCGTTTGCCGTATTGAAGAGGCCGCCGAAGGTGAGGGCCTGAAGACCGATCGCGCCGCTCAGTTTGAGTTTGGGGTAGAGATCCGCTGTGGCGACGCCGATCCGCGCCGTCTGCGCCGCGAGCTGGCGCTCGGTCCTGCGCACGTCGGGCCGCTGGCGCAGGAGGTCCGCCGGCACCCCGATTGCGACTTCCGGGGGCAGGCTCGGGAGCGGTTCGGGCTTCGAAAGCTCCGCGTGCACTGCGCCCGGCGCCTCGCCCAGGAGGACCGCCAGACGGTTTTGGGCCTCCGCGATTGCGGTCAGCAGGGTTGGGATCTGGCTGCGGGCGCTCTCCAGGTTGTAGCGGGCCTGCTCCACGGCGAGCTCGTCGCCGAGGCCCGCCTGGGCGCGCCATTGCGCCAGGATATGCGTCTCTTCCAGGCTCTTCAGGCTGGTCTCGGTCACCGAGAGACGGGCCTGTGCGGTGCGCAAATCAACGTAATTGAGACCGACCTCGGCCAAAAGCGAGACGAGCGTATTGTGCAGGTCTTCGCCTGCGGCCTGCAGGTCCGCGTCGGCGGCCTCGACCGATCGCCTGACCCCGCCGAAAAGATCGATCTCCCAGGAAGCGTCCAGGCCCGCGGAAAAGAGGTCGGTGGTCGCGACCGGTCCCATGTCGGCGCTGCCGCGGCTCCGGCTGGCGGAGCCCGAGGCGTCGAGCGTGGGGTAGAGACCGGCCTTGCTCAGCCCCCGGCGGGCGCGCGCCTCGCGGATGCGAGCCGCGGCCTTTTTCAAGTCAAGGTTGCCTGCCACCGCGCGGTCGATGAGCCGGGAGAGTGCCGGGTCATTGAAGGTCGTCCACCAGGCCGCGAGGTTCTTGGGGTCGGCCGAGACCGTGATCCCTCCCTGCAGCGGGGTGTTCCAGGCAGCCGGCGGGGTCGTGCGGGGTGGGACGTAATTCGGACCCACCGTGGCGCATCCGGCCAGGAACACGACCGCGAACGCCGAAACGATCAGGGATATCGCCCCTGGAAGGATGACGCGAGAGCTTTGGAAATCTTCCCTTTTTGTCATTCCCGCGAAAGCCGGAATCGAAAGGATCTTGCAAGGTCTGGATTCCTGCTTTCGCAGGAATGACAGTCTGTCGAGTTTCAGACGAAAGATTTCTTTGCCTGATAACAACCTCAGCGGCAGGCGGTTCATGGACGGCTCGCTTTCCCGGGTAATTTCGCCTTACGGCCTTCCCGGCGCGCTTCGGCTGCCGCGCGAACAGCGCGCATTCCGGCAAGGGAAAAGGTCACGACATGCCGGCCGTAGGCTTCGATATCGTCGATTCTCCGCGGAGCGTTCCGATTTTCCCCGGACTCTTTGAGCCGGTTCCGGACGACCATCGGATTGATGCACTGACTGATGATCCCCACCTCGCAGAACTGCACCTCCCTCTCGGCGACCTGCGGGCCGAGCAGCTCTCGGACCACCTTTTCGGTCCGCTGCTGCAGGGGTCGAATCTCTTCCCGCATTACCTCCTCCAACAGGCCGGTGGGGTTGGTAAACTCCCGCTGCGTGAACCGGAATTCCCGGTTGTTCGCATCGGCGATCCGGTGGAGCAGTGCCGTGACCTGTCCCCGCAGGCGGTCTTCCGGCAGTGCATCGGCGGCTACGCCGCCGTCCGGGGGATGGGCCTCCATGGATTGGGCAAAGGCGTGACGCCAGGCCTCTCTGTAGAGGGCCTCCTTGCTGCCGAAGTGGTAATTGACGGCAGCGACGTTGGTCCCGGCCTTCAGGCAGATTTCCGCAATCGTCGTTTCCCGGAAACCCTTATTCGCAAAAATATCGCCCGCTGCCGCCAGTAGCTTTCCACGGGTCCTTGCCGTATCTTCTCTCGGGATCTTCATCGTTGCCTCTCCTTGATTACTTTCAATATACATTTAAAATATACATTTGAAATTGTCAATGGGTATTTTAAAACGGCGGCTTTTTGTGCGGTCAAAGATGATTTGAAATCACCCTGGTTTGGTGCTACTGTCTGGACAATAAAGGGAGAAATCTATTCGGATGACTTGCAGAAGGACGAGGCCCAAAAGTTGATCGACCGGATGTTGACAAACGCCACATGGGATGATCTCATGCGAGATATATGTCCGTGAAGTGATCGAACGCGGTTTGGCTGACAGCAACGAAGACCGAACCCGGGATGTGAAAGAGGTTCGGGTAAAATGCGGTTTGAAGTGATTGAAGGTTCCTACCGGTATATAAAGTCTGATCAGATGGATGTCCTGCCGTGCTCCGTGGGGCTGTGACCGTTTACATCGACACCGGAGGAAACGTAGCCGATCCCGGATTGCCGACCTTTGCATCCCGGCCAATAGGTCGCCGCTCTATGCATAGAGGCCGCAATAGAAAATCAAGAGACCGCACATTCCGGAAGTCACTATGAATGATCAGAGACCGCTATTCCATCCCGGCACCGGCCGCCTCGTGCGGCCCCGTCTTTCACCTCCTTGCAGTGGGTGGAAGTGAAGCCGTCGTGATTTCTCTTTCTATGCCGCCCACAATCCTGACCAGATCCGCTACGAAAACCTTCATCTGCTGCGTATGGGCATTCATCTCCTCTGAAGCCGAAGCGGACTCCTCGGCGCCGGCAGCCGTCTGCTGGGTCACTTTGTCCATCTCCGAGACGGCCTTGTTGATTTGGTTGATCCCTTGGGCCTGCTCCCCAGATGCCGCGGCGATCTCGTCGATCAGTTGGGCCACCTTCCCGGAAACGGTTATGTTCTCCCGGAAGGCTTCCCGGGTCGCCGAGGTCAGCTCGTTTCCCTGTTTCACTGCTTTGATCGTGTTTTCGATCAGGCCGTTGGTATTTTTGGCTGCCTCCGCAGCCCTCAGGGCGAGATTCCTGACCTCGTCGGCGACGACGGCGAATCCCGCCCCCGCCTCCCCGGCCCGAGCCGCCTCGACTGCGGCGTTCAGGGCCAGGAGGTTCGTCTGGAAGGCGATCTCATCGATCGTCTTGATGATCTTACCCGTTTCCTCGCTGGTCCGGTTGATCTCGCTAATCGCCCCGACCATCTCGTTCATGTGCCTGTCCACCTTCTCGACGATCTTCTTGGTCTCCGCCATCATCACCTTGGCCTGATTGGCGTTGTCGGCGTTCTGTTTGGTCATCGAGGCCATCTCTTCGAGCGAGGCGGAGGTCTCCTCCAGCGAGGCGGCCTGCTCGGTGGCCCCCTCCGCCAGAGACTGGCTTGACGA
>Ga0247841_10002305_pt1 | contig 38739 bp, 38 predicted proteins | sample LaCruzMarch2015__2_FD_192410 | JGI IMG/M metagenome (GOLD analysis project Ga0247841, IMG submission 192410) | Freshwater microbial communities from meromictic Lake La Cruz, Castile-La Mancha, Spain - LaCruzMarch2015_18m | ecosystem: Environmental > Aquatic > Freshwater > Lake | place: Spain... | reverse complement strand
GGTCAGGGTTTTCCTTTAAGAAAAGGATCACCTCATGGATCACCGGATGGGCCACGGTCACGGCAAGCATATCGGATGCAACATCAACATTCAGGATGTCGTTGCTGAACCGTTTATATAATTTCTCGATGACCAGTGTGTTGTCCATTTAAAAGGCATTAGGCATTAGGCAACAGGCAACAGGCAACAGGCAATAGGTAATAGGCAGTAGGCAATGAATGATATCACGGTTCCAAATTATTTTAATATTCCATACTTGGTTAGCAAATCCCTGTATTCCGGTGAATAGCGCCGGCGCAATGTTTCTTTCCCCACCTGTGCCTGTATCTTCATAAATCCATCGATGATCTGTTCAGGACGTGGCGGGCAGCCTGGCACATAAACATCTACCGGAACAATCCTGTCAATGCCCTGGAGTACGCTGTAGGTATCAAAAATTCCACCGCTTGAGGCGCAGGCGCCCACGGCCAATACCCATCGGGGTTCTGCCATCTGCTCATACACCTGTTGCACCACCGGGGCCATCTTCTTGGCAATCGTTCCCATCACCATCAGCAGGTCGGCCTGGCGTGGACTGAAGCTAAGCCGTTCGGCGCCAAAGCGGCCGAGGTCATAATGGGCACCCATGGTGGCCATGAACTCAATACCGCAACAGGAGGTGGCAAAGGGCAATGGCCAGATGGAGTTCTTCCTGGCCAGACCGATCACCTTGTCGAGCGTTGTGGCAAACAATCCGGGAGCCTCGTAACCATCCGGAGGGTCAGCTTTACTGTATATCGGAGGTACCTTTTGCATTCCTTGGCTTACAGGCTTTTTTGAATATCGAATATTGAACAACGAATCATGAATTTTGAACATTGACTTGCTATCATTCTTCCCAATTCAATGCCCCTTTCTTATAAATGTACCAGAATCCGAAGAGCAGGAATCCCAGGAATAAAAGCATCTCCCAGAAGCCATCCCATCCAAATTCCTTGAAATTGATCGCCCAGGGATAGAAGAAGATGATCTCCACATCGAAGAGCACAAACAAGATCGCAATCAGGAAATACTTCACCGAGAAGGGAAAGCGGGCATTGCCCTTCACCTCAATCCCGCACTCAAAATTCTGCTCCTTCCGGAGGGTATGAATCCGCTTGCGTTTGCCACCGATGACATGGGTAAGGGTCATCGTGACCACCACGAAACCAAGGGCGACAACCGACTGCACCAATACCGGCAGATAATCAGCAGGGATATAGGTTCTCTCCATTATTTAGAATTATTCTTGACAAAGATAGATTTTTTTTTCTAAGGATGAAAATTACGAAAAAACAAATTCTCAATGCAAGTATCCCCGATTAATATTCAATATTCCTATTTTTGCATCATGAATGCCATGCCACTTGTCATTACTGCCATTGCTATTTTTGCCCTGGCTTACCGGTTTTACTTCAGTTTTATTGCCGCTAAAGTACTGACGCTTGACAACAGCCGTATCACGCCTGCCGGGCGTTTATACGATGGTCAGAACTATTACCCCATGAGCAAATGGGTATTGTTCGGGCACCATTTTGCAGCCATTGCAGGAGCCGGGCCGCTGGTTGGTCCGGTATTGGCCTGCCAGTTCGGGTATTTCCCGGGTTTCGTATGGATGATCGTCGGGGCGGTGATGGCCGGTTCGGTACATGACATGGTGATTCTCACCGCCTCGGTACGCCACGATGGAAAATCGCTGGCAGAGATTGCCCGAACGGAAATCGGGAAAATCTCCAGTGGCGTAACAGCCTCCGTCGCTACATTCCTGATCATCATAATTGCCATCGCCGGGTTGGGGCTTGTGGTGGTGAATGCACTGGCAGAATCCTCATGGGGAACTTTTACCATTGCAGCCACCATTCCCATTGCCATTTTCATGGGGATTTGGATGTTCCAGTTCCGAAAGGGAAGAACCACTGAAGCCACGATCATGGGGGTGATCATGCTGACCGCGGCCGTCATTTTTGGAAAGTACATACCCACCTCACCATTTGCCTCCTGGTTTTCATTTGATCATAAAACCCTGACCCTTCTGCTGGCCGGTTATGGATTCCTGGCCTCCGTGCTGCCGGTTTGGCTGCTTCTCTCGCCACGCGATTACCTGAGTTCGATCATGAAACTCGGGGTGATTGCCATGCTGGCCGTGGGGATCATCGTGGTGGCCCCCGACATGAAAATGCCGGCATTCACCTCATTCATAAAAGGCGGGGGTCCGATCATCCCTGGAACCCTGTTCCCCTACCTGTTTATTACCATTGCCTGCGGGGCAATCTCCGGTTTTCATGCCCTTATCAGTTCGGGAACCACGCCGAAGATGATCATGAAGGAATCGCACATTAAAAGTATTGCAGTAGGCTCCATGCTTTCAGAAGGACTTGTTAGTATCATGGCACTGATCGCTGCAGCCAGCCTCTTCCCCCTCGATTATTTCCAGATCAACGTTTCACCGGAGAAATTCGCCGAGGTTTTACCTCAATTGAAGGCCATGGGATTCACCCATTCGGAACTACCCAAACTGGCTGCAGAAGTGGGCGAAAATATCACCGGGCGAACAGGGGGAGCGGTTTCCCTTGCCGTGGGGATGGCCCAGATATTTTCTGCCATTCCCGGCTTTACGAAGCTGATGTCCTACTGGTACCATTTTGCCATCATGTTCGAGGCCCTTTTCATCCTGACCACCATTGACGCGGGAACCCGTGTGGCCCGCTTCATTCTGCAGGATCTGCTGGGGAAGGTTTACAAACCCTTCCTGCGCACCAACTGGCTGCCCGGAAACCTTATCTGCAGCAGTCTTGTGGTGTTTTTCTGGGCATATTTCATCTATACCGGAAGTGTTTCCACCATCTGGCCCATGTTCGGAACGGCTAACCAGTTGCTTGCAACCATCGCCCTGGCCATCGGCACCTCCTATATTATCAATCGCGGAAAAGCCAAATATGCATGGGTGACCATCGTACCGCTTGCATTTATCGGCATAACCACATTGGTGGCCGGTGTCATGAATATGTATGGCATCTATATCCCGCAGATTGGCATTCCCAAGCATCATCTCAGGGGAATCATCAACCTCAGCCTTACGCTCATCATCATGTCCTGCGTATTTATCATCCTTTGGGATGCCGTTCCGGCCTGGATAAAGGCCATTAAAAAAGAAAGCTCAACGCCAAAATCTGTTGTATGAAACCGTCACAAAACCTTCGTCCTCTAGGCAAATCTGAGATGATGATCACCCCCATCGGCCTGGGATGCTGGCAATTCAGCAAACAAAAGAACCTTGCCGGGAAATTCTGGCCCACCCTTGATGATCAATTGATCCATGCGGTGGTGAAGCTTAGTCTCGAAGGTGGGATTAACTGGTTCGACACGGCAGAGGTCTATGGCAATGGAGCTTCAGAGAAGGCCCTGTCATTGGCGCTCCGGGGAAACGGGATTCAACCGGGCCAGGTCGGTATTGCCACAAAATGGTGGCCGATGTTTCGCACCGCCTCCAATATTTTAAAGACTATTGATGAACGGATCGCAGCGCTTGATCCGTTTCCCATTGACCTTTACCAGGTTCATCAACCCTTTGGCTTTTCCAACGAGAGGCTGGAGGTGGAGGCCATGGCGAAACTTGTTGAAGCCAGGAAAATCAAATATGTCGGCGTCAGCAATTTCTCCGCCATCAGGATGCGTAACGCCTGGGAAACACTGCAGAAGCACAACATCCATCTGGTTTCAAACCAGGTGAGGTATAGTCTGCTCGACCGGAAAATCGAATCAAACGGCATTCTTGAAACCGCCAAAGCCCTGGGCATTACCATCATTGCCTACTCTCCCCTTGCCCAGGGACTTGTCACCGGTAAATTCCATGACCAGCCTGAATTGCTAAAGAATATCGGCATGCGGAAGTATTCATCCATGTTCAAGCCTGCAGGTCTTGAGAAAAGCCGACCCCTGATTCAGCAAATAAAGAAAATGGCCGAAAAATATCAGGTAACCCCTTCACAGATCGCCCTGAACTGGCTGATCCATTTTCATGGCGATACGGTGGTGGCCATCCCCGGTGCAACGAAAGAGGCCCATGCCCGGGAAAATACCGGTGCTCTTGGTTTCAGGCTTCAGGAGGAGGATCTTCAGCTGCTCGACCGGGAAAGCGCCATCTTCATATGATCACACCTCCTCTGTATTGACATTGGAATAATTTCCGGCCTTTTCATCATCAAACTCTCCTTCCCAACGGGCAACGACAGCGGTTGCCAGGCAGTTTCCGATGACATTGGTGGCCGTGCGGGCCATATCCATCAGTTCATCGATCCCGAGGATAATGAAGATGGGCCATACCGGTAGTCCAAAGTTTGTTGCGGTGGCGAGCAGGATCACCAGCGATGCCCTGGGAACACCGGCTACTCCTTTGCTGGTGAGCATAAGGGTGAACATCATGACCAGTTGCGTTTCAAATGAAAGGTGGATCCCTGCAATCTGGGCGACAAAGATAGAAGCCAGGGCAAGGTAAAGTGTGGTGCCGTCGAGGTTGAAGCTATAACCGGTCGGGATCACGAAGGCGACGATTTTGCGGGGCACCCCAAACCGTTCCATGTTTTCCATGGCAATGGGCAGGGCTGCCTCGCTGCTGGTTGTGGCAAAGGCCAGTGTGGCAGGTTCGAGAACAGCCATGAGAAACTTTTTAATGGGAATGCGAATGAAAAGTGCAATTGGGAAAAGGACCACCAGTAAAAAGAACAGGAGTGCCACATACAAGGTTCCAAGCAATTCAAAGAGATTCACCAGTATCGAAATGCCCATGTGGCCCACACTGTATGCAATTGCCGCAAATACGGCAAACGGGGCAAAGAACATGATGATGTTGGTGAATTTGAACATCACCTCCGACAATGTCTCTGCAAAGTTGACCATGGGGCGGCGGTATTTTTCCTTCACCATGGCCACGGCGATGCCGAATAGAATGCTGAAGACCACGATCTGCAACACCTGTCCGTCGGCAATGGATTTTGCAATGTTCTCCGGGAAAATATGGAGCACAATCTCTTCCCAGGTCTGTTTCTGAATAACCGGCAAAGTCCCGTGGGTCATTTCAGGAGGCACCACAACCCCTTTCCCTGCCCCGCTGATGTTGATGGCAATCAACCCAATGAAGAGAGCAATCGTAGATACAACCTCAAAGTAAAGAATCGATTTCCAACCCATGCGCCCTACCTGTTTCAGGTTGGAATGGCCGGCAATGCCCACCACCAGGGTGCCAAAGAGCAGCGGAGCGATGATGGTCTTGATCAGGTTAAGGAATATCTTGCTGATCAGGTTGAGATGAATGGACACGGACGGCAGGTCATTCCCGAATTCAGCGCCGGCCAGCATGCTGAGCATGATCCAGCTGGTTAGAGATTTTTTCCGGCAGCAATACCAGAAGATCACTGCGATGATCAGCCAGCGTGAGACCAGCAGGATGAGGCCTGGTATCGGCAACATCTCAAACTGATCCAAAACATGCAGAATGGCAGAGAGGGTAATGGAGCCTAAAAAGGAAAAGAGGAGTACGCGGGAATGGTTTTTCATGGGCAACCAGGATTGAACCTATCAAAATTAGAAATAAAATAACAATAAAAATTTATGCTACTTTTGACTAATGATATAATGGCAATCTCCATGGAAACCCACCTGACCATCCCTGAAGAATTGTTCCTGCTTACCGTAAATGAAAAAACGGGGCGGAGGGCTTTTCTGAAATCAAAGAAATTCGATATCCTTCTGGCAGCTTCTATCCTGATGGATCTTGCCCTTCACCACCGGATCGATACCGACCTTGAGCATGTTATCCCTGATCAGCCGGAACCCACTGGTCATCCATTGCTGGATGAGGCGCATAAAATCATCCTCCAGAGCAACGAGCAGAAAAAGATCACCTGGTGGTTGCTCCGGTTGTCGGAAAAAGCTGAACGTTTTCGTGAACTGCTGGTGAGCGGGCTGCTGGAAAAAGGGTTTCTGAAAATGGAGCGTGAGCGGGTTTTTCTTGGATTTTCCTCCAGCAAATACCCTGTACTGGTGAAGGATGAAGAGATCATTGAAGTGAAAACCAGGATGAAGGCGCTTATCTTTAGCGATGACATCCCCGAATTCCGTGATTTGGTGATCATCAGCATTGCCTGGTATGGCGGGTTGCTGAACCTCTTCCTGGATGATGCACAGATACGACGGTATCAGCCACGGATCGAGCAACTGGCCAGACTGGATATGATCGGCCAGGCAGTCTCAAAATCGCTCCGCGAAGCCAGCCTCTCAATCCTCATTTCCATGCGGGCAAAGGAACTTCTTGGATTGAAAACACCGGAAGAGAAGCTGGAGGAATTGGTGGAGGAATTGAAAGCATTGATGCAAATTGATCATGATGCCAATCTTCCCGAATGGCTCCGCAAAGGAACTGACCAATACCTTAAAACGCTTGATTTCATCCGTGAAACCGGAACCAATGAGATCGTGTTCAATACCCGGACTGGCAATTACAGCCTCAAGGCGTGCGCTTCTCAGGGGGATTCATTTTAATGACCCTGACCTTCATCTTTTCGCCTGCCCCATCATGACAGGCGATCCAGAGTTCATTGTTTTTCCCGGCAATGATTTTTGGCGCCCTGGCCGGTTCCCTGCCTGAGGTGAGCCGGATGGGGCGCGACCAGCCAAAGTTGTCTTTGCAGGTCAGGTACAAGGCCCAATTGCCCTCCTTCGACCGGCCGCTCCAAACAACTACGATCCTGCCGTCATCAAGGGAAACCGCCTGGGGGGTTTGGTTGAGGTAAGCCGAGCTATCCATGGGCAAGGTGGCCGAAGATGACCAGGTTCGTGTTGCAGCGTCAAACATGGAAAAATTGATCCGCTGCTGCTCCCCATCCAGAACGCCCCATGGAAATGATTCCCAGAAAACCCAGCGATTCCCAGCCTGATCATGCATTGCTGAGGGATAGCCCCCATTTTCACAATCATCAGGATTTTCAGTTATCGCCGTCACAGAGATGGCCTTATCGTCCAGGTCACCGCCACAAACTCCCAGAGCCGCCGGGTAATGCTGGTTCCAGGCGCCCCATACCTTTCCATTCAGGTCAGCATCGAGACTGAAATACCAGGCGTTGATATAATCATCCATCGAAGGGCTCTTGGCAATAGAGACCGCATGAATGCTGTCGGGAATCCCGTTGCGGATCAAACGGTAAAACGGAAACCGGAAATTGGCTTTCCAGCAGGTCCAGGCCACGACAATCCCGCTTTTCGTAGGAACTACCGCTGGAGTCACAACATCACAAGGCTGAATCTCTGAATAAAGCAATGGCCGGGTAAGAGCTGACCCATCATAACTCCGTCCATAAAGCCGGTAAAAACCATCCCGGTTGTTGAGGTAAAAGATCCAGATCTTTCCATCGGAAAAGGTGATCAACGGATTGTAACTATCGGATTTGTCTTGCTCAATGGCCAGACTAACGCTGTTTTTCCTGTCGACGGAAGACAAGAGGATATCCCCCCGCTCCTCCCGGCAAACCCATACGGTTCCCCTGTCATCCGCTACCATTGAAGGAAACCGGCAGGAGCTGTTGCCCAGTGTGAATTCTTCAGCATTATCCATTGGCCTCCACAGTGGCTTTGCCATACTCACCGGGTGTTCAGGCAAAAATTTCTTCGCAGGAATGGTGCACACCCCGATACATTTTTCATTTGGGCTGAGACGTGAGATACACAATGAATCTGAGAAATGCCAACTGTTGCCTGGACGTTTTTCGAAGAAACCATGCAGCAAGACCCGTGTTGATTGTTTTTTTTCATCGTAACTGTAAATGGCATAATCAACACTGTTGTCATAAAACCCTGATGTAACTTTCCCCCCACGGATCCTGATCACCAGGTACTTCTCAGGATTCAAGGGATTCGGGATGCAGGCACAAATCCCGATGGTATCGGTGCCGAAGCGGTAAGGACCGAAGCGCATCACCGAATCGCTTTCCAGTTTGAACGGACTGTTTTCTCCTGTGAAATAGCGATAAATGCCGCGGGGGAACCTTCCCTCCAGCATCACATTTTTCACCATATCTCCATGCGAGATCTGGTTCATGAATTTCACCTGATAACATTTTGTTCGTTTGGCAAAGTCCAGGTTTTTATCAAATGCCGTTTGGTTTCCATCCGGAACAACACATAAGGCTGCATTATTCATGTTTTCATAAATGATCCGGGTGGCAAAGTGAAGTTCGGAAGAGGGCTGAAAATGGATGGAGGTGTCATGCCAGAGGGTCATTTTTAGCTTTTCAAAGGAGGAATCATAAGGAAAGAGGCTTCCTTCCGGTATTTTAACGATCTGTTCCCCGTTGCGGAAGGCCAGGATGGCGGGGAATCCGTCGAGGTGGTACTGATGAAGTTCGGGCGGATAGGTCAGCACCGGGGTTAATGTGTCGCGATAATGCTTGGTGAAGGCATAGTTATCCAGTTGCGGGTTGAAGATGCTTTGGGTAAAATTGATGCCCCCTTTTTTTCGGTTGGTTTCCAAGAAGTTCTTCTCGATGAACCATCCATCGATCAGGCAGTAGCCGCAGTTGGAGGAAGAGAAGGGCTGAATAACCGTGGTGAGGGGAGAATGGATGATCCTGTTGAAATCGATTGAATTTCCCCAGAGATCTTCGGCTTTTTGTACACCTGTGGTCTGGGCAAGGAGGCTGGCGAAAGGGCATAGCATCAGCATGCCTGTAAAAATGATTGTTCTCATGGCTTTACGTATTTGTTTTACTGACCTTAACCTGGTGGTCCAAAAAGGTGTCGGGAGTTAATATCCTCCATCAATATTCCAGGTATGGTATGGATTGTCGTTCCGGATGGCCATGTTACCTTCGATGGTATCTCCGGATTTAAGCTGCAACAGATATGGAACATATTCACCGGCGTAAATGCCGGAGGTAAAGGAGTTCCCGATATAAATCAACCGGGAACCTTCATATCGTCTTTGAATGTTCTTCAGGGTATTACTTCCCGAAATAGAAAATAACGGGGAGAATCGTTGTACCGTTCCCCAATCGCTCTTCTCACAAGCAGTAAAGAAGATCCTTACTGCCTCTTCGCTGCCGATGCCTTTCAGTCCACGGGCGGTTGCGCTGTCCCATTCTTCCAGGGTGAGAACCGGACTGCCGCCGTGGTTGCTGAAGATGAAGAGGGAGTCGGGCAATATTGGGTCAGCGGTGATGCTGATAAGTTTTAAAACGCAGATATTCTCCTTCCCTGTTTCCACATATACGTTCAATGCTTTCAGCAGGTGTGATTCTTTGTCAAAGCAATAAACACGACGTGTGTTGGCTTCCGGGATGGTGGCATTCAGGGCATATGGATTGGAATAGTTGCCCAGGGCTTTTGCCTTCACCGTCAATTCCAGTTGATCGCCGGTTTCCTTTACCAAACAGGAGGATGGATGATCTTTGGCAAAACTCATCTCGCTTTCAAGGATCTTGGCAGGTTCGAGAAAAAGCCTCATCCAGCCAACAAATCCTGCTTTTGGCGATCCTTTCAGTATATACCCACCTGATTTATTCAGCTGATACTGTGATTGCCCGTCCATGATAATGCATCTACCGGGCTTATCAAATCTCCACTTTGACTCCTTCCCGAATTCTTTCCACACTTTGAATTCAATGAAACCAGCCGTGGGATCTATGCTTTCGAAATTTTCATTCATACTGGTGCGCACAGCAAACACCATATAGACCGATTTCAGGGAGGTCATGGCCCGGATGGATTTTTCGAGTAGGTTGCCGGCGGCCTGCACGGGATTGCGGAAGGTGGTCAGGTAAACAATGCCAGCGGCAACGCCAAGGACAATTACGATGGTGGCGGCGACCTTAAGGATTCTTTGCCAGGCAATACCGGGCGAATGAAGCGGTTTGATGACGGCTTGCTTTTCAGCAATCACTTTCAGGATTTTATTGATCTGTTCCTCTCCATCGGATAATTTAAGATCGGTGCGCAAGGAGCCGGCCAGAGCCAGAAAATCGTCATAGGCCTCCCGGCACTCCCCGCATTCACCAATGTGGCGGATCCACTTCCGTTTTTCCTCTGCGCTCATCTGGTTGTCGAAGAGATCGGCGATCCTCATCCGGATAAGATCACATTTCATAGGTTACCTCCTTTATCTCTTTCATCATTGATCTCAACTTTATCATGCCATATGCAAACCGCGATTTCACGGTGGTAAGCGGAGCCTTAACGAGGCCGGCAATTTCATTGAAAGTAAGATCCTCTGTAATTCTGTAGCGTATCACTTCGGCCTGTTCTCCGGGAAGCTGCTCAAGCATCGCTTTTGCCCTTTTTAGTTCCTCCTCACGAATCATTTCATCCTCCCTTGACTCAGAAAGGTCACGGATGGGAAATTGAAATATCCTGGCTGCTGCTTTTTCGCGTGTATTTCTTCGTCGGAGCTGGTCAAATGCAGCATTGCTGACCATTTTGAAAAGATAGGCCGCCGGATTTCCAACGGTTTTCAGCTCGCTCCTCATCCCATATGCCCTGATGATCACATCCTGCACAACATCCTCGGCATCTTCCCGGTTCCCGAGCAGGTAACAGGCATGCCGCGTGAACCTTTCGATGTGAATCGCAAGAAAGGACCTGAGCGCTTCAGGCGATTGCGGAAAAGAGGAATCCCATTTGGTCATGATGATTCAGTTCTCACCAATATGACGCAAAGGTGGTATAAAAGGACGTAAAGAAAGAAAGAAATTTCCGGTTTTTATTTGAGCTTGATCAACCGGGAGGTTTTGGTATATGTTCCAACCGACAGGCGGCAGAAATAGAATCCGGCAGGGAGAAGGTCATCGGAAAAATTCACGGTGTGGGTCCCGGCAGACTGATCTTCATCCACCAGTGTTTTAACCTCTTTCCCCTCGATGTTACAGATCACCAATTTTACCGTACAATCTGCAGCAATGGTGTACCTGATTGAGGTCCTGTCACGGAAAGGATTCGGATAGCTTGTCATGGAAATGATTTCGCTGACCCTGTTATCTTCAATCCCCGTGATCTGAGGGATGATGTGTGAATAATAAACATCCTGCTCCCCGTTCAGGGTATTGGCCCAAGCGAGATGAGCGCCTTCGTTATTCGATACCATATCGAAATAATCGCCCATCTTTTCCTGCTGGGGATACCCCACCCTCGGATTGAAATAATCGGAAAGCGGTTTATTGATCGACCATGTTTCCCCCTGGTTTTCGGAATGACAATAATACAGTGCCGAATGATAGGGACTTGAGGGAGCATTTCGCGTATCCAGCCAAATCACATCGATGCGGCCATTGGGCGCTACCGACATGGTTCCAAACCATTGGTAGTTGGAGGTGCTCTGGTCGTTATTGAGTCGTTGCGGCAAACTCCATGTCAGTCCGCCATCGGTACTCTTGGCAAACATTACGTCGGCCGGGTCGGAAGAGGAGTTGCGTGCCATTGAAGCCAGAACATAAACATTCCCACGACCTGGACCATTGGAACGGTCAACGTCAATATAGGCCTGGCCAATGATGCCAACCGGGTTAAGCGGAGCCTGGGAGTATATAAAACCATCCATATCGACATGGGTAGTAAAATCCCAGGCGATCGCTGATCCGGGTGTTTGGGCATTGGTCGATTTGGAAACCTGGATACCGTCAAACTCTCCAGATCCGGTAATATAGAGCTCACCATCCGGACCAACTTCCATGGTGCCCCAGAAGGGATCTCCGTCTACCACAACACAATCTTCAAAACTGGCCCCCTGATCAGTCGAACGGGTAAAAAAGCCGGGCATGCAGGAGCTGTAAGAAGAGGACCAATAAGAATAGATATTTCCGACACCTTCACCGCCTGAACGATCAACGGCCATCCACTGTTTATCCCCGCCGTGTGCTTCAGCACCGGCATCCCAGGTAGCGCCTCCATCGGTGCTTTTGAACACCTTGCAGAAAAAACCACTGGTATTGCTGGTCAGACTGTTATAATAGAAAGCCCCCGTGGAATCGAAATCAAGTACGGGATCTGACCGGAAAAGACCTGCCTCAAGAGAACCCGGGAAGGTCCAGTTCAATCCGCCATTGGTTGAAAACCCATAGCCGGCCTGCCGGAAGCTGCTGTTGACGTTGTCGAACTGCCGCCAGCCGATCGCAATCCTGTCGGGATTTGTCGGATCAATGGCAATGGAGGGCTCATTGGCCGCATCGCCAATAATGTTGTTTCCCTGTGCATCCACATTGACCTGCCTGGTAAAAAAGCCGCTGGCATCCATCTGGGTGGCAGGGGATGTTTTTTGGTCGGGTGAAGGTGGAAGGTAGGCATTATCGGGCACTTCGTGATGGGTGGCTGCTTTCTTATCCCTTGAAGCGGAACATTCTGGCCGGCAGTAATTACCGGCAACATCAGAAGGAACCCAATGAAAATGGCGAACAATGCAACGATCTTTTTCATACTTGGATTTTTTAAAAATTTAAGACTACTTATTATTACAGATGAGTGTTTGCTCCTGTATTGTAAATCACCTATCAGATCACCAGATTTTCACCCTCAGGCTGTCGGGACGCCACATGGCATCTCCCTCCTTTATGCCAAATGCGGCATAGAATTCGGGAATGTCGGCCAATGGGCCATTGACCCTGTATTTTGCCGGAGAGTGAACATCGCTGCGAACCTGATTGGCTATCGCTTCCGGTCTGTCGTTGATCATCCAGGCCAATCCATATCCCAGAAAATAGCGCTGATCGGGAGTAAGTCCCCCAATGATCTCATTGCTGGTATACTGCGGTCTTTTTTGAAAAGCCTGGTAACCAATGACGATTCCGGCAAGGTCGGCAATATTTTCACCCTGGGTAAGTGAACCGTTGATGTGCAGACTGTCGGCAGCAACATAGCCATCAAATTGTTTGACAATCATTTTGGTTTTGGTAAAAAACCGGATGCTGTCCTCGGCAGTCCACCAATTGTTCAAATTCCCGAATTCATCGTATTTGCATCCCTGGTCATCAAAACCATGGGTGATCTCATGACCAAACGTGGACCCCCCTATGATGGCATACAGCAAGGCATCATCGGCCATTACCCGTTCATAGCCCGGCACAATGATGTTGCAACCGGGAACACAAATCTCGTTGTTGGAGGGGTTGTAATAGGCATTGTAATTCTGCGGATCCATGCCCCATTCCAGCCGGTCAACCGGCTTTCCGTACTTCGAAATCGCGAAGTTAAACCACCATTGATTGGCATTTATCATGTTGCGGAGATAGGAGCCGCGATCCACCTGCAATTTGCTCATGTCCTTCCATTTATCGGGATAGCCCACTTTCATGATCATCCCATCGAGTTTTTTCAGGGCTTTCTGTTTTGTAGCTTCACTCATCCAGTCAAGCGCTTTGATCCGTTCAGCATAAACTGTTTTTATGGAACTCCCGATTTCGACCAGTTTTTCTTTCGTTCCTTTTGGAAGGTATTCTTCCACATACACTACCCCGATAAGAGCCCCGAGCGATCTGTCTGTTTGCTCAACAACCCTCTTCCAGCGCGGTTTAGGCTCTTTGATGCCACGAAGGGTGGTAGAATAAAAATGAAATGATTCCAGGTAGGTTTTATCATCCAGGTACCGGGACAGTCCCCTGATCAGGTGAATTTTCAGGTAATTCTTCCAATCGGCAAGTGGAACAGCCGTCAGGTTATCATTGATCCCTTTCAGGAATTCGGGCTGACCGGTGATGACGGTATCGACATTCTGCAAACCGGCGGTTACCATGAACCGGTCCCAGTTAAAGGCAGGCATGGCCTGTTTTAATTGTGCATAGGAAATTTTATTGTAGTTTTTCAACGGATCGCGTGTATCTTCCAATTTACGTGATTTCCGGGCGATTTCGGTCTCCAGTTTCATGGTACGCAGGGCTGCTTTACCGGCCTCTGTTTCTGAGTATCCCATGATCGCGAACATATGCGTTAAGTATTCGACAAATTTTTCCCTGACTTTTACCGCCTGCGGATCGTTGTCGAAATAATAGCTGCGCTCGGGTAGGCTCAATCCTCCCTGGTTGATGAAGACCGCGTATTTACTGCTGATTTTATCATCCTGCGACACGAAAAAGTTGAACATGGGAGAGGCAGATACAGCCTGGATATAAGCCACCTCCTGGGCAAGTTCACCCGGATTCAGTATGGCATCAATGCGTTTCAAACTTTCTCCCAATTCCGAAATTCCTTTTTTGTTGATCGTGGCACTGTCCATTCCGGAGAAAAAGAAATCCCCGATTTTTTGTTTGGCGCTTCCTTTGGGGGCATCGGTCAGTTTGGCAGAGGATTCACAGATATTGAGGATCTGGGCGTTGATGGTATCGCGAATCAATTGCCAGAGACCGTTGCTTTGTTCACTGGGCGGAATCGGGTTCTCCTTGAACCACTTTCCATTGGCAAACAGGAAAAAGTCATCGCCGGGATTTACCGTCGAGTCGATGTGCGAAACGAGCGCGTCGGGGCGTTCCTTCGGGGAATTGCTGGTGCAGGAAAAGATGGCGGCTGCGAGGATGATGACAGCCATCAGTAAAAAGCTATTTCTCATGTACACGATTTTTTAGGGATATGACAATGTCGGTTTACTTTTCGGAAACGGTCCTTTCACGCAGAAAGAGTTTCATTCCATGGCGTAAAGATAACAGATTGAATCGTGATCAGAAAGATTTATCGATTAACATGATCAGAAAGGCGATGTAAGGGATGATTTTTCAGGGCTAATTATTCTGTTAACTTTGTCAACGGTTTTCGCAAATGGCTTAACTCAACCCTTCATGAAGGATTATAAAAACCTGGTGATCATCTATTACTCCGGAACCGGTAACGCGAAGCGAACATCTGAATGGATTGCCGAAGAGGCAAAAGAGAAGGGCTTGAACACCTTCGTCATGCCGTTCTATAAATTCCTGAAAGAGCCTCCCGTGGTTCCCGACGGACCTACGCTGGTGGGATTCTGCTCCGCCACACATGGCTTCAACCTGCCGCACCATTTCCTTAAGCTGATCTTTGGCTTTAAAGCATTTCCAAAGTCGGATGTCTTTCTTGTAAACACCCGTGCCGGATTGAAACTTTCGAAGATCTTCCTGCCCGGGCTGAGCGGCCTGGCCCAGATCCTTCCCGCGTCAGTACTTCAGCTCAAGGGATACCACGTAGTGGCTATGCAGCCGGTCGACCTGCCTTCAAACTGGATTTCGTTGCACCCGGGATTGAAACCAAAAGTGGTGGATTCGATGGTGGAACACTGGAAACAAAAGGTGGATGCCTTCACCGGGAAGATCCTTGCCGGGAAAAGAAGTTACCTGCCAGCACTCATCTCCCTGCCCATCGATATTCTGATCATACCGGTGGCTTTCGGCTACTATTTCATCGGGCGTTTTATCCTCGCCAAAACCTTTTACGCGACCGACCTCTGCAACGACTGCATGCTCTGCATTCAAGCATGTCCAACGAAATCGCTGATACTGAAAGACAACCGTCCCTACTGGAAAATAACCTGCGAAAGCTGCATGCACTGCATGAATTTCTGCCCGCAACGGGCCGTCGAAACCTGTCACAATTGGGTGATCCCGCTGATCTGGATAGTGGCGGCTGTGGTCAACCCCTGGGTCGCCGAAAAGACCCTGGAATTGATGAAAACATTCATCCCTTCAATGCCGTTCCTGGGTTCAACGATCATCCTGGTCCTGAAATGGGCCATCATGCTTGGTATGTTTGGAATTACCTATTACCTGATGCATTACCTCATGCATTTCACCTTCTTCCGTAAACTCATGCGCTCCACCTCCATTACACGGTTTACCTTCTGGAGACGGTACAAGATCCCCCCGTCCTGAACCGATCGCTGATTTGCAAGAAATCCCAACATTTTCCAAAGAAATATATGGAACAAAACCATGGAAGGGTATTATATCCTTTTAATCCTGACCCGTAATATTTATCTGACCCTCCACTAACGAGAAGCTGCAAATCGTATTCTCCTTCGTTCTGTTCCGAAGCAAAACTGTTTTCACCTGATCGAACCGGTGAGCCGTCTCAATGGAATGATTCCTTTTTATCCTCACCAGATAAGCCTCAGTTTTAAACAATTCCAATGGAATTTGCTCGGATTTTTCGCTACCAGTTGAGGAGACGAATTTGATATTTACCGTTGAATAGCGACATGAAAGAAAAAGGTTAAAATAGGTGCCGGGTTTCATTTCACATTGAAGATTCCCATCCAGGTATACGCTCAGCGTGGCCTCGGGATCCGACACTTTGGAAAGGAAAAGGACAAGATTGGAGGAGATCATGGTATAATCCGGAGCATCAAAGGGAAAGAACTTCCCGTCAAAAAGATCCATTTTGAACTTCCCGACTTCGTTATGGTTAAAACTAAGTGTTGCAATCCCTCCGAACAAAGAAGCACCGATCAATCCTCCCAGGATGCCACCAAAAATGGCTGCTGGCGCAATATCGCGGTTGTATTCTGTAGAACGGCAAGACGCAATAAACAAATCTCCTTCCTTGGACAGAAGAGAAAAAAATCTGCCCCAGTTAAGGTAAACAGAATCTCCTTCACAAAATCCCCAAATCTTTCCGGGTTCTGAATCTTTGGCAAATTTCAGGTAAGCTCTGGAAAGTGCTGGATGGTCGGTATCGTATTTATATAATACCTTAAAATCAAGGGAGGTATCTGGAACGTTGTCCCTGAAATCAAAATAGGTATGGTAAATTCCTTTGCGGGGGTTTTTCCTGGAAAAGCACCTGAAATAATCGGAGCTGTAGATTGGATTTCCCTTGAGCTGTCCCAATGTAATTATTTTCGGGACCACCAATCCCATTTTCATCCTGTCCCGGTATTGGCAGAAGCACTGGTCAAGAGCGTTTACTACAATCACGGAAAAACTTGCAGGGAAATTCTTCTGGTAAACAGATAGGGTGACAGAGGAGGTGAAATCATCATTCAGGCCGTTTTCCCTGGGGAAAATAAAACTCAGGCTCAGATCGATGCAGGTATATTCGCGTACTCCTTTTGTGGTTTCGTACATGTAAATCCTGTTCACCCTTACGAGTAAAGGCAGCAGATCAACTTGCCTGGGCATGGAATATTGCAGGAATTCTTTCAATTCAGTCCGGATGTTCTTTTCAAAGAATATGGGCATATAACTGTTCGGGCCAAGTGGATTGATATAGCCGAGGCAGGAATCTTCACGCTGGCTGAGGAAGAGATCCTCAATATAATATCGGGTGAGAGGATTGGATAACTTTCGTCCTGCAAGACTGATGGCAAACTCTTCCGCATGGCAGGAAAAAAGTATGGCAAACAGCAATAAAGTCAGTACAGGTTTTCTCATTTTTGCAGCTGGATTTCGTGAATCAGGGTATACAAAAATAAAAAACCTTTTTATTTTTTCAGGGATTGTTGGACCGGCAATGGTCAGAATGCCCTGACGGCACGCACATGATAGGTGTTGATGTTCTTGTTCCAGTCGTGCTGCTCACCAAGCCGGAAATTCTGTTCCCACGCGTTGGAAAGACTCGTTTCGGAGGAACTCCAGAAGCTATCCCAGCCGAAATTGCCGAGTTCCAGGGGTACCAGGTTGGCAAACATCAGGTTAAGTTCGTCTTTTGAAGGGAGAAACCAGTCGGTAAAGCCATTCAGATCGAGGTCGTCGCAAACTTTTGCGGCCGAATGTATCCCGAATGGGGCAAGAACATTTACAATCGTCGTGGTATTGGCCTGCCCTGTACCGACCGCGGTGGCTGTAGCCCCGGTAACCATACTTTCATTCGACCAGAAAACTTTATCCTGGTTTTTTTCGGCAGTGACCAACCCGTGTTCGCCGGTATTGTCAATATAAAAAATGATACCTCCTCCATAGAGCTCCCCGATGGCGAAATCCGAATCGGTGGTGGTGAAGACGACCGTATTGCCATATGCCGTTCCGGCACTGTTGGTAGCATAGGCACGGATATAATAGGTGGTGTTAAAACTGAGGCCGGTGGCAACAGCGGTAAAAGTTCCAGTACCACTTCCACTGGAAGTTACTTTGTCGGCTATCGTCGGATCAGGGATTATACTCCAGCAAACGCCGCGGTCGAAAATTTCAGCCCCGCCATCGGAGGTAATCACCCCCCCGCAATCTGCCGTTGTTCTTGTAATCCCGGTAACCTGGGTCGTTGATAATTCAGGAAGGTTAAATTTTTTCTTGCACCCCGATTCCAGGAATAGCAATATCGCGCAGGCGAACAGCGAAATAAAAACAAGTTGTTTCATGGGTTTTCGATTTTATGATTGCATTTTTTCAACTTTTTACCATAACCTATCCGGAAGCTCCGGAGAGAACCATAGGATTGATGTGTTAAACAGGGATACAAGATACTACATTTCCCGATGCAAAGCCACGCAGAAGAAAATATTGTCATGAGCGGAAGTGTAAAATTTTGAATGTATGCATATAAGAATGATCATCCTGTTGGTTCATTTATCCGCCAACATCACTAAAAATCAGCACAAAAAATGCTTTGATTTATTATCCTATCTTTGCAAAACAGTTTAACCCAATATTAAATCAATTATCAATGGCGAGTTCACAAGAAACCTTTAACAAAAAAGACAAAGAGAAAAAACGATTAAAGAAACGGTTGGACAAGCAGCAAAAAATCGCCGAACGTAAGGCAAACTCACAAGGCAGCGGACCCGGGAATATGATTGCCTATGTTGATGAATACGGGCAGATCACCGATACGCCACCCAATCCGGCAAACAAAAAGAAAATTGATGCCTCAAGCATCGAAATCGGCGTGCCAAAAAGGGAAAAAATTGAGGCCACAGCCATACGAAATGGAAGGGTTGAATTTTTCAACGCTTCAAAAGGTTTTGGCTTCATCAAAGAAACCGATTCCCAGGAAAAATTTTTTGTTCATGTCAACAATCTGACCGAAGAGATCAGGGAAAATGACATGGTCACTTTTGAAATTGAGCGCAGTTTTAAAGGCATGAATGCGGTCCGCGTCAAGAAAGTGTAACCCCTAAAAATTGCAATGAACCACTCCGCGTAGGGGAAAAATAAAACCATTCAAACGGGCAGACCATTTGTGGTGAACCCGGGATTGGGGCACAAGAGATAAACCATCGGGTTGGATTCCGCCAGGTATCAGTCTCAAGATTCATTATCCATGATTTCAATGCGAAAATAAAATTCTTTCATCAGTGGTTGTTGTATCATAGAAATTATTAATTTCGGGTCGGAATCAGTAGGTTAACCTTTAAATCAAGAAAATTATGACCAAAGCAGAAATCGTCAGCGAAATTGTCAGCAAGACTGGAATTGAAAAAGTTGCCGTAGAAGCAGCAGTAGAAGCCATTATGGATACCATCAAAACCTCGATGGTTAAAGGTGAAAATATCTATCTCCGGGGCTTTGGGACATTCCTCCTGAAGAAACGGGCAGAGAAGATAGGAAGAAACATCACCAAAAAGACCGCCGTAAAAATCCCGGCTCACATGGTTCCTGCTTTCAAACCGGCGAAAGAATTTGTTACAGAGGTAAAATCCAAAGTTAAAGTCAAAAAGTAAAAATCCATATTCCGTCAAAAATGAAAAAGCTATTTTCCGTCAATGGAAATGTTGTTGTATTTCTCCTCATCGCCCTCATCATCATTTTAACAGGCTGTGCCAATAAAGAGGTGGTTACCGAATGTTTGAAAGGCCAGACCTATGGTTTCTGGAGCGGCCTGTGGCATGGGATAATTGCCCCCATCGACCTGATCGTGATGCTTTTCAGAGATGATGTAACCGTTTTTGCTCCGAATAACAATGGAGCATGGTATGCTTTCGGATTCATCATTGGCAGTGGTGGCTGGGGTTTTCTCGGCGGGAACCGGGCATCAAGAAGTTTCAGAAGATAACTATTGATTTTCGTGAAATCCGCTCATGAATGTTATTGAGATCAGCAGGCTGGCCAAGTATTATCGCCGTTCGCGGGGGATTGAAGATATCACACTGAATGTTCCGCAGGGGGATATTTTCGGATTTATTGGCCCCAACGGCGCCGGGAAATCGACCACCATCCGCATCCTGCTGAACCTGATCTTCCCCACATCAGGAAATGCCTCTGTTTTCGGACTTGATGTGGTGCGCGATTCATGGAAGATCCGCAAGCGGCTTGGCTATGTTCCTTCCGATGCCAACCTGTACGACCGGATGACCGTGATGGAATTCCTGAAGTTCGGGGCAGCCTTCTATGGCGCTGAAAACAATCATGAGCGCATCCATCACCTCCTTGAACTTTTCGATCTTGACCCGGGCCGGAAGATCCCGGAGCTCTCCATGGGCAACAAAAAAAAGGTATCGATCATCCAGGCCATGGTGCACCGTCCCGAACTCCTGATCCTCGACGAACCTACTTCCGGCCTCGATCCGCTGATTCAATCAAGGTTCTTTGACTTGCTTCACGAGGAAAACCGCAATGGAACCACCGTCTTTTTTTCATCGCATACGCTGAGCGAGGTACAGGTCTTCTGCAAAACGGTGGGCATTGTGAAGGAGGGGAAAATCGTCAACGTAGAGGAGATCGCCTCCCTCCGGAAAAAACAGTTGAAAAAGGTACGTATCCTTTTCCCCGTCGAGCGAAACATTGCCGATTTCGGCATGGACGGCATCGGACCGGTGGAATCAGGCAGGGGGAAAAACCTGGTCTTTTTCTATTCCGGCGATATCAACGCATTGATAGGAAGACTTTCGGTGGAACAGATTGATAACCTCTCCATAGAGGAACCTCCGCTGGAGGAGATCTTTTTGCATTATTACCAATAAAAGAAACAGGTGAACAGGGTTCTTTTTTACATGGAGATGCGCAGGAATCTGCGGAGCCTGGTGATCTGGTCAGCGATTATCGGCCTCCTGATCTTCTTCACCATGTCGTTTTTCCGCAGTGTGCTGCAATACCAGCAGCAGATTGCCGGCATGGTCCAATTGATTCCCGCGATGGCGTTAAAGATGCGGGGATTTTCGAACATCAACGACCTGTTCTCCGTGATCGGCTTTTATACCGCCAACAACCTGATCTACATGATGCTTCTCGGCAGCATCTTTGCCATCGTACTTTCTTCCAACATCCTGTTGAAGGAGGAATACGGAAAAACAGCCGAATACCTGATGTCGCGCCCTGTTACCCGCCGGGAGATCTTCACCACCAAGATGACCCTTGCCTTTCTGAATATTATCCTCCTGAATCTGATGGCCACGTTGATCGGCTTTATTTCCATCATGGTCTACAAGAAAGGTTCATTCTCCATTCACCCCTTCCTGGTCATCTCCTTTTACACCCTGCTGCTCAACCTGGTTTTCGGGGCCCTCGGACTATTCATTTCGGTGCTGATGAAACGGGCACGCCCCATCACCTCTTTCTGCGTGGCCCTGGTTATGGTACTATATTTCCTCTACACCATTTCGAGGATGTCGGGCGTTGACGGAACATTCGGTTACCTGAGTCCCTTCAAATGGGTCAACGTGGATGTGCTCTCCCCCTCTTACGGGATTGAATTCGGCAGAACTTTGGCCTTCCTCGGAACCACCCTGCTGCTGATCCTGGCTTCAGGGCTGTTATACCGCCGCAAAGATATTCTGACGTAAGCGTCTGATGAGAGGCCAAAAGGTTTGATTCTTCATTCCCAATTCAGAGATTTCTTGAAAAATAGCATTATCTTTGGTAAAATTCAGCATCAACTCAAGAGAGAGTTATCCTGTGTTTGATATTTTTTTCTTCATTATGATGTATTTAACCCGGAAATATCCATGAAAAGATCATTGAAAATCATCCATTGGACGCCACGCATCCTTTGTATCCTTGCCATCCTGTTTATCAGCCTGTTTGCCCTTGATTCCTTCGATCCAAAATATACGCTCTGGCAGCAACTGCAGGCATTTTTCATGCACCTTATCCCTACCTATGTTCTTATCTTGTTCCTCGTGGTGGCATGGAAATGGGAACTGGTGGGGGGATTGATCCTGATAGCGGTGGCGCTGGGATTTACGCCATTTATATACTCCCATAATTATGCCATGAATCATTCTGTGTGGATGAGTTTGTTCATCATCGGCATGATAAACGTTCCATTTATACTCACCGGGGGACTATTTGTGCTGAGTCATTACCTGAAAAAAAAGAATTCATAATCCTTTTCTCAATCCCCATTTTGTTTTTATAGTAATTTTAGCACCAGAATTATGACTTTGAAATTATGAAAATCGAAAGCATACATCTTAAAAATTATAAAACATTTCGCTCTCTTGAATTGACTGATCTTTCGTCAGTCGCTGTTTTTGTAGGTGCCAACGGATCCGGGAAGTCAACGCTGTTCGATGTATTTGGATTTTTAAGAGATTCTTTGAAAAATAACGTAAGGCAAGCCCTTCAGAAAAGGGGCGGATTCAGAGAGATGATTAGCCGGGGAGAGGCAGACACCATCGAGATCGAATTGAAATTCAGGATCTATATAGCTAAAAAGGAAAGATTGGTTACTTACATTTTAATTATTTCCGAAGACAATGGAGTACCAATAATTGAACGCGAAATTTTAAGATATAAACGAGGTAGTTACGGTTCTCCTTATCACTTTCTTGATTTCTCAAAAGGGGAAGGGTTTGCGATTACCAATGAAGAGATGTTTGACAAACCGGATGAAGAACTTGAAAGGGAAGTACAGACTTTGGGATCCTCCGATATTTTAGCCATCAAAGGTCTTGGTCAGTTTCAGCGGTTTAAAGCTGCCAATGCATTTAGAACATTTATTGAAAATTGGCATGTTTCCGATTTTCATATTACGGATGCCCGTCCAAGTCAGGAAGCCGGTTATGCCGAGCATCTCTCGCCAACAGGGAATAACCTACCCCTCGTGGCACAATACATTTTTGAGAATCATCCGGATGTTTTCAATAAAATTCTTGAAAAAATGAAAGAACGGGTACCGGGTATTTCAGATGTTAAAGCTGCTACCACAGAGGATGGAAGAATCATCCTCAAATTCCAGGATGGCAGCTTTAAGGATCCATTTATCGCCAGATATGTGTCTGATGGTACCATTAAAATGTTTGCCTACCTGGTTTTACTGTACGATCCAAAACCGCATCCGTTATTGTGTATTGAAGAACCGGAGAATCAGCTTTACCCAACATTGATGGAAGAACTAATGACTGAATTCCGGGATTATTCTTTCCGAGGAGGACAAGTTTTCATTTCCACACACTCCCCTGATTTACTTAATCATGCCGAACTCCCCGAAGTGTTCTGGCTTGTTAAGAATAATGGTTTTACGGAAATTTTAAGAGCCCGTGACAACGAATTGATTTCATCACTGGTAAAAGAGGGTGATTTGTTGGGATATTTATGGAAACAGGAATATTTTAATGGTAGTCATCCTAAATGAAGCAGATTCAGGTTGAAATACTCGTGGAGGAGCCCTCCATGAAGCATTTTCTAGGAAATATTCTGCCCCTGATTCTTCCTGAAGGGATATATTTGAATCGGAATTGTTTTATCCGTCCGCATGAAGGGAAACAGCATCTAAGAAAAGAAATTCCCAAGAAGATCAAAGCTTATAAACGTTCCAGGATTCCTGTAAAAGTTGTTATTATTCAGGATCAGGACTCTTCCGATTGTAAATTGTTAAAAGCAGATCTGACACACTTGGTAAATGTTTCCGGACCTCTCCCTCACCTGATCCGGATTGCATGTCGAGAGCTAGAAGCCTGGTATCTCGGAGATATGGATGCCATTGAACATGTTTATCCAAAATTCAAAGCAGAAAAATATAGAAATTGGGAAAAATTCCGGGATTCAGATCTATGCAATGCCTCTGATGAATTGAAAAAGATTATTCCTGATTTTCAGAAGGGAGTGGCCTCAAGGGAAATTTCGAAATATCTCAATATTCAAAAGAACAGATCAACCAGTTTTCACCATCTGATCAGTGGGTTGAAATCCTTTATAGAGAATTGAATATGGGAAAAAAAGGTTTGAATTTCGCCAGGTAAAGAATCAATAGTCCCTAAAATTCAATATTATACCCAATCGAAATGGCGATCGGAAGGGTGGAGTTGTTCATTTTGATCTGTGAGTCATTCTTCATGCGGCTGATCTGATCAAAATATTGCGGCGAACGGAATGGAAAATTCAGGTCAAAGTTCAACCCGCTTTTCTTCCTTTTACCAAACCTGGTTTCCAGTCCTATTCCAACAGTAAGCCCATAGAACATTTTATCGTACCCGCTTTTTCCCGTCACCTTGGTGGCTCCATTGACTCCGTACATAACCTTCAGGTATGGTCTTACTCCATGTTTCCCGTCGGCAGGGATAATACGCCCAAGGCAGCCTACATTCCATCCCAAACCTACCAGTTCCCAGCCACCTGCAACAAAAATGCCCATATAGGGAATCGGGTAAAACGTGGCTTTGACCCCGATAAGGCCGCCATAATCAAGCCCTATTCCAACGCCACCATCACCCCATCGGCGTTCAGGTTTTACCGGTTGTTTTAGAGATACTGTTGAATCTGATGTGATCAGTTTTGAATAGTCCTGTCCACAGGCAATCTGAATGGCAAAAAAAACCAGGACAACAAGAAATAAATTACCTTTCATAATCGAAGAATGATATTGATATGTCAGATTAGAATTCGTCGGGTAAATTCTTCAGCTGCTCATTGGTAAACACCGGCCCATCCTTGCATACATAGGTCGAGCCGATGTTGCACCGGCCGCATTTTCCGAGGCCGCATTGCATTTTCATCTCCAGGGTGGTGATAATATCCTTGTCGGCAAAACCGAGCTTTATAAGCGACTGGATAGTGTATTTGATCATGATCGGGGGGCCGCAGGTGATCACCTTGGTGTTTTCTATCACCGGCTTGACAACCTCTTCAAGAATCTTGGGAACAACACCTACGTTGGTAGTCCATGTTTCCTCAGGTTTATCGATGGTAAGGATCACCTTGAGACTTTTGTTGTTCTGCCACTCTATGATCTCCTCTTTATAACACATATCGGCAGAAGTACGTGCGCCGTAAAGAATGGTAAAATCTTTATAGTCGTTGCGGTTATCGATGCAATATTGTATCAGTGAACGAAGCGGAGCGAGACCAATACCACCACCCACGAAGAGCAGGTTCTTTCCCTTGATATCGTCGAGCGGGAACCAGTTGCCATAGGGACCGCGGATGCCTACTTCGTCTCCTTCCTCAAGGCCGGTGTGGATATCGGCCGTAACCACTCCTGCCCGTTTGATCGAACAATCGAAATAGCCTTTTCGGGTGACGGAGGAGGCGATGCAGAAAGTACATTCGCCGGATCCGAGCAAAGAAAATTCGACAAACTGCCCAGGCATCCAGCTGAATTTTTCCAGCATCCCTTCATCTTTGAATTTCAGGCGGTAAGTCCGGATATCCGGGGTTTCCTGGATCACTTTATCGATCTTGCAGATCATCGGGACTAAAAGCTGTTCCATTTCGAAAGATATTGAATTAGATTATTCCTTGTATTTTTCAATCTTAAAACTGAAAGATCAAAACTCAAAACCACAAGTTAAAAGTAGAGGTAAGTTGGAAATACAATTGGTTTTAACTTTTTATTGGTTTTATAAACTTTGAGTTTTGAACTTTGAGTTTTGAATTTTGAACTAACCAACTTCACTGGTTGCTACTTGATTTACTACCTCAAAAATGCTGATATTCACGGGACAGGAAACGGTACATTTGCCGCATCCAACGCAAAGGTTTTCGCCAAAGCGCTCCTTGTAATAAACGAATTTGTGCATGGCACGCTGCCTCCAGCGGCGGTATTTTACCGGGCGTGGGTTATGGCCGCCGGCCATCAGCGTAAAGTAACCGTTATTGCAGGAGTCGTAACTCTTGTAGCGAACACCGGTATCCTTCACCTTCTCGTCGGAGATCTTGAAGCAATGGCAGGTCGGACAAACAAAGGCGCAGGTGTTACAGCTTATGCAGTTGGCCGAAACATTCTCAAATTCAGGGGTATCAAAGATTTTCGAAAGCTTCGCATTCACCTCTTTATAATCCATTTTCAAACGAAAAGACGAAGCGAAAGCATTGTATTGTTTTTTCATCTCCTCTTCTGCTGACTGCTGGCCTGCCTGTCCGGAAGGCAGGCTGCTGAGTGTCGACTGCAGATTCATCTCCCTGAGAAAGATTTCACCCTTTTCGGTTCGTGATTTAATGTAGATCTTTCCACCATCGCCATTCACCACGAGGACATCCATGGCATCGAGGTTTTCCACATCGTAATCGAGTGAGGTACAGAAACAGTGGGTTTCAGATTTGTCGCAACGGGTGGAGATGATCACGCTATTCAGGCGGCGTTTCTGGTAATCGGTGTCAATATAATCCCAATTGTACACCTTATCGAGCACCTGGAGGCTGCGGGCATCGCAATGTTTCATTCCGAGTATAACGCGCTTTCCGGCCAGCAGGTCTCCGTCGGTATCTTTTACCTCCGTTCCGGAACTGTCGGCTGTGAATTTCATGATCTTGGCCGAACGCGGGAAGAAGAGCGGTTTGGCGCTCATGGTCCTGGCGATGGGAGAATCGGGATCGCATTCAGCCAGGTTGGTGACCCGCCTGAAATCAAATTTCCCGAATTTCTCAACCGGGGCATAGGTTTCATTTTTTGCAATGAGGGCTTCGTAGAATTTCTGCAAGCCAGCTTTATCGGTAACAAAGGTTTCAACGCTCATATGAGAAAGATCTTATTACATAATAAAATCATCGGGATCCTGCATGCTGTACTTGTAGAAGGCGCCGCGGTCGCCTTCATGAACACCCGCGAGGTGCTCCTGGAAATTTTCATAGATCACCCGTTCATTCCACTTATGCAGCAGATGGAGTGGCAGGTGGCTCGGACAGGCTTTTTCACAGTTGCGGCAGTCGACACAACGACCTGCCAGATGCAGCGACCAGGTCATCAGGGCATGAAAGGCGCTGGAGGTGGTATTGGCTCCGTTGTAAAGGGTCGATGTTTCCTGGTCGATGCAGCACTTGGCACAATAACAAAGCGGACAGGAGTGGCGGCAGGCGTTGCAGCGGATGCAGCTTTCAAAAACAGCTTCGAAATAGGCACGGCGATCAACCAATTCTTTTGACCCCAGGTCAAGAATGTCGGTGTTCACCTTGTATTCCTGCTGCCCTTTCGGGGTCCCCAGCATTTGGTCAAACACCACGGCATCAGGGACCACACATTCCATGCAGTTCTGCATTTTACTGCCATTTTCATCGACAACGCCCTCGCAGGCGATACCCACGATATAAAGTTTCTCCCGCTTGACCTGACTTTCGGTGAGAAGGAGATTCAGCGAACGGCTGTCGCAGCCCTTAACCACCAACCCCACACGTTTGTTGCGGGTATGGTCGTTTTTCAGGTAATTGGTAAGGTTAAAGACCGATTTGTCATTCAACACCAGTTTGGATACCTCCTTCGGGTCTCTGATCAGTACCGGAACCTGGTTCCCGTCAAAACCTGTCGTCCGGTAACCGACGAACACATCGATCTTATCCTCGGCAAAGAGCTTAGCGGCGATTTCCTGGATTTGTTTCGTGTAGTCCATTATCTTTCGAAGTTTTCTTTTTTATACAAATGAAGTGGCCCGAGCTTCTTGATATCATCCGTGACCTTGGCCACCACCTTGGCGAATTTGGGGCCTTCGGCAGCCGAAACCCACGAAAATTGAACGCGGTTTTCGTGAAACCCCACGAAATTCAGCAGTTTTTTAACGACCAGGAAGCGGCGGCGGGCATAGTAGTTTCCGCTGATGTAATGACAGTCGCCGGGGTGGCATCCTGAAACGAGTACGCCATCGGCGGTGGTTTGCAGCGACTTGATTAAAAACCAGGGGTCAACACGCGACGAACAGGGTACACGGATGATGCGGATGTTGGGCGGATACTGGATACGCGAGGTCCCTGTCAGGTCGGAACCTGCATAGGAACACCAGTTGCAGAGAATGCCCATGATGACCGGCTCCCAGTTGGGCGGAGCCAAAATCTCAGGCTTCTCAATGCTTACGAGTTGGTTTGTTGCTACTGCTTCCATCAGATTGAAACTATCTCGTTAATGATTTGTGGATCGGTAAAACCAGCCAGGCTGATGGCCATGCTGCGGCAAATGGCCACGCAGGAGCCACAACCCTGGCATACGCCTTCGTTTATCCTGGCCACCGTGCGGATTTCTTTCGAGCCATGTCCCACCGGAACTTCTTCGGTGACAATGGCACCGTAAGGACAAACTTTCACGCAGTTCTGGCAGCCGGAACAATATTCGTTGTTCACGGTGGAGACCATAGGATCTTTTTTCATGGTGTCGCCGGAAAACAGTCCGCAAACTTTCGCTGCGCAGGCAGAAGCCTGTGCAACAGTGTCGGGGATGTCTTTCGGTGCCTGGGTACAGCCAGCCAGGAAAATTCCTGCCTTGGCAGTTTCTACCGGGCGGAGTTTGGGGTGCGCTTCCGACAGGTAACCATATTTATCGTAGGAAATCCCCAGCAAACGGGCGAGATCCGGATTGTCTTTGGGAGCGATCACGGCAGTGGCCAGCACCACGAGGTCGGCTTCCACCTCCACTACCTGGCCGATCTGGGCATCTTCGCCACGAACCATCAGCTTGTCGCCCTTCTTGTATATCTTCGATACACGGCCACGGAGATAAGTTGCCGCGGTATCCACCTGGGCTTTCTTCACGAATTCCTCATACCCCTTGCCTGCAGCACGGATATCCATGTAGAAGACGTAGGCATGGGAATCATGTACCTTATGATGCAGCAAAATGGTATGCTTGGTGGTATACATGCAGCAGATCTTCGAGCAGTACTCGATTCCCTTGGCTTCGTCGCGAGAACCGATACACTTGATGAAGACCACGTTTTTCGGCACTTTGCCATCGGAGGGACGCAGTGGCAGGCCGTTGGTAGGACCATTGGCTGAAACCATACGTTCGAACTCCAGCGAGGTGATGATGTCCTTGAAACGACCGACTCCATATTCTTCATAAGGTTTCGGATCCCACATATCGTACCCTGTTGCTACAACCACGGCGCCGATTTCGCGTTCGATGATCTCGTCCTGCATTTTGTAATCGATGGAGCCCTTTTCACAAAATTTAGCACAAATGCCGCATTTGCCCTTGGTGAGCATGGTGCAGTGCGCTGCATCGATGACAGGCTTGTTGGGAACCGCCTGCGGGAAAGGAGTGTAGATCGCCTTCCGCTTGTCGATGCCCATGTTGTATTCGTTGGGGACCTTGACCGGGCATTTTTGCCAGCAGGTGCCGCAACCGGTACAGGTCTTGAAATTCACATAAGAGGCCTTCTTCTTGATCTTGGCTTTGTAATTGCCAACAAATCCTTCGAGTTCCATCACCTCGGCATAAGGGATCAGTTCGATGTAAGGATGGGAGGCCACATCCACCATCTTCGGTGTGAGGATACACTGGGAGCAGTCGAGCGTCGGGAAAGTTTCATCGAGCTGTGCCATTTTCCCGCCGATGGAAGGGCTCTTTTCGACCAGTACCACAGGAATGCGGGCATCGGCAATATCGAGGGCTGCCTGGATTCCGGCAATGCCGCCACCGATCACAAGGGCACGTTTGGTAACCGGTACCGAAATTTCGTGAAGTTGTTCGTTGGCAATCGATTTGGCCACCGCCATACGCACCAGATCAGAGGCTTTTTCGGTGGCTGCTTTTTTATCTTTCTGGTGTACCCATGAGGAATGTTCACGGATGTTGGCCACTTCGAGAAGGTAGGGGTTCATCCCTGCGTCTGAGAGTGCCTTCCGGAAGGTCTTCTCATGCATGCGTGGCGAACATGCTGCCACCACGATGGAGGTAAGACGGTGCTGCACAATTGCATCCCGGATCTGTTGCTGCCCGGGATCGGAGCACATGTACTTGTAGTCGATGGCAAACTTTACTTCACGGATGCGTTTGGCCTCTTCAACAACCTTTGGGACATCCACGAAATCGGCAATGTTGGCGCCGCAAAAACAAACAAAAACTCCTACTCTGGCCATTATTCAACCTCACTTTCTGCTTCGACAGCTTTTCTGGGTTTTTTTGATTTTTCAGGTTCCGGTTCGATTTTTCCGATGTTGGCAAGTGCTCCTTCTACAGGAATAATGTTTTTACTGAACATCATGTCCTTCTCCGGCATGCCGAAGGCAAGGGCCATCAGCTGGGTGAAATAAAAGATGGGGAGATTGTATTTTTTACCTAAATGCTTTTCAATATCGGGTTGCCGCATGTCGAGGTTCGACTGGCAAAGGGGACAGGCCACCACGATGGCGTGGGCACCGCTTTCTTTGGCCATCTCGAGAATCTGACCGCTGAGGTTGATCACCACCTCGGTATTTGAAATGGAGAAGGAGGCGCCGCAGCATTCGGTTTTGTAATCAAATTCGGTGGCTTTGGCGCCCAGGGCTTCCATGATGCGGTCCATCGACACAGGGTACTCGGGTGAATCGAATTGGGTGATGGCCTTTGGGCGGGTGAGCAGGCAACCATAATAACAAGCCAGTTTCATCCCTGCGAGCGACTTTGTGACTTTTGCCCTGATGGCTTCAAGTCCGATATCTTCATAGCAATACTGCAGCATGGATTTTACTTCGACCTTCCCCTCATAGTGCCCTTCTTCCACTATCGTAGAATTGATTTCTTTGGCCAGTTGCGGGTTTTCATCCATGTGAACCTTGGTTATCTTGAGCCGCTGGTAACAAGATGCGCAGGGGATGGCCATGGTGGTATTGTCGAGTTTTTCAGCCAACACGAGATTGCGTAGCGGGAGTGCATAGGCCAGGCTTTCACTCATCGTGTGGGCCGGAGTGGAACCGCAGCAATTCCAGTCGGGGATTTCCTCCATCTGCACATCCAGGGAGTTCATGACCATTTTCACAGTCTTGTCGAATTCTTCGCTGGTACCGTGCGCGGAACAACCCGGGAAATAAGTTATTTTCTTCATGTGGGTTATCGGATTATTGATGCTTCTTTTCCAGTTTTTCAGCTAATTTAAACATCCGTTTGATGGCCTTGGCGCTCTTCACCGGCTTCACGCTTAAAGGAATCTTTCCTTTGAGCAATGCTTTTGGGGCCAGGTGCATGTCTTTAAAAAGGTTACGGGTACGGATGTTGAATTCGGCCATCATGCGAAGCTCGTAATTGCGGCCGTATCGTTTGACCATATCGAGGAAAATCTCGTGGAATTTCCTGATATCTTTCACCTTTGTAGAGTTGTTGATATACTTCTCTTCGATCGCCATGTGACGGATGGCCTCCATCACTGCCGGGATCTCGATTTCGCGCGGACAGCGTCCTGAACAGGCTGAACAGGTGAGACAAAACCAGGTGGAATTGGCCATGAATACCTCAGTTTTCAATCCCAGTTTAACCAGTTGCATGATCTCCCGGGGCGGAAAATCCATATAGCCTGAAACCGGGCATGTGCCTACACACTTCCCGCACTGGTAACATTCAAGCACATTGGCGCCGCTCCGTTTATTGACATCGGCCAGCAACGTGTTTTTTTCCTGCAATCCAAGTGTGATCATCGGGTTTGGATATAAGTTGGAAATTAACGGATTAACAAATATTACCTGTTGTTAAACAGGATTTGTGAATAATTTAACAGTACAAAGTTAGGAAAAGTTTCTTTTGGAAATATTCTAAATTACAGGTTGTTTTTTCAACCACAATGGTCACCCATAGAACCCACATGTTATTCCATACAAAAAAAGCATCCCTGGTGATGCAAGGATGCCTTTTACAATTCATTTCACTTATGCGTTACTGCAAAGTAAACTTGATCGGGAGGTTAAACTGTACACGAACGGGTACTCCGCGTTGTTTTCCGGGTACCCATTTGGGCATTGATTTTACGACGCGTATTGCTTCTTCGTCGCAACCTCCTCCGATTCCACGAAGCACCCTGGCGTCGGTTACGGAACCATCCACTTCGACCACGAAAGTGACAAAGACCTTTCCCTGGATGCCCAGTTCTTTGGCCTCTTCGGGGTATTTGATATTATCCTGGAGGAATTTGTAACGAGCTTCTTCCCCGCCAGGATATCCAGGTTGTTCTTCAACAACGGTAAATATTTCCGCTTGCTGGGGTTGTTCAATGACCGTTTGTTTTTCTTCCACTACCACATCTACGTCTTCACTCGGAGCTTCGGTATTGCTTTTGGCCGACAGGTCATCCTGTGTTGCCAACCCTGTTTCGATATTGGTATCTTCCACAACATTGGGAGCGGCAAATACTGCTTGTTTCACGAGGGCTTCGGGAGGTGGGGGAGGAGGAGGAGGAGGAGGCAGTTCTTCCTTGGGGGCATTGAGCATTTCGGCGGTTACCGATTTCTCTTTTTCCCTGATCAGCTTTGATTTGTTCATATAGGCCGTGATCAGCGGATAACCCACGGTAATGCTCAGAACGAAAAGACCAAAGATCAGGGAAATCGTTACATACCGCCGGTATTTTTTGCGGAGCATGTAAGAACCGTACTCTTTGTTCCTGTTCTTAAAGACAAGTTCATCCAGCGATTCGAATTGCTGTTTTTCAATTGCCATAGATTATTATTTTAAACGTGTAAAAATCCGTATGTTACTATTTCGGCGCTTTCTTCAGCATGTCAATTTCTACCGGGGTCATATCAATCACGGCATAACTGGCAATGTTGCAGATGGCCATTTCGTCAATGATATTGACAATGTCGCTGTATTTTGCCTTATCGTCGGCCTTGATCAGAACAATCGGTCCCTTTTTGTCTTCCTTCTTGAACCGCTTGATCTCACCGTCGGCTGTTGTATCCGCCATAACGACCTTTCCTGTCAGGCGCTTGTCGCGCAACTCAGCAATTTTGGTGAAGAGATCCTTATTCTTGAGCAATAAGAATTTCCGGATTCCGTCTTTGCTGAAATCGGATTTGGTCAATTGAGGTAATTCGGCAGGTTTCTGTGGATCAGCAATGCCAATGTAGTAATAAACCTTGTGATCTTCAGTCAGCAAAATGTTCAGGGTCCTGTTTTTGGGAATATCCGGCCGGTCTTTGGGATCAATTTCCGAATCTTTATCGGGCATAGTGATTACCATGACTTTCGGTTTGCTGAATGCGGTGGTGAGCATAAAGAAGGTGATTAGCAGACACATCAGGTCGACCATGGGGGTCATATCGATGTGGGTGCTGTGTTTCTTCGCTTTTTTCTTACCACCCTTTTTCCCTTTTTCCTCAATAATTATTTCACCCATATTGGTTTTTCTTTTTATTTATTAAAAAAGGTTCGGATCACTTGGGAACATCTTTCAGGGTAACATCTTCCTTTTGAAGGTTGGTCACAAGGTTGAACTTGTTCACCTTGTTTTCCTGAAGGAGGTCCATGATCTTTTTAACCGCGGTATAGTTGGTTTCGGCATCACCCTTGATGGCCACTTCGGCTTTAAGGTTGGTCAACCGGGCGTTTCGGATCCACCAGGCAAACTGGTTGTCGAGTGAATCGGTGGGTATCCCGCTCTGCAGTTTATCCCGATCTTTCGGATCGGAGGCCGCGATAAAGGCTTTTATATCCTTGATCGGCATTCCGAAAGAGGATAGTTTGCCGAATTTATCGAGCTCCTGGGGGGTGAAGGTGATCTGGTATTGTTCTCCCATCTTCTGCAACAGCTTCGACCGGAAATGGGTCGAGGTATCCTGCCCGTTGTCAATGTTAAAGAACACTTTGCCATCCTTGGAAATGAACACCGTCATGATATCGTTGTCGGGTGCCTGTTTTTCAGAAACCGACGATGGAGTTTCAATCGGGGCCGCTTCCTGTGGACGGAATGAAGTCGTTAACATGAAGAAGGTCAGCAGCAGGGAGAACAAATCCACCATAGGGGTCATGTCTATGTGTGGTGATCTTGCTGGATGTTTTATCTTAGGCATAAAGCGCTTTTTTAAAATGATGAATTTCAGGTCAATACAAACTCAATAGAGAGTGTGTCCGGAGTTTACTTTGTACCGGCTGCGAATGACTGAACGAGGCTGAAACCAGCTTCATCAATTTTATAGGTAAAGCTGTCGATTTGCGTGGAGAAAAAGTTATACATCACGATAGCCAGCAATGAACCAAAGATACCAAAAGCGGTATTGATAAGCGCCTCAGAAATACCTGTTGCAAGGGCAAGGGCATCGGGAGCGCCGGCGGTAGCCAGGGCGGCGAAGGCCTTGATCATCCCGAGTACGGTTCCCATAAGACCGGTTAGCACCGAGATCGACGCTATGGTAGAGAGGATAACCAGGTTGCGCGAGAGCATCGGGAGTTCAAGCGCGGAGGCTTCTTCGAATTCTTTTTGCAGGGCAAGGATCTTCTGGTCTTTTTCAAGTGAGGCGTCATGCTGCAGGGTACGATAGCGGAGCAGTCCGGCTTTCATGACATTGGCCAGGGAACCGGCCTGTTTGTCGCAGGAAGCAACAGCATCTTCAATTTTATCGGAATCCAGGAAATTCTGGAGACTCTTGACAAAAACGTTAATGCGGCCTTTACCTTTTGCCCGCGTAAGCGTAATGGCGCGTTCAACCGAGAAAATGATTACAAGCAGGTTAAGTGCGATAAGGAAAGGAACGATCATACCCCCTTTGTAAATAATACCCAAATAGTTGCCTGGCAACGGAGATCCTGCAGGGTTGTTTCCTTCGAAGTTCACCGGGTTCCCCATGATATACTTGTATACCACATAACCTGCAACAAAAGCCACGATTATTGCCAAAACCGTGAATGTTGACTGTAAAGCGTTACCTAATGAACCGCCTTTGTTATTTTTCTTGCTCATCGTAATGAAATTTAAGTTTGAAAAAATGTTGGATTAGTTGATTTCCTTTGTGAATTGACCGACAAAATTATAAAAATATTACTATAAAAAAAATATGTTATTGTTTCAGGGTGATTCTCAGTCGTTCAAGGATTGGTTTGACCCTGAGAACTTTTTCATCATTGGGATTGAGTGCCGACATCATGGTCCAGTATTTCAAGGCCTTTTCAGCATCTTCCAGCGATTTGAGATTAAGGCTGTACTGAGAAAAATAGAAGAAGGCCATGTAATCGAATGCTTCAAAGCGTTCTTTCATAAATTTTACTGAATCCGACTGGGTTTTTGAAAGGTATAATTCATAATAAGGAATCCCGTACCCGGTAAAATTGGTTCCCTTTTGGGTGTCGACGGAATCAAGCTTTGATTTTGTCCGGGCCCGCTGCAGGATAGCCTGCACATTTTCGGGTTGCATGGTCAGCACTATGTTTAAGATGGAATCTGCCTTTTTATATTGTAAATCTACGTAATATGCCTTTCCAAGGGTGAAAAAATCCTGTGGGCTGGCCTTCCCCAATGCAATTTTTTTCTCAAAAACCTCGATGGCATTTTTATACTTTTTTTGCCTGTAGTAAGAGGTCGCAATTTCAGAAAGAAGATCGGTTTTTGAGGTGTCCAGATTGAAAGCTTTAAGATACATCAGTGAAGCCAGAGAATCCTGTTTGTTTTTACCCAATAATTTGCCATAATAGGAGTAGTCGAGAGCACGGATTTTCTCCGGTTTTGCATTCCTGGTGAATTTCTGAATGTAGTAAAGTCCCTTGTCATACAGCTGAAACTCGGAATAACAGTAAGCCAAGGCCCTGTTCAGATCGTTATCGGATGAATCAACCTTCATGATCTCATTCAGTTGATAGATCGCCTCCACGTAATTTCTCAATTCCATCAGGATATTGACGTATTGTTTACGGGCAGAGGTGTTTCCGGCAGAGAGGGCTAAAAATTTCTTATAATTCTGCTGTGCTTCCTGATTCCTGTTGGCCCGGGTAAGCAAATATCCAAGCTCACGGTAAGCCGGCGCAAAGGTGGAATCAATTTTCACTACATCCTTGTAAAAGATCAGGGCATCGTTGTAATTACGGGCACGCATCCAGAGTTGCCCTACCCTCAATTTGGCCATAGGTGATTTTGGATCAAGCTCCTGGGCAATGTTGTAATTGGAGATAGCTTTTGATCCATCGTTGAGTAAAAGGATGTAAACATCGCCTTTGGTAATGTAAAGCTCAGGATTCTTGCCATCCAGTTTCTCGGCATTCCGCAGTAAAGAAAGAACCTGGGCTGTATCACGGACCAATGCAGTGACGTAACCCTCTGCCATCTGGATCAGTACATTGGCCTGTTTTTCAGGCGTCATGACAATGGATTTATTGGCTTTTGATGGAAGCAGAGAGCTTGCTTTGCCATAATATGACTGGGCAGCGGTCATGTCTTTGTTAATCATGGCAAGTTCTCCCAATCCCACATAATTGAGCGGATTGGCCGGATCCTGCCGGATACCCATTTCATATACTATCTTGGCAGAATCGGCCAATTCATCAAACGAATGGGTTATCGTATCTGAATAATATTTTTCCAGGAAATTTTTACCATAATAAAAATACAGGTCTCCATTGGCGGGTGATTGCTGGATCAGATTTTTGAACATCGTTCTTGCAGCGCCAAACTGTTCACTTTTGGTAAGCTTAATGGCTGATTTCAGATCCTGGGCGCAGGTTTCATTCAATACCGGAAGAGCAAACATCAGGACGAGTAAAACACAGAATAATTTAACAAGTCGTATCATAGTCATTATCTCCTCAACAATTTAATGTTTAATTTCAACAATTCTAACCGGCATGGCAGCAGGCACCATTCCTGAACGCAGAACAATAAGTTGCCCCTTTTCCCCTGCGATAAACGCAGAAAAACCATAGGCCAGCCCATGATAGGGTTGACGGTTGATACAATATACATCGCGGGTAAACGGGTAAGAGCCATCGGCAATATAGGCCTGGTATGGCCGGTAAAATCGCGCACCCGGACCGGTATCTCCTTCATTGCTGACACCCACTACCTTGACCCGGTTCAGGAAGTTATTGGATACCGTATCCTGTTTATCGCTTATCCAGTTCACACTGATCACCCCGATCGCCCCGGGGTTACGTTCCACAAAGTTGATGACCTCTGCATTGTTATTAACCGCAAAACAGGTAGCCGGGAGGGAATCGATGCTGAACTTTTCCCTGAAATACCTTGGATTGCTTGATTTATAGTTATCAAAAACCACCTTGATATCCTTGAGTTTCGTTTTCGGATTGATCTGTTTCCAGGCTGTAATCTTTCCCGTGAAAACCTCCCTGATGTTATCAAAATTAAGTGAAGTATCGGGGTTTTCCCTGTTGACAATGAATGCAACCGCATCAATGGCGAGTTTAGTGGTCTTGGGAATATACTGCCGGTCGCGCAGGTATTTATCCTGGTCATCGGTCAGTTTCCGGCTAACCACGATCAACTGGACAGAGTCGCGCATGAAATCATTGAAAACATCGGCTTCACATTTGTACAGGGTATCAATTTTCGCCCTGGTGTACAAGGCCTCAAACATGTAAACTTCTGCATCGAGGAGCAATCGATAGGAGTCATCAATACTCACTTTCGTGCGGCCGGAAGTAGGGGTATCGGTATTTTGGCTCCCGTCGCCACCTCCACAAGCAGTAAAAAGCAGAAGGAAAAATACTCCTACTGCCATTCTGATCCGATTGGCGATAATGTTCATTTTATCAATGTTTAATCGTTGAAAACCAGCGTTCCTTTGATTAAAACACAAATCTACAAAATTTATTATTGCCGTTCCTAAAATATAGGATAAAAAACCACAATAATTCTTTGAAATAGCAGGTTTCATCGCCTATTCCTCTTCCCGCTCCCGGCTCTTGGTCCAAATCCTGGCCAGGCGGAAGGCTCCGTAAAGGAAAAGAAAAACAGCAAAAATAATTTTGATCTGTCTGGAAAGATAGATGAATGCAGGACTTACCAGGATATAAATTCCCAGGAAGAAATAGAGGGCGACGACCAAATAGGAGAAATATTTAAGAAATTTCTGCATCTGCTTATCGCTTGACCTGCCAATAGGGTAGATCCCACTGATCGGGACATTGGTTCCAGTATGCCGGTCTCACTTCACGGCCATCATTGCGGAAAAGTTTATGCTGGTAAACACCCATCATCGGATTGAAAAGAATATCTGTTACTCCGATAACATTGGTCTCGAGGAGAGAACCGTCTTTCGCTTTTTCCTTTTCCGTTTTCACCTCATACTTGTTGAAGGAGAGCAAATCGTTAAGAAATGCTGCACGTTCGTCCGATATTCCCGATTCTATAACAGTACAGCGTACTCCCCCGATCTCGGCGATGTTATGTTTCCCTTTGGTCAATGCCATGATTCATTGTTTTAATACAATCCGAAGCTCAAATTAAGAATGATCTCGTACACCGAACTTGTGAATCCGATGACAACGATACCGGCAACACACATCAGCAGGCCGAGACGGGTATAGCCGTCGCTTTTAAAATAGGCAATAGGCTGATCGCTGTTGTTGAGCAACATTGCCTTGATCACCAACAGATAATAGTATAAGGAGATGATCGTATTGATCAGGGCAATGAGAACCAGGATATAATAACCCTGTTTTGCCGCGGCAGTGAAGAGGAAGAATTTTCCAAAGAAACCGGCCAATGGCGGAATACCGGCCAGGGAGAAAAGCGCCAGCATCATCACCAGGCTCAGGTTTGGATTGGTGCGGTACAGCCCGTCGTAATCATTGATATTTTCTTTCCCGGTCCGG
>Ga0247841_10002303_pt1 | contig 38765 bp, 30 predicted proteins | sample LaCruzMarch2015__2_FD_192410 | JGI IMG/M metagenome (GOLD analysis project Ga0247841, IMG submission 192410) | Freshwater microbial communities from meromictic Lake La Cruz, Castile-La Mancha, Spain - LaCruzMarch2015_18m | ecosystem: Environmental > Aquatic > Freshwater > Lake | place: Spain... | reverse complement strand
CTGATTGTTTGAATTTTTATCCCAGGGGAAATATTGTCGATTGCAGTTTTTCCGGATCTAATCAAGAAATCTGCACGATAAAAAATGCCCAGGTTGGAGAGATGTATATCCTTCTCATAACTAATTACAGCCGACAAGAAGGGACAATAACATTTTCACAAACAGGAGGCACCGGAATTACAAACTGTAATATTGTCGTTTTTTGTTCGATGTTAGCCATTACAGCAGATCCCACAGCCTGCAATATGGCGAACAACACCTTCTCCGTTTCCGGGAATATTGAATTCAGCAATCCTTCACCAACTGGCACATTAACCGTCACTGATGTTACTGCAACCCCGCCCATCGTCCAGTCTTTCAATCCCCCGTTCATCAGTCCATTGGCCTATACGCTCGACAATATCCCATGCGATGGTGCAGTCCACTCCCTGGTTGCGGTATTTTCCGATAGTTTAACCTGTAACCTCACCCAAACCTTTTCCTCTCCTGCTGCCGGATGTCCCTCGGGAACCATTAGCGGAGGCGGGTCGATCTGCAACGATGGCATCAGCCAGGCAACAGTAAACATCAACATCAGCGGACCGCCAGGACCATATAATTTCACCTATGCAATTAACGGAGCAAGTCAGCCCCCGATAACGAATTACAGCGGCCCGCTTCCCTATCCGATCAATACCAGGATTCCTGGCGACTACACCCTGGTTTCTGTATCCACTCCGGCATGTCCGGTGGGGGGCTTGGTTTCAGGCAATGCCACCGTGATCCTGCATCCCCTGCCAATTCCTACCATCACAGGTGCTGACGCCGTTTGTGCCGGGACAACGGATGTAACGTATACCACTGAACCTTTCATGACCGGTTATACATGGGTTGTATCTTCCGGAGGGACAATCACAGGCGGTGGCAACACAAATTCAATCAAAGTATCATGGAACACGGCTGCAACCAACCAGTCTGTGAGTGTAAATTACACGGATGCCCATGGATGTACGGCTGCCTCAGCTTTCATCAAAAATGTAACCGTCAACCCGTTGCCATCGCCAAACATTGCAGGACTTACCCCTGTGTGCGTTGGCCAAACCGGTGTGAGCTATACCACTGAGCCATCCATGACCAATTATTCCTGGACCGTTACCTCCGGCGGAATCATCACAGCCGGCGGCACCACCAATTCCATCATGGTAACCTGGAACACGGCAGCGCCCAACCAGTCTGTGAGTGTGAATTACACGGATGGAAGTGGCTGCACTGCAGCCTCTCCTAAAGTCAAAAACATTATTGTCAATCCTTTGCCATCCCCTTCCATTTCAGGACCACCATCGGTTTGTAATGGGACAACGGGTTCTACCTACAATACGGAACCCTTTATGAATGGCTATACCTGGACCGTATCATCCGGCGGGACCATCACCTCCGGCCCTGGCACCAATACCATCAAGGTAAGCTGGAGCAGTGCCACGCCTGCACAGTCAGTCACAGTTAACTACGCCAACGCGCTGGGATGCTCCAATTCAGCCGTTTGGCCCGTCACCATTGTTCCTTTGCCTGTTTCGACCTTTACCACCACCACCCCTTCACCTGTATGCCAGGATTCTCCGACTCCATCATCATATACCGTCGATCCTGGTGGTGTGGCAGCCTCCTACCTCTGGCAGGTTACTCCTCCGACTCTGGCTGTAATCGCCGATGCCACGGCAAACCCCGCATCCATCACCTGGAAACTTTCCGGCTATTCTGCGCAAACGGCGCAACTCAGCCTCACTGCAACCACATCAGGGACCAATCCTGTTTGTTCTTCCTTATCTTCCCCAATGTCTGTGTTGATCAATCCAAAGGCCGAGACCGTACTTACGTCGTGCTTTGACCCGGTGACCAGCCGCAGCGCAAAACCATTTATCCTGAAAGGTGGAAACCCGCTCCCTACCGGGACTCCCCCGCAAGGTGAATACCTGATCACCCCGGCTACCCCGGCCTTGTATTATCAGAACGGGAACTATTATTTCGACCCTGCCCTCGTTGCCAGTCCCGCCTCCTTTGAGATCTCTTATAAGTATACTAACCAGTACAACTGCCCATCTATCACGGTTCCGATCGTGCTGGAGGTACGCGGTCCAAATCCAACCTGTGGGTCATCCATGACAGATATCCGCGATAATGCGATCTACCTGACAAAGATGATTGCCGGAAAGTGCTGGATGCTGGAAAACCTGCGTTATGGAACAAAGCTGAATGCTCCTCTCCAGCCCCAAACCGACAATTGTCTGATTGAAAAATATTGTTTATCCTCGGATGCAAACTGCACAGCCTATGGCGGACTGTACCAGTGGGATGAACTTATCCAGTATGAAGCTACGGCCGGGCCCGGTTACCAGGGCGTTTGTCCGCCGGGGTGGCATGTACCTTCGCAACAGGAATGGCAGGATATGATCAATGCCGTGGCCAATGTCACCCCTGGTGATGGAATGGCCGGAGGAACGCTGAAGGATCCCTATGCCAGTTTTAATGCTTTGCTGAATGGGGTTTATTACCTGAACAATTTGTGGGCTTATACCACGGGTAGTCCAACTGCAACCATGTTCTGGACCTCCACACCGAGTGGCACATCCCATGCAGTTGCCCGGGGTTTGAATAATATTAGTTACAGCGTTTCCTATTATCCTTCGTTCAAGGCGAATGCTTTTCCGGTGAGGTGTGTGAAGGACTGAAAAACGTGACGCGTGACAAAGAGAAAAAATGAATACTGTTAGAGGATTATTTATTGGCTGGCTTACATTTTTTATTTCACTGGGGGTTTCCGCGCAGTTGACGGTCATTCCCGGATCTGAAATTGTCATGACCCCTTTGCAATTTGTACAAACCTACCTGGTGGGGAGCGGGGTTGTGGTTTCAAATGCCACTTTCAATGGTTCTCCTGCTTCACTTAATTCTTCCTTTCGCCCCACGGCTACAATTGATCAGATTGGTGCTTTTACCACTGCAGGCACAGCCACGACTGAACTGGGAATTGAGGGAGGAGTGTTATTTTCTTCTGGCCATGTTCAAAACGCTGCAGCTCCCAACTATCCATCCGCCGATACAGAAGGTTTAGGTGACCCTGACCTTTTAATTCTTGCAGGCGCCCAAATATACGATAAGGCAATTCTTGAATTTGATTTTACACCTGAAACCAATATGGTGAGTTTTGATTATGTTTTCGCTTCAATTGAATTTGATCTTTATTGTAATTCAATCAACGATGCGTTTGGATTGTTTTTAAGTGGTCCGGGCATTGCCGGGGGATTAGGTTTCACGAATAATGCAGTGAACATAGCCATCCTGCCAGGGAGTTCAAACTACGTGAATATTAATAACATATGTCTTGAAGATAACGGAAACCATGACAAGGGTGTTTATTCATGGTGGAACGAGCTATATGACAACTTTTCATTGAATCGTTTAACCTATGTCTTTACTGCAAGCTATCCGGTTCAATGTGGGCAACTTTACCATATGAAATTTGCCATTGGTGATGCTGTAGACCACGTATTCGATTCTAAAGTTTTCCTCAAAAAAAACAGTTTTTCCAGCACCAACATCACCCCCAGCCTGGACTTTTCAAACCCGGAGACCGGCCAGATTTTGGTTCCGGGCTGCAGCACGACCGACCTGGTCTATACCGTGCCCCAGGCTCAGCCATCCAATCTAACCATTTATCTTTCCATCGATCCTTCCGGAACAGCCACCCAGGCCGACATCCTGCCAAACCCGTTTCCAACCCAGATCATCCTGGCGGCCGGACAACTCCAGACCACACCCATGCATATTGAGGCCGTTCAAGCTGCCATCCCCGGCCCGGATAAAACCTTGATCATCAAGGCATCCGTCACAAGCTGTTCTGTTATAAGTGAGGTTTCCAGCTCATTTACAATTAAATACAATGACATTTTGTCGGTGACGGCGCCCCCGAAAACCATTTGTTCAGGCGGTTCGGCTACCCTTACGGCAACGGCAGCCGGAGGTCAGGTTTTCATACCATCCAACACCTATCATTACCTCTGGAGTGATGGTTCTATTACCCCATCCATCACAATCACACCGGGTCCCGGGCATCATCCCTATTCGGTTACCGTTACCGATGCCTGTGGCCAGACAGTTATGGCAAATACCTGGATCGATGTCGGCACAACGCCCGGACCGGCCGGTGTCATCAGCGGACAGCCAACCATTTGCACGCCTGCCAGTGAGATGGTCTTTTCGGTTCCGGTCATCCCAGGGGCTGACGAATATATCTGGACCATACCCACGGGTGCATCCATCGCAGGGAGCAGCAACTCCAACTCCATTACCGTTAACTTCACCACCTCCGCTGCATCCGGGAATATCACCGTGAAGGGCCACAGCCTATACTGCGGCGACGGAGCCGTTTCCACATTGCCGATGAACATTCATCCCAATCCCCAGCCAGCCGGGCCGATCAGCGGATCTGTCTCCCTCTGCCAGGGACCATCCCCGGTTATTTATTCGATAAGCCCTCTTTTATTTGTGTCTAATTACGACTGGACTGTTCCGTCGGGGGTGACCATTTCCAGTGGTCCAGGCACAAACCAGATCACGTGTCTCATTACCAATACAGCTGTTTCAGGAAACTTCACCGTGCGTGGATTCAATGCGGAATGCAACTATGGGACTCCATCCACCCTGCCTGTCACCATCAATCCCCTGCCAGGTCCGTCATCCCTAATTGTAAGTGCATCCGGAGCTGATATTTGCCAGCGGCAGAACGATGTGCCATACAGCATCAACGCCATTGCCAATGCAACGGATTACATCTGGTCCTACACCGGGACCGGCATTTCCCCCTTCGTGAACGGTCCTGATCAGCTCCTCGATTTTTCCTCCACCGCTACATCAGGTGTCCTCACTGTTTCCGGACGGAATAGTTGTGGCAGCGGAGCGCTGTCACCGTCCTTTTCCATCAATGTTAAACCGAAGCCAACGGTGGAATTCCCGGTTTGTAACACCATCAAAACGACAAAGAACGGAAAGCCCATCCTGCTGAAGGGGGGTAAACCGCTGGGCAACGGAGGGGTTTATTCCGGGACCGGGGTTACAATGACTTCACCGGGGAATTATATCTTTGATCCTGCCAGTAGTGCGGTGACAGGGGGCAGTGCGGTTATCGGAAATGATTATTCCATCACCTACAACTACACCAACATCCAGGGATGTTCCGATGAACAAAGCATCACGATCGCAGTGTTTGCCTCCAATGCCAATACCGCCTGTCCCGGAACGCTCAAGGATTATCGTGACGACCGGATCTATCCTACTTTTCTTGCCGGAACAGGGGCCAATGCCCGGTGCTGGATGGCGGCCAATCTCAATTACGGTGATTATACCAATCAGAGCCAGTTGCAAACCGACAACTGCATTCTTGAGAAATATTGCAAGGACAACCTCGAAGCCCAGTGTGCCCGGTCGGGTGGATATTACCAGTGGGATGAAATCATGGAATATCAGGAAATCAGCACGAACCAGGATCTTTGTCCCCCGGGTTGGCACCTGCCCTCTTCTGCAGAGTGGGATGCTTTGATTCTGGCTTTAGAAGGCAATGCCATTGCAGGTGGGTACCTGAAAGATCCAAATATCCGGGATGGTTTTAACGGCCTGCTTGAAGGAATTCTCTATCAAAATAAGAGCTGGTCCTTTGGATCAGATCCGGTGACTGCCACCATGTTCTGGACTTCTGAATCTTTAAACCTTAGCACTGCAGTTGCCCGGGGACTCAATAACTTTAATTACAGCGTTTCAAATTACCCGGCATTCAAAGCCAATGCGTTCCCGGTGAGGTGCGCTCGGGATTAAAACGTGACGCGTGACGAAAATCGTGAGACGTGACGCGTGACGATGATATTCGTTTCAAAACGAATAATATATATATAATTTTCGTTTACAAACGAATATTATTACCCCGAAGTAATCAACCACCCAGGAGAAGAACGCCGTCACCTTGGGTTGTTATCTGACAGCTATTTATACGGTTAACATCTCTTTCCAGGCAGGAACAACCCCCTCAGGAATGGCGCTTTCCTCCTGAGCCAAAGAAACACAAGGTTTTCAAACAATTTCCCATAATCATCCTGGTATGATGGTGTCAAAGCCTGGATCATACCATTGTCCACGGTTTTTATCAAATCTTTCTTGTTCATAAAGAAAAATATAATGATATTTTCTTAAAATACAAGAAGATTTTGTTATCTATTTTGAAATTTTCGCATTGACCTCTGCAAGGATCGAATCTTCGGTAGTTTTTGCTTTTAATACCAGTTCATCGGCCTCCTTCATGATCGCATCAAGAAAGACTTTATCCTTAAAGCCTGCGCCATTCACCTTCACATTCAGGTAGGCGCCGATCACAGCTGAACGGACGCAGAGCGCTCCCACCCCGGCATCCGTGACTGAATTCGGATTGCCATGCTCAACCATCGCCCTGATTATTTCAAACGATTCATAGGCTTTTTGCATCGTGCGGAAGGGCACTTCGATGGCATATCGTGTGGCGGCCTGGATGGCTTCTGAGCGCATAACTTTTTCCGCTTCAGTTCCTTTTGGTAAACCAAAGGCATCCATGATCTTATTGAAGGCACGGGTATCTTCATCGACCAAAAACAGCAACTCATCTTTCAGCCGCTGACCCTTTTCCGCCCAGATTGAAAATTCTTCCCATCGTTCATCCCAACCGGCTTTGTGAGAGGAAAGGTTGGCAACCATGGTCCCCAGCGACACGCCCAGCGCTGCCATATAGGCTGATACCGATCCACCGCCGGGTGCAGCAGATTCGGAAGCAGTTTCATTGGCAAATCCTTCGGCTGTCATGCTCACTAACTTTTTATCGTCAGAATTTTGCAGTAAATATTCGATGATCTTCTCATGTGGATTGAATGGTTTAAGATCATCTAAGCCAAGCGATTTAACGGCGATTTTGATGATTTCATCTTCCGAAATCCCAACCGAACGCTGCTGCTTACGCAAAAAGTACTTCCCGGCATCGATCATGGCCTTCTTGGGTACCAGGCCGACAAGTTCCGAACCCGAAACCCGCATCCCACGTTCCTGGGCCTTCTGGCACGACACTTCAAAAGCTTCATGAACAGGGGTAATGCTGATATTGGTCAGGTTGATCGACACCTGGGCGATACCATACTCTTCAATATACCACCCAATGGCTTTGCAGGCCTTCAACGCTCCGGGAATCCAGATTTCATGGCCTTGCTCATCCTTTTTAATCTTCCCGGTGATGGGGTTTCCTTCGCGAACCGGCCTGCCCTTCTCCCGGATATCGAATGCAACAGAATTGGCGCGGCGTGTGGAGGTCGTATTTAAATTGATATTGTAGGCAACCAGAAAATCACGGGCTCCAACCGCGATGGCACCGATCCTTGGATTGAATCGTGCAGGACCGAAATCGGGCTTCCAATGCGGATCTTCAAGTTTTTTAGGTAATCCCTCATACTCTCCCGACCGGCAATTGGCCAGGTTACGGCGTTCAGGGATCAACGCGGCGCTTTCATAACAATAAACAGGTATCTCCAATTCTTTTCCAACGCGCTCAGCCAGCTTATGTGCATAAACAGCGGTCTCCTCCATGGTGATGTTGGAGATGGGAACCAAAGGACATACATCGGTAGCCCCGAATCGCGGATGTTCCCCATGGTGTTTGCTCATATCGATCACCTCCGAAGCTTTTTTGATTGCTCTGAAAGCGGCTTCAATCACGGCATCGGGCGTCCCTACCAAGGTCACTACGGTACGGTTTGTGGCAGCGCCCGGATCAACATCCAGAAGCCTTACGCCTTCAACTTGTTCAATTTCATCCGTGATGGTCTTGATCACGCTCATGTCGCGACCTTCAGAAAAATTGGGAACACATTCGATGAGTTGTTTCATAATAATAAACGAGGTAGTGAGGTGACGAGGCAGCGAGGTGGCAAAAAAAGCAACAGGCTGTTCGTCCTCGGGTTTAATTCACAAAAGTAGATATTTCTGCCAATAGTTTTGTTTTCGCAATTTCACTATTTCCCTATTTCTAATTTCTTTACATTTGTTTACAAATTCACAAACCCCATCATTATGAAAAAGTTCATCCTCCTCATGTTTGTATCAATGGCGCTTATGTTCGTCCAGTGTAAACCAAAAGAGAGCGCCACCCGGCAAGGCTCCGTGCAATTTATCGCCCAAGCCACTGTCGATTCGGTCATACTCAAGCTGACCAACCAGTATGGCGAACCCACCAAAGCCCGCATGGAAAAAGGGGTTAAACAATGTGCCACCCTCTGGACAGCAAAGGATGGAACAGACCAGGCCTTTGAAACATTCTGCCTTACGCATTTTGTCGGTGACCCTGGAAAACTGGATCTCCTGTTCAACCGTTTTTCTGCCAACTGGGAGTCGATGTTTGGCCATTTCAACATGATCAGTCTTGACCTGAAGCGGGGTATGCACCTCGAAATCGGCGAGATGCTGGATGTCGATGAAATTTTTGGGGCCTATGAACCCGGATCCCATTTTAACGAAGATTTCTTTAACAACAAGCTTGCATTTGTCACAGCCCTCAACTTCCCCTTCTATACCTTGAAAGAGAAGGAAGAACTGGGGCCGAAATGGAGCCGCACCGAATGGGCCCACGTCCGCATGGGCGATATATTCACCGCACGGGTCCCGGCCGAAGTCAATGTCAAAATCGCAGAAGCGCTTACCTCAGCAGATAATTACATCTCGGGTTATAATATTTATGTGGGGAATTTGCTCGACGAACAGGGGAAAACCCACTTTGACAAGCAGATGAAGCTTTTGTCGCACTGGAATCTCCGGGATGAGTTGAAAGCCAACTATAACAAAGGTGATGAAGGGCTGATTAAACAAAACATGATCTACCAGGTTATGCTCCATATCATCAACCAGGATATTCCTGACAGTGTGATAAACAACCCTTCATTCCAATGGAATCCATTCTCCAACAAATTATTTAAGGATGGAAAAGAGGTTGCAAACACCCCTGAACCGGATACGAGATACGCGACCCTTCTCAACCTGTTCAACAACAATAAACTGATGGACCCCTATACCCCCATGTACCCCACCTACATCATGCGGGCCTTCGACGGAGGTATGGAGATTCCGCAGGAACAGGTGGAAAAGCTATTCACCGATTTCTGTTCATCGGCCCAGGTAAAACAGGTCGGTGAGATGATCAGCAAAAGGCTGGGTCGTCCGCTGCAGCCATTCGACATCTGGTACGACGGATTCAAGGCACGCAGCAACATGAACATGGAACTGCTTGATAAAATAACCCGTGCAAAATATCCCAATCCCCAGGCATTTGAGGCTGACATTCCAAACATGCTGATTAAACTTGGGTTTAAACCCGACAAAGCAAAAGAGATCGCATCGCACATTACAGTTGATCCCGCCAGGGGAAGCGGTCATGCATGGGGTGCGCAGATGAAAGGTGACAAGGCCCACCTGCGCACGCGTATCGGGAAGGATGGCATGGACTACAAAGGATATAACATTGCCGTGCATGAACTGGGACACAATGTGGAGCAAACCATTTCACTCTATTTCGTCGACAACTATATGATGCAGGGCGTTCCAAACACAGCATTTACAGAGGCCTTCGCCTTCAACTTTCAAAAGCATGATCTTGAATTGCTGGGCATCAAAGACAACGATCCTAAAAAAGAGGCGCTGGCTGCCATTGACAACTTCTGGATGAGTTACGAAATCATGGGGGTCTCCCTGCTGGATATGAAGGTATGGCAGTGGCTGTATGAAAATCCTGCTGCAACCAAGGAACAGCTAAAGGAGACCGTTGTTAAAAGTGCTGTTGAAATCTGGAACCAGTATTATGCACCGGTTTTCGGCATAAAAGACACGCCCATCCTGGCCATCTACTCACACATGATCGACAACCCCCTCTATCTCTCAAATTACCCGGTCGGACATCTGATTGAGTTTCAGTTGGACCAGTTCCTTAAAGGTAAGAATTTTGCTGATGAGGCTTTACGGATTTATTCCTCCGGGCGCCTTATTCCGCAACTCTGGATGAAACATGCCGTAGGTACTGAGATCAGCATCAAACCACTGTTGGACGCGACAGACGACGCGCTGAAGGTGCTCAAATAATCGGCATCGGATTTAAGGATTTCGCGCGATGAACTTCCCATTCAGGATCAACGATTCCACCTTGTTGCTGCCATAGGCATACGGCATGAATGCATAGGTCGGGATTGGGTGTGTGATAAACAGATTGGCAATTTTCCCCCGGGCGATACTTCCATAATCATCGCTTAACCCCATCGCATAAGCTCCATTGATGGTCACCGCATGGATGGCCTCTTCAGGCAGCATCCGGTATTTTATACACGCCATGGAAAGGATGAACTGCATGTTGCCCGATGGCGATGATCCGGGGTTGAAATCACTGGCCATGGCTACTGGCAGACCGGCATCGATCATTTTTCGGACAGGAGCGTAGGCCATTTCAAGAAAGAATGCGGCGCCCGGCAATACAGTGGGCATTGTTTCGGTACCAGAGAGGCACGCTATTTCTTCCTCTCCGGTAAACTCAAGATGATCCACTGACAGTGCATTGTATTTCACACCCACCTGGATCCCTCCGGAGTAATCCAGCTCATTGGCATGGATCTTGGCACGCATGCCATATTTCATCCCTGCATTCAGGATGCGATCGGTCTCCGCAACAGTGAAAAAACCGCGATCGCAAAAAACATCAATAAAATCAGCCAATTCTTCAGCAGCCACCCGGGGTATCATTTCTCTGATCACCATGTCGACGAAATCACCCTGACGGCCCTTGAATTCCGCCGGAACTGCATGGGCTCCCAGGAAGGTGGGCACAATGGTCACGGGAGATATTTTTTTTAATTTTTGGATTACGCGCAACATTTTAAGCTCATCTTCCACGGTCAATCCGTAACCGCTTTTAATCTCCACAGCCCCGGTGCCCGTCATCATGATTTCATTGAGCCGGGCCAATGCCTGTGCTACAAGTTCCTCTTCGCCCGCCTCATGCAATCGGCGCGCAGAATTGAGAATCCCGCCACCCCTCCTGGCAATCTCCTCATAACTCAAACCCCTGATCTTGTCAATGTATTCAATCTCACGGCTTCCGGCATAAACAAGATGGGTGTGGCTGTCGCAGAAACTTGGAAAAACCATTTTGCCGGTCGCATCAATCACCTGCAACGAATCATTCTCCTCTACATGATCCTTCTGCATTGGTAATTGGCTCCGCCGAGCTCCGCTTCGCTCCGGTTTGTAATTAGTAATTGGTAATTCTCCAGGGGGCATTTTACCAAAATCCCTGATCCGCTCTCCTTCAATCAGCAACCACGCATTTTGAATGGTCTTCAGCTTCGACATGGCCTTCCCGGCAACCCTTGGCTGCGGTTTTTCCTCGACCTGAATGAGTTCTTTGATATTTTTTATAAGGATAGCCATGGTTCTTTTTTATCGAACACGAAAATAACCATTTTTAAGGTTTCTTTTGGTCGTGAAAAAGGATATCAACTTCCCCCTGGCTTTTCAGACATTCCATGAGCCTGCTTTTAAGCTTCCAACAAGTCATTTGCCTGAGTTCAACCTGGCGGGAAAGTTCATAGGTGGAAACCGAGGGATCGTGACATACCATATAAACAATGCGAAAAGCCTCAGTGATCGGGATGTGGCAACGATGAAAAATGGTATGTGCGGTAGCTGACTCTTCGTGTTTGCAACGTGTACAACGCCTCGAATACAGTGTTTTTCCTTTGCAATAATTGAAATTCCCGCATGTTTTACAAATAAATCCCTCCTCCCACTTTTTTTCGGCCAGAAATTTCAAACAATTTTCCTCAGTCGAAAAAAAACCTTCAAGATCCTTGATATCAAGCTGTTTAAACAACATTGCCATAAAATATAATACATTTCAAATGCAAAGATAAAAAAAATAGTGATATTTATGCGATTCATGTAAATAAATATTTTTATCTTTGCAGCACATTAAAATTATTCATCATGAAAAAACTGACATTCATATTTCTCTCTCTTATCTCGCTTTCCTTGAATGGATGTAATTCAACTGCGGGCAAAAATAACGAAGCAACAGAAAACACCGAGGGGCAGGTAGTGAAACTCACGGCCGAATCATTTCAAAAACTGGTATGGGATTATAAGAAAAATCCGCAGGAGTGGGTTTTCCTTGGTGATCAGCCGGTTATCATCGACTTTTATGCTGACTGGTGCCGTCCGTGCAAAATGGTGTCACCGATCATGGATGAACTGTCAAAAGAATACAAGGGAAAGGTGAGAATCTACAAAGTAAATACAGATGAGCAGCGCGAACTGGCTGGATTATTCCAGGTCAACTCGATTCCTGCCATGCTGTTCATTCCGAAAACAGGAAAACCACAGATGTCAGTCGGCGCCAGGCAAAAGCCAGATTATATCGATATGATCAATAAAGTACTTATCATAAAATAATCCACAATTAAAATTAGCAATATGATCGAACATTTGACTAAACAGGCTTTCTTGGAGAAGGTCTTCAATTTTGAACAGAACCAGGAATGGAAATTCGAAGGCACGCGGCCATGTATCATTGATTTTTATGCCGACTGGTGTGGCCCCTGCAAAATGGTGGCCCCGATTCTTGAGGAATTGGCCACAGAGTATGCCGGGAAATTAGATATTTACAAAATTGACACAGAGGCAGAACAGGAACTCGCCGGGGCCTTTGGGATCCGCAGCATTCCTTCGATGTTGTTCGTTCCGATGACAGAACAGCCACAAATGTCTGTTGGCGCCCTGCCCAAAGATTCATTGAAGCAGGCCATCAACGATATTTTGCTGAAGGAACAGGTAAAATAAGTATCGTATGTCCATTCTCATCGAAACGGCCTATATGCCTCCTATTGACTATATGAAGGAGGTGATCGGGGCTGATTCAATTGTGATTGAAGCGTTTGAGACCTACACGAAGCAAACCTGCCGGAACCATTGCACCATATATGGGCCCAATGGGATGCAAACCCTCACCATCCCCGTGATCAAAGTGAACGGCAATCACACGCTCACCAGGGATATCCGGATTTCAGATCATCAGCCCTGGCAGAGAACCCATTGGAGATCGATTGAAACGGCGTATAACAATTCGCCGTTTTTTCTCTTTTACCAGGACCTTTTTGCCCCTTATTATGAGCGGAGATTCAATTTTCTGATAGATTTCAACCTGGAGTTGCTCCATCTTCTTCTCAGGATCATGAAACTTAACAGGATCATCCGTACAAGTGTTGAATATGTCAAATCACCTTCAGGGATAAGGGACCTGAGAGGGATCCTGGTTCAAAAAAGAACGGAACAGTCCGGGCAACAGCCCCGTTATATCCAGGTTTTTGAATCCAGCCATGGCTTCATCCCGGGATTAAGCGTTTTGGATGTGATTTTCAACCTTGGACCAGAATCAAAAGATTATATTTGTAGTTGAATTTCAAAATTAAAAAACACATTTTAGATCAGAAATCGATATGAAACAATCCTCAACACTGTTAAGCAGATTATTGGTTATTCTCACTGTCTGTTTACTCTTCCCTGTAATTGGTTCGGGACAAACCATACAGAATATTTTTTTTACCGCGCCTTGCGATTCATTTGCCATTGCCACGCTGCCTACCCAGGACGCGCGTATCAGGAATGATATACATGTGCTTGATTCAACGATGAATGCAGCCATTGTGCGTCAGGCTGGAGACAAAGAGTCAACGGCCTACTATCATTTCAACTTCTATGTCGATTGCCAGGGACGGTTTGTAGCTTCCGTACTTGAAACCTATGAAGGAACCATGGGTTTGGCAACCAGGGTTTTAAAATTATTGAATACGCTCATTGTTTGGTCACCGGCCCTGCAAAACGAGACCCCCGTAAATTCGATGGTTAAAATAAATGTCCAGGTACGAAAAGGAAGAATTTCCATTCAACCTTAAAAATCGTCCTCCAACTACCTCCTGTTCCGAAGATTTCGTACCTTTGCCTTAATTTAATCTAAATTAATTGGCAACCCTTCTCGATTTACATCAAGGTGATTCAGGGCGCATCTCCAAAGTGAGAGGTCGCGGCGCTTTCCGTAAACGAATTACCGAGATGGGTTTTGTGAAAGGGAAAGAGGTCACTGTGGTAAAAGCAGCGCCCCTGCAAGATCCAATCGAATACAGGATCATGGGATATCATGTATCGCTCAGGCAAAGCGAGGCCGTGCTGATCGGGATACAATCCACTTCAGAACAAATCAGTGCGATGCATGCCGTGGCTGATTCCGGTGAATATCACAGAACCATCGAGGAAACTTCACTTCGAAATGGGACCGGAGATAGAGGTAAAGTGATCGATATTGCCCTGGTTGGCAACCCGAATTGTGGTAAAACAACGCTCTTCAACTTTGCCTCCGGATCACATGAACGGGTCGGGAATTTCAGCGGTGTGACTGTAGATTCAAAAGAGGGGAGATTCAAACAGGATGGGTATATATTCAACATCACCGACCTTCCGGGAACCTATTCCCTTACAGCCTACTCCCCCGAGGAACTCTTTGTGCGCCGGCATATTACCGAAAACATTCCGGATGTTGTTGTAAACGTGATAGATGCCTCTAACCTGGAGCGCAATCTTTTTCTTACGACCCAGCTGATCGACATGGATATCAGGGTGGTGATTGCACTGAATATGTTCGATGAATTCGGAAAGCAGGGAAATCAACTTGATTACCTGTCGCTTGGAAAGCTATTGGGCATCCCGGTGATTCCGACCGTCAGCTTAAAAGGGACGGGTATTCCCGAATTATTCAACCGGATTATTGATGTATTCGAAGACCGTGACCCCGTCATGCGGCATGTGCATATCAACTACGGGCAGGAACTTGAGCGGTCAATCCTGAAGATTCAGGATGCAATCTGGTTGGACAAATCACTGACCGACCGGATCTCATCAAGGTTTTACGGAATTAAATTATTGGAAAAGGATGGTGAGGTTCTTTCCTCACTGCAATCCTCACTGCAATTTAAACCCATCACGAAAATTGCGGATCAGGAGGTCCTGCGGCTTGAGACCAATTTCAAGGAGGATTCAGCGACATTGATTACCGATGCAAAATATGGGTTTATCGCCGGGGCGCTCAGGGAGACACTGACATCATCCCCCCGTGATTATAAAATCAAGACCGTTAGTGAACGTATCGACCATGTGCTAACCGATAAATGGTTTGGATTCCCGGCCTTTATCCTTTTTCTCTGGGTTATGTTTCAGTCTACCTTCACTGTCGGAGCATATCCGAAGCATTGGATTGACTTGTGTGTGGCGTGGATTGGCAGCCGGACAAGCATGCTCCTTCCAACCGGACCAGTCAGAGATCTGCTGGTTGATGGGATCATCAACGGAGTGGGCAGCATCATCGTTTTTCTCCCGAACATCCTGATCCTGTTCTTCTTTATTTCCCTGATGGAAGATAGCGGATACATGGCAAGGGCAGCGTTCATCATGGATAAGCTGATGCATAAAATGGGGCTCCACGGTCAGTCATTTATCCCGCTTATCATGGGCTTCGGTTGCAATGTACCGGCTATTATGGTAACACGCACCCTGAAAGACCGGAATGACCGTTTGCTGACCATGCTTATAAATCCCTTCATGTCATGCAGCGCACGACTGCCGGTGTACATCCTGATTGCGGGTGCGGTATTCCCCGATCATGCGGGAAGTGTGATTTTCGGGCTTTACATGACCGGGGTTATCCTCGCTGTATTGATTTCACTCGTGTTCAAACGAACACTTTTTAAAAGCAAAGAGGCGCCTTTTGTAATGGAACTCCCTCCCTACCGCCTTCCAACTTTTCGGGTGATCATGCGGCATATGTGGGAAAAAGGGCAACAATACCTCCGCAAAATGGGTGGCGTGATTTTGATCGCCGTGATCCTGATCTGGGCGCTTGAATATTTCCCGGCGGGCAGTTCAGCCAGTCCCGGCGAAAGACTGAAACAATCTTACATTGCCAAAATCGGGAAAGCCATTGAGCCAGCAATTGCCCCGCTCGGATTTGACTGGCGCATGGGCGTCAGCCTGATCACGGGTGCAGCGGCAAAAGAGGTGGTGGTAAGCACCATGGGCGTTTTGTTCGGATCCGGCCATTATCATGAAACAACAGCAAGGGAGACCTTGGGCGTGCGGTTGCAGCAAGCCACCCGCCAGGACGGACCATCAGCAGGGGAAAAACTCTTTACACCCCTCGTTGGGATATCTTACCTGCTTTTTATCCTCATCTATATGCCTTGCGTGGCGGTAGTTGCTACTGTGAACCGGGAATCTGGCAGCTGGAAATGGGCTCTTTTTCTCATTACCTACACCACCGTGCTCGCCTGGATCGTATCCTTCGCTGTTTTTCAGATTGGCACACTAATCCTATCCTGAGATGATCATTCAAAACCTGATTGTTGGTATAATTGTATTAGCAGCCTCTTCCTTAACAGTTGTAAGGATCTTCCGGTTTTTTAAAGCCCCTGCTTCTAAATGCAACGGATGCAGCGGTTGCAAGTCACCTTTTTCCCTACCTTTACCTCCACCTAATCTGAAATAAAATGGAATTTGGCATTTCTCTTCACAGTGTGATCCCCGTGAGGCTGGAACCGTTGCATACTGCGGAGATGGTCACGCAGGTTCTATTCGGCGAACTGTACCGGGTTGTTGCAAAGGAGAACAACTGGCTCAGGGTTCAGCTCCTCTATGACAATTATGAGGGTTGGATTCATACGCTTCAGAATCAATTCATCACAGAGCAGGAGTTTCTTCGGTTGGCCGGTTCTGAAACTTTGGTCACCCGTGATCTGGTGCAAATCCTTACGCATGAATCGAACGGGACCATGATTCCAATTGTTTTGGGCAGCTCGTTACCGGGTTGCAAGGGAGGAAGGTTCTGTATTGGTCAGGACGAATTTCATATAGATGGATCAGTATCTGATCAATCGGCATGTGATCAATTAGCATCTGATCAATCCCTGGCTAAGGAGGTTCAGGGCAGGGAGGAGGCATCGAAAACCAGGAGGCATCTCGTGGATGATGCCTTGCTGTATCTCAATGCACCATACGTGTGGGGAGGCCGCACCCCCTTTGGGATCGATTGCTCCGGCTTTGTCCAGATGGTTTATAAAATGAAAAAAATCAAACTTCTCCGTGATGCATCTCAGCAGGCATCGCAAGGTGAAGTGATCAGTCTTTTGGGCGAGGCCGAGCCCGGCGATCTTGCTTTTTTTGATGATGCGGAGGGAAAAATCACCCACGTGGGGCTGCTCATCGATCGGTCACACATCATCCATTGCTCAGGAAAAGTGCGCATCGATGTTCTCGACCATGAAGGTATCTACAATGAAGCGGTACAGAAATACACCCACAAACTGAGGCTGATACGGAGAATAGTTTAAAGAATGACCAATTTTCCCGTCACGCGTCACGCGTCACGTGATACGCTTTATTCCGCCTGTTGCTTTGGAATTTTGACGATCTTCGGCTGGTTAAATACCCAGGTCAGCCTTACAGTGATCACATTGTTATATTGATCCCGATAAACCGGACTCCTTGGATAAACATTCGGATCGACCACCATTACCGTCCGGTTGCTTCTGACTGAATACTGATACCGCACATTGGCCCAAAGTTTACTCCAAAGGCGGATCTGCAAATCTGCAATCACAGATATATCATTGTTGGCAAGCCCCGTTTGATATTGAAAAAGTGAATCAAAGACATTGTTTTTCGTCTCCTTGTAGTTGACCAACTGTCCATACGAAAATCCGACGCCCCCTGAAATCAGCTTCTTGTCGGTAAAATGGATCAGAACAGGTATCTCGGCATAATCCTGCTGCAGCCGGAAGGTGGTTGAATCAGTCGATCCATTATGGATACTTCCTTTCTGACTGTATAATAGCTCCATACTGACCGACCAGTTTTGATTTTTGCCGAAAGGAACAATGACCATCGGGCCCACATTCAGCCCGAATTTATTAAACCCGAAAAACTCATCCCCATCAACCTGGGTCAGGTTCATGCCAATGCTGACCGCGCCCAGAATTCGCTGAGCCTTCACCGCTGATGCGCAAAACAGGATCATGATCAACAGAAATAAAACAGAAGCAACTCGTTTAATCATTGGACAATAATCGTAAATCGTAAATTCTTTAATAAACGTCTAAACCTCCGTCTTAGTATCCTGTCCCTTCATGGTCAGCTGGATTCGTTTGCGTTCCATATCCACCTCCAATACTTCGACCTTCACTTTTTGATTCAGTTTTACCACCTCATTCGGATCTTTCACAAACCGATCTGCAAGCTGGCTGATATGTACCAGCCCATCCTGGTGAACCCCCAGGTCGACAAAGATGCCAAAGTTTGTAATGTTTGTAACTATTCCTGACAATTTCATCCCTTTTCTCAAATCACCAATCGCATGAATATGTTTATCAAACTCAAACATTTCGAATTGCTGACGCGGATCTCGGCCAGGTTTGGCCAACTCCAGCATGATATCCTGAAGTGTAGGCATACCAGCCTTTTCAGAAACAAACTCATCCAGCCTTATCTGTAAACGAAGTTCAGACTTCGACATCAGATCATCGATCGTACATTTCATCTTTTTGGCCATCTGATCAACAACCGCATAGCTTTCGGGGTGAACTGAACTCCGGTCAAGCGGATTTTTTGCATCACGGATGCGAAGGAACCCGGCTGACTGCTCGAAGGCCTTTTCACCAAAGCGGGGTACCTTCCTGAATTCAGATCTGGATTTGAATGGTCCCTGTTCATTGCGATAGCTGATGATGTTCTTCGCAAGATTGGGCCCCAATCCTGAAACGTAGGTCAGCAACTCTTCGCTGGCTGTATTGACCTCGACACCCACCTTATTGACGCAACTTACGACTGTATCTTCCAGGCTCTGCATCAAGGCTGATTGGTCCACATCATGCTGATATTGACCCACGCCGATTGATTTAGGCTCAATTTTCACCAACTCCGCCAGCGGGTCCATCAGGCGGCGGCCTATGGAAACAGATCCACGCACCGTGATGTCATAATCCGGAAACTCCTTGCGCGCCACCGCCGAAGCAGAGTAAACCGAAGCGCCACTTTCGTTGACAGCCAGGGCAATCACTTCGCGGTCAAAGCCGATGGCCCTGATCAGACGTTCCGTTTCGCGGCCTGCGGTACCGTTGCCGATGGCAATGGCTTCGATTTTATACGCATTTACGAGGCTTTTAATCTTATGTATGGCCTCCTTCACCTCATTCTGAGGAGGATGGGGATAGATGGTTTCATTGTGTAACAGTTTACCTTGCTTATCCAGGCACACAATCTTGCAGCCGGTGCGGAACCCAGGATCGATGGCAAGCACATTTTTTTGTCCGAGTGGCGGAGCCAAAAGCAACTGGCGCATATTTTCAGCAAACACCCTGATGGCCTCCCTGTCGGCTTTTAGTTTGGCCCACTGGCGCATTTCCGTTTCGATAGAAGGAAAAAGCAACCGTTTGGAACTGTCTTTAATCGCCTCTTTCACCAGCTTAGAAGCAGCATTATTCCCCTTTACAAACATTCTTTCAAGGATTTCATGGGCCTGTTCATCGTTTACCTCAACAGATATCCGAAGAAATCCTTCATTTTCGCCACGGAACATGGCCAGCACGCGGTGTGAGGGCGCACGGTGCAGGTGCTCGTGATAATCAAAATACATTTCAAAATTGATTCCATCCTGGTCTTTTCCCTTCACCACCCTGGATGATATCTGAGACTCTTTTTCAAACAGGTGGCGGATCCGTTTGCGGGCATAAGCATCCTCATTGATGGTTTCTGCAATGATATCGCAGGCACCCTGAATGGCCTCAACGGCCGTATTTACCCCTTTTTCAGGATCAATGAACTTTTCCGCCCTGTTTTCAACATCATCATGCCGCTGCGAAAAGATCAAATCAGCGAGGGGCCCCAACCCTTTTTCCCTGGCGATGCTTGCGCGTGTTTTTCGTTTGGGTTTGTAAGGCAGGTATATATCCTCCAGCTCAGCCATGCTGACCGCATTGGCAACGGCAGATTCAAGTTCAGGCGTTAGTTTCTCCTGTTCGGTGAGTGATTTAATGATGGCGATACGGCGTGAATCCAGATCCTTGAGTTGCGATAAACGGTCCCTGACCTGGGCAATAGCCACCTCATCCATTGAACCTGTCATCTCCTTGCGGTAACGTGCGATAAAGGGGATGGTGGCGCCTCCCTCCAGAAGATTGATGGTGTTCTGAACAAACCCCTCGCCCAGATTAAGCTCAGCAGCAATGAGTTTAGTATATTTATCGTTGATCATCGTATTGGGATCACTGTACCCATAAAAGTACCTTATTTACCATCCTGAGGCAAGAAGATCAATGATATGGATGGTTTGTATAGGGAGGTTGTGCTTATCTATATAAGCCTGCTGGTTCATCAGACAGGAAGAGTCTGTTGAAACGATGTATTCAGCGCCCGTTTCAAGCGCCCGGTTAACCTTTTGCTCGGCCATGGCAGACGATATGGGTTCAAATTTTGCTGAAAAGGTACCACCAAATCCGCAGCAGACTTCATTCTCTTTCATTTCCCGCAGTTCAAGGCCTTTTACTTTGGCCAGCAACCGCCGGGGCTCGTCCTTAAGTTGATATTCACGCAAAGCAGCACATGAGTCGTGGTATGTCACTACATGAGGAAATGAAGCGCCGACGTCTTCCACTTTCAACTCATTGACCATGAAATCGGTAAATTCGAAAAAGTTTTTCTTCAATTGTTTATACTCGAGATGAAACGCCGTATTATGAAAAAGCAGGCCATAATAGTTGCGCACAAATCCGATGCAGGAGGCTGACGGACCCACAATGGGCCGATCGTTCGGAAAATCTTTCAGGAATTTCTCTCCCATTAGTTTTGCCTCGTCCCAGGCGCCACTGTTAAAAGCCATCTGGCCACAACAAGTCTGATTGCCATTGTAATTGACACTGACATCCAGTTTTTCCAGAATTTTCACCATGTTTAATCCCGTATCCGGGTATACCTGGTCAACAAAACAGGGTATGAAAATATCTACTAACACAAATAAAAGTTATAAATAAAAAGTTAGACAAGCAAAATTAGCATATTTTGGTTTGCCGACATCCTGATTTTTCTATCTGACAGAAATATTTGAATGTTTATTTTATTTCGAATCCTGCCATTTTCAGATGTTCCCAGAAATGAGGGTATGATTTTACGACCACATCGGGATTGAGAATTTTCAAAGGACCCCTTTTCAGCACGAGTGGAGCAAGTGACATGGCCATCCGGTGATCTCCGTAAGTCTCAAATGCAAGCCCCGGGCGGGATACAGGTTTATAAGCACTGATTTCCAATGCTGCCGCTTCGTCGCTTTTCCCATAGGTTGTTACATGAACCCCCAGCTTTTCAATCTCGTTTTTCAGGGCACGCAAACGGTCGGTTTCCTTAATCTGTAAGCTCTTTAAACCTTCGAAACGGCCCCTGATGCCAAGTCCTGCGCAAGTAACAATCACAGATTGAGCAATGTCGGGATAATCGGTGAAGTCATAATAGAACCCATCAATTTTTTTCTGAACTTTGGTCAGCCTCACCCCGTTTGCGGTAAATTCAGTCCTGACTCCAAAATTTTGATAGATAACCGGCAAAATGGCGTCTCCCTGGATGCTCTCGAATTTCAAACCTTCCAGTTCAAGATCAACTTCATCGGCAAATACGGCTGCTTCATACCAGAAGGCAGCAGCTGACCAATCAGATTCCACTGTGAAATCCATCGGAACAAAGGAACCCGGCTTCACATGAATCCTTGTCATCCCTGCCTTTACCCTGGCCCCGAAAGCCTGCATCATTTGAATGGTCATATTCACATAGGGAGTTGAGACCTTTTCTCCCTTTAAATGGAGGATGAGTCCCTGCGAAAGACAGGGTGCAATGAGCAACAACGCAGTTATAAACTGACTGCTGACCCCGGCATCGATGGTTACCTCTTGTCCAGGCAATTCTGTGCCCTTGATCAGCAATGAAGGATAGCTTGGTTTTGCAAGATATTCAATGGAGGCACCCAGGTGCTTCAACGCTTCAGCCAGATCCCCGATGGGGCGCTGCTTCATTCGCTCGGAGCCGGTGAGAACCCACTTCCCCGGTCGTATTGCTAACCATGCAGTAAGAAAACGCATAACGGTTCCGGCATTGGCAGTATCAAGCTCCAACACATTTTTCCGTCCCGGCCCATCTGAAATTAGCTCAATCAGTTTTTGCAGCAAACAGGTATCATCGGCTTCAGACAGGTTATTGATTTTAAAATCCTTTCCACTCAATGCCCTGATCATCAACAGCCTGTTGCTGATGCTTTTTGAAGCGGGCAGTGCAATAACCCCTTTCAAAATTTTATCCGGTTTGCTGATGACGATTGATTTCATTGATCGTAAGTTAGAGCGACATACTACCCTGACAGGGTCCCCCACCCTGTCAGGCTGGCGAGGGCTTCCATGATTTCCTCCGCTTCACAAGAGATGTTAATGACCGGAGAACCTGGTTTGGTAATCAAGGTAAATTGAAGATGGCCATCGTGCCTTTTTTTATCATGCATCATCAGTTGCATGATGGCCTGTTTGTGCAACACATCAACCGGAAAAGCAGGAAACCCATCGGCCAGATAGGTTGTTATCGTTTCCAGGTCGGCAAGGGCAAGACCGGCCTTTTTGTATGAGAGGTAGGCTGCACATACCATCCCGGCTGCCACGGCATCGCCATGGAGCACAGGATTACCTGATCGCATTATGGAAAAACCCTCCAGGGCATGGCCTACCGTATGACCAAAATTCAACACCTTTCGGAGTTTCCTTTCCCGATAATCATTCATTACCACCCTGTTCTTAAATTTCACTGTGCCGGAAATCAGATTCAGCCATAGCCTGCTGTCAGCCGGCTGACGAAGGAGTTCCTCAACAGGATGCTTCAAAAGCCGGCGCCAGAGCGCCCCATCGCTGATAAGAACACTTTTGATTATTTCAGCCAGCCCTGAACGAAGATGTTCCCTGGGTAAGGTTTTCAGGAATCCGGGGAAAATAAAAACAGCCTTTGCTGCATGAAAAAATCCAACCTGGTTTTTAATGTGACCAAGATTGACGGCCGTCTTCCCTCCGATGGCGGCGTCGGCCTGCCCCATAAGTGAAGTAGGGATGTTAATATAATCAATTCCCCGCTTGTATCCTGCTGCAACAAAACCTCCCAGGTCGCTTACAACTCCACCTCCCAGGTTTACCAATAAACTGTTTCGGCCTGCCCCGGCTTCCAACAGCCTGTTCCATATTTTTTCGGCTGTAGCAAGAGATTTTGAGTTCTCTCCCCCTTCAATTTCAACAACAGCAGCTTTAGCAAGGATCCCCGATTTCTCCTGTAATAAAGGGAGACAATACTTACGGGTATTTGGATCAACCAGGATAAAAATCTCCTTACCGCAGTTGGCAGAATGATCGTCGAGGCCCGATTCTGTTATGCCATGCATGTCATGATGCGTTAAGCGCAGGAAACGGTCGATGGATGACAAGGCATCATTTCCAAAGAATAGCGGGGTGCGGTCGATGGTAATGATCCTGTTAGATAATTTCATCATGCTGGGGTCCAAATGGATCAGTGAAAAGCAGCCATCAGAAGGCTGATGTCCTGGAATGGCAGATTATATGATTTGCTGATGAACTGGTTCGTCAGGATTCCATTATAGATGTAAACGCCCTGCCGGACGCCAAAATCACGCTTGAGCAAATTTTCGATGCCCCCTTCAGAACCGATGTCGAGGATAATCGGCACGATGATGTTGTTTAATGCCTGGCTTGCTGTGTGGGGCACCTTGGATGGAATGTTGGGTACGGCATAATGCGTAACCCCATGTACTTTGTAAACAGGTGATTTATGGGATGTCGGCCTCGATGTTTCGAAACAACCACCCTGGTCGATGCTCACATCGATGGCCACGCTGCCATCTTTCATCTGCTTGATCATCTCTTCGCTGATGATGCAGGGTGTTTTTCCTTCGTGCGCATGAATGGCGCCGATAAGCACATCGGCGGTTTTTAGCGCTTCAAGCAATACTTTTGGGTGCAATATCGATGTGAAAACACGCATCCCCAGGTTCCCCTGGAGGCGGCGCAACCGATAAACCGAATTATCAAACACTTTAACCAGCGCCCCCAACCCTATCGCGGAACGCGCTGCAAATTCGCCCACCGTGCCGGCTCCAATAATGACCACTTCGGAGGGGGTTATGCCTGTAAATCCACCAAACATTTTCCCGCGGCCAAAATCAGGACTGGCCAGATATTCAGCTGCAATAAAAATGGAGGTACTCCCGGCTATCTCACTCATTGCCCGGATCACTGCCAGCTGCTTGGTTCTGTCACGGATGGTTTCAAATGCCAATGCTGTTATCTTCTTCGAAAGCAGCGCCCTGAAATACTCTTCACATTGCATTGCAGCCTGGATGGCGGAAATCAGCGTTTGTTTCGGATGAAGCCACTCCATCTCTTCGCGGGTCACAGGTCCGACTTTCAGGATGATATCAGCTTTATAAACCTCCTGTGGTGAATATGCGATTTGTGCCCCGGCCTCACTGTATTCATGGTCGCTGAAATGCGCCGTAATACCGGCTCCCGCCTCCACCATTACCTGGTGACCATTGCGGCAAAGAAGCGCGACTCCATCGGGAACCAGCGACACCCGATTCTCCTGAGTTGAAATTTCTTTGGGAACACCAATCAAGAGACTGCTTTTCTGACGGGCTACTTCCAGCATCTCTTCCTGGGGCATCAACCGCTCAACCGGCGACATACGGATATAATCCGGACGTGGTTCTTGCATGGCTCAGAAAATTTAAACGAAAATACAAAAAAAGGTGACGCGTGACACGTGACGCGTGACAAAAAAACTTAGCCGATACGGCTGATATTTTGCAGCGCTTCCAGATCGAGAATTTCCATTTCGTGATCCGATATCCTTAGAAATCCCTCTTTCTGAAAATCACGCAACACCTTTACAGCACTTTCACGCGACATCGCGGAGAGTTCCGCCAGTTCAAAACGCGATAGGACCATGGGGAATTTTGGTTGCTGAAAAATTTCCTCATGCAGATAAAGCAGCGCATCGGCCATTCTCCCCGGCATTTGCTTTTGCGTAAGATAAATGAGGCGATTGTAAACATGCAGCACATCCCGGCTGAAATCCTTAAGGAACTCCTCCGCAAACCGTTGATTGCCGCTGAGCACTTTTTTAAACACCTGAAGATCAATAAAACACACCGACGAATCAAGCAAAGCCGTTATTGAAAAATGATGCCGCTGGTCATGGTAAATCCCCGGACCACCGATGAAACTGGTGGGTTTCACAATGCGCAGAATGGCTGAGCGGCCTTCGATTCCTTCAAGGTACAACTTGGCTAGCCCGCTATTTATTGAGAGTACATGCGACATGAATGTGCCCTGTTTCTTGATCATCTCCCCGGCTTTAAAATTGACGTGTATTTTATTTGCATCAACAAACTTCAACTCTTCGGGATCCAAAAAACTAAACAAATTTGACATGCATTGGCATCCAACACAATTTTTTTGAGACTTATCAAAATATTCAGACATAACAAGGTTGAATCAGACAAAATCTGCGCATAAAAGTAATTGAAAATTGACATATATCATGTTTTTTCCCATTTTAATTCTACTTCAAAGGCAATTTATTTCCTTTTCAAATCAGCAAAACAACCATCTCATATTTCAAATATTGAATATATATAAGGGTAGCTTTGGCGATCAAAAACTACGAACCCCTCCCCTTATGAAAAGTCGTTCATCGAACCGCAGAAATTTCCTGAAACTGGGAATTGCAACCGGTGCCACAGCCCTCATTGCCAGCGGCGGCAATGTCTTATCAGCCTTCACCGCCAGCGAAAACAAAGAGACCGGTGAAAAGATAAAATTACTCACCCCTGAAGGAAAACTTGTGGAGGTTGACAAGGGACATATATGCTGTCAACCGGCTGGAAATCTCGAAGCCCGCGAAGGGTTGCCAGATAAAAAAATGGTGATGGTGATCGATCTTGCAAAATGCCGGAATGCAAGAAAATGCCTGGAAGGATGCCAGAAGATGCATCACCTTCCACCACACATGGAGTGGATCAAGTTTTACCTGATGCGCGATTCTGAAGACATGACTCCCTACTGGTTTCCAAAGCCCTGCCTTCATTGCAACAACCCGCCTTGCGTTAAGGTTTGTCCCGTGGGCGCCACCTTCAAACGTACCGATGGAATCGTCCTGATTGACAATGACCGGTGCATCGGCTGCAAATTCTGCATGGCTGCATGTCCCTATTCATCCCGTGTATTCAACTGGGAGGAACCGAAGGTGGACCAGAATCCAAACCAGGCTGCCTATTCGCCCGAAACCAGCTCGCCGCCTAAAATGGGAACGGTGAGTAAATGCGATTTCTGCCCCGACATGGTCAGAAAAGGAGAGTTGCCAAACTGTGTAAAATCCTGCCCCAACGGCGTGTTCTATTATGGTGATAAAAACGAGGATGCAGTAACCAATGGAACCGATACCGTCAGGTTCAGTGAGTTGATTAATTCGCGGGCGGCATACCGGTTCATGGAGGAGTTGGGAACTGAACCCAGCGTGTACTATTTACCGGCCGTTGACCGTGCCTTCGATTACAAGGAGGGCTTTGAAGGATTGACCGAGGAGGAAATTGCTCTTTATAAAACTGAAGCTAACATCACTGAATAAAAGAAATTATGTACGAGGACGAAAAAACACAACAAAATCTGTACGCATTTAAGCCTCAGCTGGAGAAAATGAATAAAATGGGGGTTGCCCTCATTGTCTTTCTATTACTGGTGATCGGTGTTGGGGTGTATGCTTTATACATCCAGATCGTGGACGGACATGCAGTGACTGGCATGCGCGATAATGTAGTATGGGGATTATACATTGTCAATTTTATCTTTTTCATCGGCATAAGCTATGCCGGGGCGCTCATATCCGGCATCCTTCACCTTCTGAGGGTTCCATGGCGAACACCCATCATCCGCATGGCCGAGATGATTACCGTGATCTCCACCATGATCGGTCCCGCTTATATCTTGCTTTGTATCGGGCGACTTGACCGTTTACCAAATCTGATCCTGTTCGGGAGGATCCAGTCACCGATCATCTGGGATGTCATCGCCATCACAACGTATCTGTCGGGCAGCATCATCTTTCTCTATCTTGCCATGATCCGCGACCTGGCTATCCTTAGGGACAACCCGGTAAAAAATGCCAGATGGAGAAATCCCATTTACCGGTTTCTTTCGGTTCGATATAAGGATACCACCAAACAAAAAGAGTTGCTGAATGTATCTACCGACCTTCTGTCGATCGTGATCATCCCCCTGGCTATTTTAGTTCACTCCGTGCTCGCATGGATCTTCGGCATGACGCTTCGGCCGGGATGGCACAGTACCATTTTTGCTCCCTATTTCGTTATTGCTGCCGTTTATTCCGGAACGGGTGTATTGATCATGGTGATGTGGATTTTCAGGAAAATATACCACCTGGAGGCACAAATTACCAAAATTCACTTCAATTATCTTGGTATCATTATGATTGTGCTGGGGGCATTGTACGGTTATTTTACCTTCAGCGAATATCTTACCAGCTGGTATGGATCAATCAAATGGGATATGGAGGTTTTGTACCGTCTGTTTGACCCGACTGAATACTGGCCCCTGTTTGTTTTTGCCGTCTTCGTCGGGGTATTGGTCCCCATTATTATTGTGACCGTCCCGAAGTTCCGCAATGTCAATTCAATCGCGGCTGCTGCCACCATCGCAGTATTGGCTCTGTGGGTGAAACGTTACCTTATTATCATACCCACCCTTGAAACGCCCCTCCTGCCTATCCATGACCTAAGGCCCGAATATGCGCATTATTCAGCTACCTGGATTGAATGGGCCCTGACCTTCGCCGGCATTGCCCTCTTTATTTTATTGTTCTATCTCTTTTCGAAATTTATACCGATCATTCCTGTGGTGAGAAGCGGGGAAGAAAAAGACTATTCAAGACTTAGAAAGATCGTTTTTGAAAAACAGATGAAAAAGGTGATCAGGCAGAACAAGAAGAGTGACAGGGTTATAACCGGGATGATCATCCTGTTGATGATTTTTTCGGCACCGGGGGTATTGGCGCAGGACGAAAACAAAATACAGCCATTGCTTAAACTGGATTATTTCCATGTCGACTCAATCCATAACCTCACAGCCACGCTGCGTGCCAAAGTTGAAGGACGGTTTACACCCCTGGAGGGAATGGAGATTGATTTCAAATTCACGCAGGGCGGTTCCGAAAAATCTCTGGGCACTGTGCTCACCAATGAAAAGGGTAAAATCACGTTACCTATTCCCGATGATATCATCGCAACAGGAGGAGATAACGGACTATTTTCATTTGAAGCATTCTTTGCCGGGAAGGGTAACTGGGAGAAAGCCTCGGCGGCAACGACCATGAAACCATTGCGCATGGAAATGTCATTCTTTCAAAAGGAAGAGGAAAAAATGGTGAATTTAAGAGCATTTGAACTGGGAAAAGATAACCAATGGGTTCCGGTGGAAAACCTGGATGTTCTGTTTTATGTCCCCAGGACCTTCAGTCTGTTAAAGGTAGGACAGGCAACATTGGCCAACGGTTCGGCCAGCCTGGAGTTCCCTACTACCGTCCCCGGTAATCGCCTGGGTTATGTTACCCTGGTTGCCAAGGTCGAAGAAAATGAAACGTATGGGAATGTGGAGGTAAACGGCACCATAAACTGGGGAAAACCATTGCCTGTGACAAAGATCATTAAACGCGGATTGGGAGATACCAATGCACCGCTCTGGATGGTATATACCCTCATTGTATTGCTTTCATTGGTCTGGTTTCATTACATGTATGTTATTTTTACAGTTTTCAGGATAAGGCATTTAGGCAAATCATAATTATTATAAACATTTAAAAATTGAGGTTTTATGAAAACAGTTCGAATCAAATTAATTGCAGTTTCCCTGGGGATGTTCCTGATTTATTCTTTCAGCAGCATGTCACAGGCACAAACAGCTGGGGTTTGGAATATCCCGGCAAAATTCAAAACCACAAAAAATCCGGTGGCAGTTAGTAAGGAAAGTGTCGCAGATGGTAAAGATCTGTACGGAAAACATTGCAAGTCGTGCCATGGTGCAAAAGGCCTGGGTGATGGAGCTAAGGCTGCAACACTCGATGTTTCCTGCAGCGATTTTTCTACAAAAAAATTCCAGGCCCTGACAGACGGGGAAATTTTCTTTCAGATATCAGAAGGAAAAGGAAAAATGCCCGCATTCAAGAAAAACGTACCAGAAGATAACGGACGCTGGGCTATTGTAAATTATCTCAGAACGCTGGCAGTAAAATAAGGAGATACCATATGTTGCATGAACATCATGATCAATCGACCGGCATCAATGAATTGCTTGAAAAAATCAATGCACTTGAAGTGAGGATTGGCAGGATAGAAGTACAACTTGACATTGAAGTTCAGAAAATGGAATCGGCTCAGCCGGCCCGATTCCAACCTGAACAATTCGATGACCCGGCTAACCAGGAACTGGTTGTTGACAAGGGATTAATCGAATCAAATATATTTGAATACGGCCTCGCCTGGTTTGGCAGCCTGGTTTTGCTCTTTGGCATCGCATTTCTGACGAACTTCGCCAGAAATTACCTGAATGGCCCACTGGCCAGCCTCGTCGGATACATCGCTGTCGGGGGAGTCTTTTTCCTGGCCTGGTATCTCCGCAAATCATTCACCCATCTGTCGTTTATGTTGAATCTCAGCGCACATCTGCTGGTCTATTATATTACACTGCGCCTGTTTTTCTTTGTCGACCAACCCGTAATCCCTGTAAAGGGCGTTGTATTGTTCCTGTTGTTTGCAATAATATGCATCCAGTGTTATGTCGCCATGCGGAAAAACTCTGAACTACTTGCCGGCATCACCTTGATATTGTCACTGGCCACGGCAATCTTCGCAGATACAACCTGGATAACCCTGCCACTGATCATGCTGTCAGCCGGTTTTACATTGTTCCTTTTTATACGTTTCAGCTGGTGGAGGGTGTTGGTGGCTTCACTGATTTTAGTCTATATTGCACAAACCATTTGGCTGCTGAACAACCCGGTGATGGGAAATCCCATGGGCGCATTCGGCACCCATCCCTTTAACCTTTTAAGCCTGTTGATTTATGGAACTATCTTCTCGATCGTTCCAATGATCAGGCAAGATAACAAGGTTCCTGATGGTATTTTCCCTGCCACCATCCTGCTCAATGGCATGAGTTTTTCTGCTGTGATACTATTTGTGGTGGCCTCCTTCTACGCTGATAATTACGTCTGGATATTTTCCATGATCTCAGGATTGTGTCTTTTTTATTCAATTTTTCTGAAGTACAGGACAACCCGGATATTCGACCCGTCATTTTACGCCATTTACAGTTTCATGGCACTGAGCGTCGCAGTATACGGCTATTCGAAACTTCCTGATGCGCTGTGGCTCCTCGCCCTCCAAAGCCTCCTGGTAGTTTCATGGGCGCTTTGGTTCCGTTCCAAGATCATCGTTGTAATGAATACCTTGCTGTTTATCGTAATCATCATGTTCTATATGGCATTTTATCCGCCTGTTGATAAAGTTAATTTTGCCTTTGTTATTACGGCATTTATAAGTGCCCGCATAATCAACTGGAAAAAAGAGCGGCTGACCCTGAAAACCGATATGATCAGGAATACCTATCTGATAACCTTGTTCTTTACGATGTTATTTGCACTCTATCATGTGGTTCCAAAGCAATATGTAACCCTTTCATGGACGTGTGCGGCGGTATTGTATTTCGTGATGAGCCTGATTCTGAAAAATATAAAATACCGATGGATGGCTATCGCAACAGTCATGTTTACAGGCTTTTATCTTTTTTTCGTGGATTTTTCAAATCTCGAAACAGGATACCGTGTTCTGGCCTTCCTGTTTCTTGCGGTTATTTCTATTGGAGCATCCCTCTATTTCACAAAAAAAGTACGGAAAAAAATGCATTCAGGGGGTGAGTGATTCAATCGTCCGTTCTGAATCCCCGCTGATGCGGATGCGGATGGCATCGTCAGGGAGCAGGGATTCAATCAGTTCGGGCCACTCAACGAAACAATAGTCCCCGGAATAGATGTAATCCTCGTAACCGATGTCGAAAACCTCCTCCAGTTTTTTGATCCTGTAAAAATCGAAATGAAATATCGATGCTCCGCCGACGGTTTTATATTCATTGATGATTGAAAAGGTGGGGCTTTGAACAATATCCGTAACGCCCAATGCATGACAAATGACTTTAATAAAAGTTGTTTTTCCGGCCCCCATGTTGCCGTAAAAGGCAAACACCCTGGAATCAGGATATTGCGCAAGGAGCTCCTTTGCCGCCGGTAAAAGTTCCGCCTCTGATCTGACAATGATCTTCATCAATTCTGATTTTTTATTATCCATCCGAAAATCATTCGTCATTGGTCATTGGTCATTGGTCATTGGTCATTGGTCATTGGTCATTGGTCATTCGTCATTCATTACCTCTTATCCCTTCGGTTTCAACGCCACGAAGGGGATCAACACCTCCTCCATTGAAATCCCGCCATGCTGAAATGTGTTTTTGTAGTAATTCACATAGTAGTTATAGTTGTTGGGATAGGCGAAGAAATCATTGCTGCGGCAAAAGGCAAATGACGAACTGACGCTTGTTTTCGGCAGGAAGATATCGGCTGGGTTACGCACTTCAAATACTTCGTTGCGCTCATATTTCAAGGCCCTGCCGGTTTTGTACCGCAGGTTGGTATTGGTGTTTCTATCGCCCAAAACCTTCACGGGATTGTCAACACGAATCGACCCATGATCTGTTGTGATGGCTACATTCACATCTTTTTCGGCGAGGTATTTCAGGATTTCAAACAGGGGAGAATGGAGAAACCAGCTTATTGTAAGCGAACGATAGGCCTTCTCATCATCGGCCAACTCGCGGATGATCTCCATTTCGGTGCGGGCGTGCGAGAGCATATCCACAAAATTATATACGATAAAGTTGAGCTTGTTGATCATCAGATTGGGCATGAGTTCAACCAGCTTTTTGCCGTAAGTCTGATTCAGCACTTTATAATAGGAATACTTCACATCCCTTCCATACCGCTTGAGTAATTCCCCCAATAATTCACTTTCGAAATTGTTCTTCGGACCCTCCTCGTCTTCATTGACCCAATATTTAGGGTATTTTTTTTCGATCTCTGTCGGAAGGAGTCCTGCAAACAGGGAATTTCTTGCAAATTGCGTCACCGTTGGCAGGATGCTGTAATAAACATCCTCCTTCTCCACCCTGAAATAATCCTCCAGGATGGGCTGAAGTACCTTCCATTGATCAAACCTAAGGTTATCGATGAGGATGACAAAGGTCGGTTTGTTGTCATTCATCAGGGGGAAAACCTTCTCCTTGATCAGGTTGTGCGACTGAACCGGCCGCTCCTGACCCTTTCCATTTACCCAATCCAGGTAATTTCGTTCGATAAATTTGCAGAACACCTGGTTCGCCTCATCCTTCTGCATCTTGAGCACCTGGTTCATTCCGTCATCAATGGATTGGCTCAGTTTGAGTTCCCAATAGGTGATTTTTTTATAAACCTCCACCCATTCATTGAAATTCAGGCGGTTGGATATTTCCATGCCGATATTCCTGAACTCCTGCTGATACTGGTGGGTGGTTTTTTCACTTACCAGTTTTCTGTTTTCCAGATTTTTCTTCAGGCAAAGCAAGATCTGGTTGGGGTTTACCGGTTTGATCAGGTAATCTGCTATATTTGAACCAATGGCATCTTCCATGATGCTCTCCTCTTCACTTTTGGTGATCATGACCACAGGCAGGGAGGCTTGAATTTCTTTAATTCGCAACAGGGTTTCAATACCCGACAGCCCCGGCATTTGCTCATCCAGAAAAATGATATCGAATGGTTTGGACTTTATAAGGTCAATTGCATCGTGCCCGTTATTCGCTGAGGAAACATCGTATCCCTTCTCTTTTAAAAAAATAATGTGGGGTTTCAACAAATCGATTTCATCATCTACCCACAAAATTGATATCTTATCCATAGTTTAAGTTTGATTTAATAAATGTCGTAAGTTTGCTTTTATTGTGCCGGGCAGCGCTGTTTTATATTTATTTAACAAATTTACGCGATTTTGTTCACTACCAATAAGCAGAAGAATATCAACGATCCGGTGTATGGGTTTATTACAATCCCCGATGCAGCCGTATTTGATGTAATTGAGCATCCATTCTTTCAGCGAATGCGCAGGATCAAGCAACTCGGACTCACACACTACACCTATCCATCGGCCCAGCACACCCGCTTTCAGCATGCCCTGGGTGCCATGCACCTGATGGGGCTGGCCATCGGGGTTTTACGCCTTAAAGACATTGAAATTACTGCAGCGGAAGCACGGGGGCTGAATCTGGCTATACTCTTGCACGACATCGGCCACGGGCCATTTTCGCATACACTGGAGCGAACCATTGTGCGGGATCTTGCGCACGAAGAACTTTCAAAACTGTTCATGGCTGAACTTAACCGTCAGCTGGGCGGAGTGCTTGATATGGCTTATGCCATATTTACAGATCAGTATCCAAAGAAATTTCTTCATCAGTTGGTATCGAGCCAGCTTGATATGGACAGGTTAGATTACCTTGCACGCGACAGCTTTTTTACCGGAGTCGCAGAAGGGGTGATCAGTTACGACCGTATTATCAAGATGCTCACGGTATATGATGATGAACTGGTGGTTGAAGGGAAGGGGATTTACTCCATTGAAAAATTCCTGATCTCACGCCGCCTGATGTATTGGCAGGTATACTTGCATAAAACCGTTATTGCAGCTGACCAGTTATTGGTTAACCTGTTAAAAAGAGCCAAATACCTAGCAGAAAATGGGACTTCGCTCTTTGCAACTCCGGCATTTGAAGCATTCCTGAAGTATAATCCTACGCAAAAGGATTTTGAAACAGAAAGGAAATGGTTGGATAACTTTGCGAAGCTTGATGATTTTGATGTATTTGCATCTGTAAAGGTATGGGCGACCCATCCTGATCCAATTTTGTCAAACTTGTGCACAAACCTGGTAAACCGTCAGCTCTTCCGGGTGGAAATGCAGACCAAACCCTTTGATCCGGTCTATGTGGATCAGATCAGGCAAAAAACAATCAATCAGCTTCACCTGGCACCGGATGAAATTGATTACTATTTCACCAGTGACAGGGTCGAAAATAAAGCTTACAATCCACGGCATGACCGGATCATGATCAAAGGTAAAAAAAACGAGCTGACCGATATTTCTGAAGCTTCCGAAGAGCTCAACAATGCAGTGATGCCAACCACGGTGAGCAAGTACCTGCTTTGCTATCCTAAGGGGATCCGGTGAAAATTAACGGGCTACCTAAAGAAATTTTTGGTAACTTGCGGCGCATTTTTGAACCACAAAAATTCACGAAAACAACTGAATGGAATTTACTGCCGCCCAAATTGCCGAATTTCTTAAAGGGACTGTCGAAGGAGATCCCCAAATTAAGGTATTCAATCTCTCAAAGATTGATGAGGGCAAGCCTGGGACCCTGTCATTTCTGGCCAATCCAAAATATACCTCATTTATTTATACGACCGCGGCCTCTGTGATCGTGGTCAATTCCGATTTTATCGCAACACAACCCGTCACCCGGACCCTCATTCGTGTAGCAGATGCTTACTCTGCCTTTGCAACACTTCTTGAGATGTTCGACCAGTCTAAATCCAGCCAATCAGGCATCTCAAAACAGGCATCCATCGCCACCACCGCCAAAATGGGCGAACATGTATCGGTGGGGGACTTTACCGTAATCGGAAAAAATGTAGTTATCGGAAAAAATTCAGTGATTCATCCGCAGGTTTTCATTGGCGACGATGTGATCATCGGCGATCATGCGCTGGTATATCCTGGCGTGAGGATTTACAGGGACTGTATAATCGGGAATCATTGCACCCTCCATTCAGGCGTAGTTATCGGTTCTGATGGATTCGGCTTTGCCCCTGTTGCCGATAACAATTATCAGAAAATACCTCAATTGGGAAATGTGATCCTTGAAGACCAGGTTGAAATCGGATCCAATACAACCATCGACCGGGCCACCCTGGGTTCAACCATCATTCGCAGAGGGGTAAAACTTGACAATCTCATCCAGGTGGGGCACAATGCTGAAATTGGTGAAAATACAGTTATTGCTGCACAGACAGGGATCAGTGGGTCAACGAAAATCGGCAAGAATTGTATGATAGGCGGGCAGGTTGGCATTGTAGGCCATATTACCATTGCCGACAATGTTAAAATCGGGGCCGGATCCGGTATCGAAGCAAGCATAACAAAGGATGGAGCCATGATGCTTGGCGCACCGGCCATTGATATAAGCAAAGCAAGACGTAATTTTATACATTGGCGTAACCTTGATGAAATCGTAAGGAAGGTCTACTCCATAGAAAAACAATTGAAGAAATCGCATGAGTGAAAAACAGAGAACATTAAAGTCTCCCGTAAGTATTTCCGGAGTCGGTCTGCATACCGGCAATGAAGTCGTGATCACCTTCAAACCAGCGCCTGAAAACTACGGATACAAATTCCGCAGGATAGATCTCAACACAGGAACCCTGGTGGATGCTGATGTTGAACATGTAGTTGATACTTCGAGGGGAACCAGTATTGAGCAGGATGGAGTGCGCATCGACACCATCGAGCATGTCTTGGCCGCGCTTGCAGGACTGGAAATCGACAACGCCCTCATTGAATTAAACCAGTCGGAGACGCCGATTCTGGATGGCAGTTCAAGGTATTACGTAGAGGCGCTATTGTCTGTTGGGATCGTTGAACAAAAAGCGCTTCGCCAATATTATGAAATCACTTCAAATATCACCTATATTAATGCCGAGAAAAAGGTTGAAATGATTGCCATTCCCTCGAATGATTTCAGGGTTTCGGTGATGATTGATTATGAATCCAAGGTACTCCAGTCACAAAATGCCACCCTGAACCAGATCAGCCAGTTTAAAGATGATTTTGCCACCTGCCGCACCTTCGTTTTTCTGCATGAACTCGAATACCTGGTAAACAATAACCTGATCAAAGGTGGCGATCTGAGCAATGCCATCGTGTTCGTTGATCGGGACATGTCACGCCAGGAGCTGGACCATCTGGCCCATTTGTTCAACAAACCCAAGGTAGAGGTATTGAAAGAGGGCATTCTGAACAACCTTGAATTGCAATACCCCAACGAACCGGCACGCCACAAACTGCTCGATATCATTGGCGACCTCGCACTGGTCGGCATGCCTATCAAAGGACATATCATTGCTACACGTCCGGGGCACTATTCCAATGTCCAGTTTGCCAAGCTGATCAAGAAGCAGTTAAAAAAAGAGCTCCGGCATGAAGAGGGTCCAAAGTTCGACCTGACGCAAACACCCCTTTATAACATCAATCAAATCAAGAACATCCTCCCGCATCGACCGCCATTTCTTTTCATTGATAAAATCCTGGAAATGGGAAAGGATTATGTGGTTGGCGTAAAAAATGTTACGATCAACGAAGCCTTTTTCGTAGGTCATTTCCCTGATGAGCCGGTATTGCCAGGGGTCATTCAGATTGAGGCCATGGCACAAACAGGCGGAATTCTTGCCCTTAACATGGTTGAGGATCCCCAGAATTACAACACCCTCTTTGTTAAGATCGACAGTGTTAAATTCAGGCATAAAGTCGTGCCCGGCGATACGGTTGTTTTCTTTAACCAGCTCACAGCTCCGATGCGTCGTGGTTTGATCTGTATGAAAGGGGTGGCCTATGTTGGAAACAAAATCGTCATGGAAGCCGAAATGATGGCACAAATTCAGCGAAAATAAGCAAAACACTATGAATCAACCATTAGCATATGTAAATCCACAGGCTAAAGTGGCTGCCAACGTGGTCATCGAACCCTTTGTTTCCATCGACAAGAATGTCATTATTGAAGAGGGTACCTGGATCGGTTCCAATGCAACCATCATGGAGGGGGCACGAATTGGTAAAAACTGTAAAATTTTTCCGGGAGCTGTCATCTCTGCCATTCCCCAGGACCTGAAATTTGCCGGTGAAGATACCATCGTGAAGATTGGCAACAATGTCGTCATCCGCGAGTTTGCCACAATCAACCGTGGAACCAAGGCCAGTTATGAAACAGTGATCGGGGATAACACGTTATTGATGGCCTATGTGCATGTGGCGCATGACTGTGTGGTTGGCAACAACGTTATCATGGCGAATGCAGCCATGCTCGCCGGCCATGTGATTGTTGATGACTGGGCAATCATCGGAGGGATGGTTCCTGTGCACCAGTTTTGTCACATTGGAACACATTCCATTATTGCCGGGGGAACAGGTGTGGGAAAGGATGTCCCCCCCTATACAAAAGCAGCCAGAGAGCCGCTCTCCTATGTTGGCGTTAATTCAATCGGTTTGCGCAGAAGGGGATTTTCTCCTGAGGTGATCAGTAAAATCCAGGAGATCTACCGGATCATTTTTATCAAGGGCTATAATGTTTCCCAGGCGGTTGAAATCATAGAGGCCCGGGTGGAGGCTACACCCGAACGTGATGAAATCCTCTCGTTTATTGCCAATTCAAGCCGCGGAATCATGAAAGGTTATTCCAAACTCAGGGATAAATAAAACCCAAAGCAGGATTGGTTTGAACTGCAATGCCGAAAACCGGTTACTATGAATATTCATCTTGAAAATATCGGGAAGAAGTTCAATACGGAATGGATCTTCCGGGATCTTTCTTTTTCGTTTGAGGAACGTACGGCATCTTCGATTCTAGGGCGCAATGGATCCGGCAAATCAACCCTGTTACAAGTCATCGCCGGCAACCTTCACCCTACTTCCGGCACAGTAACCTACCGCTGCAATGGCAATCAGATAGCCAGTGATGACCTATTTAAGCATCTAACGCTGGTTGCACCATACATGGAATTGATTGAGGATTTCACCCTGAAAGAGATGCTGGAATTTCATTTTTCGTTTAAACACTATTTGCCGGGCTACGATTTGGCCTCGGTCATCGAGTTGCTGGAATTTCCAGCGATGAAACATAAACAGATCCGCCAGTTCTCATCGGGGATGAAGCAACGTGTAAAACTTGTATTGGCCATCCTGAGTGATGTGCCGCTGATTCTGCTTGATGAACCCACCATGAACCTTGATAATGCAGGAATCAGCTGGTACCTTGAACTGATCAGGAAATTTGCCGGGAAACGTACCATGATCATTTGCTCCAATCTGCATCATACAGAATCTGCGTTTGCCACAAAATCTTTGCAGATAGAGGATTATAAAAGGTGACAGGGTAACAGGGTGACTTTTATCTGTTAAGCGTCACGCATTAAGGGTGTCCCACAAAATAATATTCGCTTCCTTGTTCGAACATGTGGCTGAACTGTGCTTCAGATAATTCAGGCGAATGTTCAAGGAAAGCCTTCAGGGTAGAAATTTTCATGCC
>Ga0247841_10002301_pt1 | contig 38781 bp, 46 predicted proteins | sample LaCruzMarch2015__2_FD_192410 | JGI IMG/M metagenome (GOLD analysis project Ga0247841, IMG submission 192410) | Freshwater microbial communities from meromictic Lake La Cruz, Castile-La Mancha, Spain - LaCruzMarch2015_18m | ecosystem: Environmental > Aquatic > Freshwater > Lake | place: Spain... | reverse complement strand
GACCCGATAGCGAAGTATATCGTAAGTTACAAAAGATTTACGGGTATGTCGCCAACGAAGCCAACGACATCAGCGACAATCAATGGAAAAAATGGTCAATCATCGTTGATGAAGCAATGTCTTCGGGTGATGAAAAGACAAAAGAACTTGCCAAGCTTATAAAAGTTATTGTTGATGACTTCAACTCCGGAGAATCCATCGACCCAAACACGCTGCAGGACATTGACCCCGAGGAAGTGCGCGAAGAGCGCGAAGACCGCTACTACAGCGGTACAGGTGAAATGATCGGTGACGGTCCCGATGACGACTCGTACACGCGCTACCTGGACCGGGGATGACCCGCAGTTAAGATAAAGCAATGTGGTATAAGAGCGCACAGACATCGGCATGGGGAATGGAAGCCGGAAGCGGAGCTCGCCAGATATACCACGCCCTTCGTGAGCGAAGCAACCCACACCCAATAGGCGGTGCAGAGCTCGATAAAATTTGGGGGGATGAAATGAAGAAAATGCCGGGTTACGTCGGACGTTGGTCGAACGCCAACTGGGCGTACATCGACTACGACCCTCAGAAGCGCAAAGCCACAGACAACATGAACCCACTTGCCAGAAAAGGCATGGAGTGGAAGCTGTACTTTACCGTGAACCCTCAGGACGGAAGTGAAGACAGCATGAAGCGCGTACTAGAAGCGCTCAAAGACCTTCCACGGCAGCTTGAAGCGAATTTGGGTAAGCACGGGGTTGCTCTGATGTACAAGACTCCTGGTCGCTGGAGTGACTTCCTACGGGAGAACGACACCGTTGTCGTATACCACCCGTTCGAGCCGCGCAGCGAGTGGACAGCGTTCATCACAAACGTTGTCCGTGGCTGGATGGGAAAATGGAGCCTTGAGGAAGGGAAACGGTCGTACAACGAGGGATTCGACTGGAGAGAGAAGACCCAGTACAAGGACGGCACTGAGGTAGAACACACCGACACAAAAGAGAAGATGGGATGGCTTTCTCCAGAGAGCTTTATTGCTGGGGGCCTTGAAAGGGGCGGCGGCTCATTCGGAACAACACTTTCTCGCTTCATTGAACTTGTCCACAGGAATCCCAATGACCCTCGTTGGGCAGAGCTGGTAAAGGGGGGTGAAGTCAGCATGAAGGCAGCAGCAGACTGGCTCATCGGTCACGGTAAAGAAGTAGCGCAGGAACTGGCGAAATAAACACGCTCTTTGTTTTTGTCTTTCCCCCGAAAAATAAGTAGGGGGATTTTTATATAATAAATGAGGGGTAAGCCTCAAAAAAAAATTATACGTCGGTGGGAGAGGTCTCTAAAAAAAATTTGGTCGTCGGATTGGATGGTGAAAGGAAGGGATTGGCCAATAGTTATGGGAATTATATTATGAATTGGTTTAAATTAAGACGAAAGGCAGAACATGAGTTGGTATAAAAGCGCAAAATCAAGAAGCGGATCATTTACATATGAATTCGATGGAATAGAGCTTATGAATCCTATATGCTTTTGTTCTGGTAACGCAGACGTAAAATTTGTCATACGCAGAGATTCAGGTGACCGAAACGAACCACCGACCTCTGATGTTGACCTAAAGGTGGAAGTTGGCAAAATCTATTGCACCAACGATGAAGGCGATGAGGTCTCAGTAACAGACGAAATTATAAAAACAGTTGAAGACATACTGAGTAATGATCAATCATTAAGAGAGCGCGCATTCGAGCACGAACACGATTAATCATGAACTGGTATAAGCTGGCACACCAATCAGATGAGTGGAGCGATTTTCTTGGCGAATTTAAATGGAATAGAGAGCACGGAATCGGTGTTTCATTAAGTGACGATGAACTTAAGAAATTATGGCTTGCAGCTCCAATTGTTCACATGGACGCAAGAGACTTGGATCGCGTTGGAAACACTTATACTCCAGAGATATCCGGAAAAGAAAAAGAAGAAAGAGTGCGCCAATTTATTGAATTTGCCACAACAGAAAGCAGAGAAGACGTGCCTGAAAGCGAGTGGTCGTCGTTAAGAGGAGCAAATGCTCATGGGTACTTAAACAGATTGCTAGAGGTGGTTGGACAGGGCATGTATCCTCCAGTGAATCTTATTCAAGTACCAGGAGTAGGTTCTTTGATAGTGGGCGGAAGAACTCGTGCTGCTGCAGCAAAAGTGCTAGATATACCGCTGAAGGTTCGGCTCATTAAGCTTCCCCCAGAAGGGGGCAAGATCAAGGACGCAGTAAAATTATTATTCTATGACCAGAAGGAAGAGACATGAGTGAATATATACCAATAGATTTAAGATCATTCAATCCGTTTATATTAGATAAACTGATTTCTGATGGCAATTATGAAGCACAAAAGGCGTATTGCAAGAACAAAATAGACACGATGGGCGCAAGACTTACTACTTCTGTGAACGAGGACAATAAGGGGTTGGCAAGGCGCATGCTTGCAATGCTCTCTAGCGAGATGCAGGTGTCGTATGCGTATGGCTTTATAACAAAGTCCGAATTACTTCAGTTCCAAGAAAATTTTACACTGGCGTCCTACGATGCCAATGTTGCCAACTTTTTCTTTGAAACTATTTATGAAGAAAATGGGAAGATATCAGATTACATTGTAGTGCCTCCAGGTAGTTCTATCGCAGAGCCTCCAGTGGCATGACGGCAGAAAAGCAATTCTGAAGGTCATTTTATTATACTTATGTAATTAGATATATGAAAAATAAGAGGCTATCTCCTATGCCATTGATCCCCTGTCAAAAGGAATGGAACCAGCAGTAACACAGCGCGCTGGAGAAATCCATAGCCATTAATTTTAAGAAAGTTATTAATATGAATTGGTATAAAATAGCACTCAAAGACGGCAAAGATCACCCAACTCCAGAAGATTTGAGAGCTGCTTTTATTCAGCGAATGCAAGAGCTTGGCTTAACGGAAGAGGAAATCGAACGTGCAATTAAGTCTGGCTATCTTAAAAGGATGATGAGTCCTTCGGAGAAGCGCAAAAAGTCATGAACTGGTATAAACGTGCACAGAAGCAGTTGCGTGGCGAATGGTGGTTTATTGATGGAGAGGCACGCTATGCAGATATTGACATTGGAGACACATCACATGAGGGGATGGCAAGAGAGTATGCGGCTGGTCAAATTACGGACTCGTTCTTTAATATATTAGAAAGCATGAACTCTCAACTGCACGAGATAGGTGTCGAAGTGAGTGGCATGTCTCCTAATTATGATGAAGGTTCTGTCCTAACTAAAATTATTGAAAATATTGAAAGTAAGGACACCGAAGATACGGGACTCGCGGAAAGCATATATGACCAGTTAGTAAGTAGGCATGGCAAGGAAACAGTAGATGTAGGCCTAGATAAGGGGGGCTCATATCCTATTCAGTGGGGTCTTAAACAAGGCTGGGTAAGGTGTAAGGGCAATTGGTTAGAAGTCTGGTCAATTACGAGTAAGACTCTCAACTGCGCTGTAGACGGACTTTGGGAAGCATACGGAGAGGAGCTTACTGATGATACTCTTTTCCATATAGATCAAGCCTCAAACAGGCGACACTTTGAAGATATTCCACTCAAAGTGCTGGAAGAAAAAAATCCAAGCTCATTACTGCAATTTAGAGGCGTTTAAGATATTATAATATTTTACGAAAAATAAACTATGACAAGCGATAGTCCATTGCGTGATTTTTTAGGAGAAGTTGGCTGGTATCAGAGAAGAGGTATTGGTGCGAACATTAGTCGCACTGAACTAAGAGAACTCTGGAAAAAAACCCCAACCGTACTGCTGCCTCCAAATGAGTTTGACAATTACGGAAATTTTTCTCCATATGGGAAAGAGATTGTCGGTAATGTCGAACAGCGAATTGCTAAATTTATGAAAATAGCAACAGCGGAAAATCGCGACGACGTATATGATACAAAATGGGCCCGTATGCGAAATGAAAATCCTGATCAGTACTTTCAAAATATCGCACAACTTATTTATGCAAAATCAGGGTATCCACCAGTAAGTGTTATTGATGTAAATGGAATTCGTAGATTTATTACTGGGGGAAGAACTCGAGCTGCAATAGGAAAAGCACTTGAAGTACCTGTATTGACAAAGATAATCCCAATTTATCACAAGGGACCATTCGGCAATCGAGCTAAGAAACTATTGAAAATCAATTAAGTATATAGTTAAAGAAAAGGAAAACAATGGGACTATTAAATCAAATGGGATACGTAAATAATAATGGAAGTTGGGAATTAACCCCTACAGCACGAGCAAATGCTGCTGTAGCTGCCAACGAAAAAATAGAAGAGTACATTGCTAGTGCTACTCAGGCAGCTGTAGATAACGATTTGGAAAAAATGAATTTTAGTAAAGAATGGGCTCAAAGAATTACTGATAGCGCATTTTCACATAGCTTTATTAATACGTTCGAAAAGTCAAGCTTTGAAGGTAGAATAAACGCCATTTCAGCCCCATGAAATATCGTTAACTTCGTGTTGCTTGCAATAATCAATAATTGACTGTAATTCTTTGAAGTACTGCCTAATCCTATTTGGAGGCAAACCAAAGTCGTACACTCTCATGCCCTTCCTGTTTTTTGCCTGCTCTGATATTATTCTTTTTCTTTCCTCTGGGGTTGCATCTTCTGGTATCTCTAAGTTGTGACTATCAGAAGGATTTGCTGAATACGCATCTGGAGTAGATTCAAAAACTCCATCAGCAGTTTTGATTCTTCTTTCTAGATCTTCAATACTAATAGAACCGGCATACCAATCTGCCCCTTCTTTGCTTCTTTCTGGAAAAAGAAGATCATGTAGCACACCCCAATTTGAATTGGCTAAGTTTAGTTCTGGGATTTTTGAGGCATTAACGGATGGATTTTTATGAACAGTAATTACCCACTCTGTTCCGCTGTCAGGATCAATACCGTGCTCTTTCAGCCATTCAATATTAAATCTCTCACCTTGTATCGGCCCTTTGGCCCATGTTATAGAAAAATCATCAACTAACTCCCAATGATCAACCCATTTGTCAATTAGCTCTGAGACATAATCTGGATCTATAGGTGGATATGACATGAGCCGTATGCGTCCTGTAGCGGCAAAAGGGCCAGAATCTTCATTCGGGTCAGTAGACTCATAGGTATCACTGCCACCATGTGAAGCAAATAAGCTACCAGAAGCAGCCCAATATTTTTCCTTATTATCTCCCACAGAATCAAAAGCTCTTTTAGCCTCAGGATGCAAAGCTTGACCAAGATTAAAATGAAGATCTAAAAGGTTCATGGGCTGATACACCTTACTTGAATCAGCTGGACCTATAGTAACGCTAGCTATTTTAAATAAATTTTCTGCTTTTTTGTACCAATTCATAATTAGTATTTCGAAAGGACTATAAACTAATCCTCTAGTATTAAAGGTACATATTCTTTTTTAGGAGACACTTATTATGCTTAAATTTTCTTGGACTCTTACCAACAGCGGATGGTTAATACAAAAGGTCGCACAAGCTCCAACTGCAGGTGAATATGAGGCCGTAGCTGACGAAGCCGCTGCAAGAAGAAAGCAACAAGAAAGTCAAGCAATGGAAGCAGTCACTGGCAAGCCAATGTCTTCTGACCCGCAAGCAGCTAACAAACAAATATTAAATGTTGGACCTGCAGCTGTAGGAAAGGCAATCAGTGATCGAACTGGTGGAGTATTAGGTGGAGGTCAAACTCCAGATGAAGTAATGAAGGGCACCATCGATCCCGTAATGAAGGGCATCGAGGGCATGCTTGGTTCTGATGCAGAAACGATAAAGGCGCTGTCAACATCTGCTGGAAGATCTCAGGCTATTAATGAATTAAATGATCAGATGAAAAAAGTGCAATCTAGAAAATCTCCAAATCAAGAAATCATCAACTTGCTTAAAAAGAGAATTCGCATGGTGAATGCTATAGGATCTGGACAAATGACGCCTCAACAGTACGTTGAAAGCGAAAATGCAAGAATGAAATCAGAGATGACTCGTTAATTATTATGATAAATATTAAAACATCGAAGTGGTCAGAAAAATATAAGAACTCAATTAACTGTTCACATCCAAAAGGCTTCAGCCAAAAAGCTCACTGCGCTGGTAGAAAAAAGAAAAACAAAGGCAAGTAATGAACTGGTACAAGATAGCACAAGAAAATGAAGATATCCAATCAGTAGCTTCTAAGCTTAATTTTAAGCCAGTTAAAAAAAATGCAACCGTTTATTTTTTTGCGAGTTTATTCTCTTACAAAGATATTGATAATATGTCAGAATATTCTTATGGAATTTATTCTGGACCAGAGACTACCATCACGACACATGTATCAAGTGGAAAAGAGACATCTCGCCCAATCACTGATGGAATGGTGATAGTAAGTGGAGTAAATCAGGAAAAGTACTTCATGACTCCAGAGAAGTTTAATAAGAACTACTCAGGGGGCCTTGGAAATAAAGTTACTCCAGAGCAATCAGAGCGAATGGTTGCACGATATAATGGCGACAAAACAATCAACTTTACAGCTTCGTACGGTAGCGAGACTGTTCTCATGCCTGGAGATTATTTGGTCAAAGAAGGAAATGGCTACTATAGAATTGCAAAAGAAGAATTCGAAAAAACATATGGTAGTTTTGATTGATAAAACTTGTTAATATTTTCATTAGGAGAGGTATATGGGCAAGAGCGTTAGGAACAACTATAGCGAAAAAGGAATGACAAAAAGAAACTGGAAGGTTCAGATGTTGAAGAAAAAGGCAGATCGCCTAAAAAACCTAGAAGGCTGCAGAAACAGAGAAAAATGAAACAAAGGCTCTCACATCAAGAGTGGATAGCAATTGGGCAACTGGCTGGCTGGATGAAACACGCCCATCAGGCTCAGCCTCATTCTCCAGGCAATTCACCTGATGTGTATGAACTTTTGCTGCACATAACCAACGAGCCGGATCTTTATAGGCGAATAATAAATCCCACTATAAAAAATATGGGAAAGAAAATTAAAAATAATATATTTAATCGAGATCTAGCTCTGAAGCAATTCGCAAAAATTGCAAAAGAAGGGGTTAAAGACTATATGAAAAAACACGGTAAGTTTAATGTTGAGCACATTACCGTTCATATTTTAGCAGAATATCTTCTTGATAATTATATGGAAGAGATGCAGGACGAAGTACTTCGTCTTGGAAAATAACATTTTTAAGCTTGTTTTTTGAAATTTAAAGGTATTTATGTATTGAAAATTTAATACATAAGCATGTGTAGCTGCAATCATCCTAGCCCCAAAAAACATAAACCAAGAATACAATTTATAATAAAAGAAAGAAAAGCCTATGGTACTAAAACAAAGTGCTATGGCTTATTTAACTCTTGCAATTTCATTGTTAGTAAATTAAAAGAATATGGCATAGAAGCAGAAGCGGTTCAGGTAGTAGACAATAATTGCATAGACAAACATGTCTCACGATTTAAGCCAACTCACTGCTTTATAGAGGCATTGTGGGTAGTACCTTCGAAGTTTGAAGCATTAGCTAAATTGCACCCAAAAGTAAAGTGGATAGTAAGGTTGCACTCAATGATACCATTCCTTGTCAGCGAAGGTATGGCTTTTGAATGGATACAGGAATACATTCAATTAAGAAATTCTGGAATTAAACTGGAGCTAAGCTGCAATAACGAAGTAATGACAGAAGACATGCGAAAGCATTATGGAAATTTTATAACATATTCTCCAAATATATACTTTCCAAAACAAGTTGATAAAAAAATGCTTTCAAAGAACATTTTAATAGATAAAAACGCTCTCAACATAGGCTGCTTTGGAGCATTGCGTGTACTTAAAAATCATGCTCAACAGGCGATGTGGGCCATGGACTTTGCAGAGTCTCTTGGTAAAAAAATGCATTTTCATGTCAATATATCTGAGCATGAACAAAGAGAAGCAGGTCCTGTCCTAAGAAATATGAGAGCCATGTTTGCAAGTAGTAATCATAAGTTAATTGAGCATCCATGGTATGAACATAAAGATTTCATTAACATAATAAGGCATATGGATATGGGAATGCAAGTTAGTTTTACAGAAACATTTAATATTGTAGCAGCGGATTTTGTAAACGCAGGAATACCTATTGTTGTCTCTAATGAAATAAAATTTGTGAATCCTATCTGTAGGGCTGAGCCAACAAGAAAAGCCAGCGTCATCAGTGCACTAATTTGTGCAAATAGCATTTTTAGAAAATTGCTATGCAAATGGAATAAGATACTGCTAGACAATCACAATAAACAATCTGTTACCCAATGGCTAAACATCATTCAATGAGAATATGAATGTCGATGAATATGCATGGCAAAAAGTAAGAAATCAAAAAAGATAGTACCAGTAGGAACTGAATTTACCTTTAAAAGCAGATACGGAGAAACAAGAAAGCTGGCTAGGCTTTCAGACAACAAATACAGTCTAGAAGGGAATTCTTTATACTGGAGATGCTCTATAAAGCAAGATGCAGAATCTATTGAAGATTATGAGATGTTTGATTTTGAGGGTGGACCATATATAGAGACTGGACTTCCGGCAGAGCTCATTGAAGCCTTAGGCGATAGTCGTACTGTAAAAAAAATAGCACTTGTAGAATCAGCAAGTAATTATGTCAAAATAAGCATAGAAGTTGCTTGATATCTCTATTCAAAATGGTAAATGAAAAAGAAACAGGGGCAAGCACTGCTTGCCCCTGTTTCTCTAGTTGTGGCTAACTATTAGCTTAGCTGCCAGAGACAGAGCTAATCACGCCGTGAACCCAGTTTGAGACAAGGGCGAGGCCCTTGACTGTGAATGGGAGGACTGCAAAGGCAAGGACCCAGTGAGTTGGGTTCTTCCAGCAGAATCTGCCAAATATTGGGCAGACAGACTTATTACATTTATCAGTATCCATAGTATAGTTCTCCTTTCAATTAGAACTTAAGTGTAGCACCAAAACGAACAATCAAATCAAGCTCAGAGCCAGCGTACTGGTCAAATGGGATGTCAACGCCAAAGTTAAGCTTAGCGTTATTGCAAACATTCCAATCAACAACTGGACCTATTGTACTGAGGCTATTTCCGCTATCAAGATACCAGAAATTATAAACGACGCCTAAGTCAACACTCTTCAAAACTTCGTAATTTAGAGCGCCATTGACGTTCATAATATCGTCAGTAGTGAAGCCGTTAAAAACGGGAATAAAGTCGCCATTTGTATTGAACTCCCAGCTCATCCCAGTATTCCAGGAAAGCTTATCAACGCCAGTAGTGCCCTTGGTAGAAGCTCCAATCACTGGATTGACTCCGCTACCGCCGAAACCAGCGGAGTCGGTTGGCAACTTGAGATCAAAGTTTAAAGTGACATTATCAATAAATGAAACTGGCTTATTGATAAATGCCCAACTTACTCCCAAATCAAGCATACCCGTACCAGTGTTGCCATCGGTATAGACTGGCAAGGTGAGGTGGGTATCAAGATTGGCCATGGGGTTCCATGTGGCAGTCTGTAGGAACTCCGTGACGTTTCCAGACTTGAGATTATAAAAATTAATATTCTCCTGGAATCCAAAGTCACTCAGCTTGAAAAACTGAGGTGAATCGGATGTTGCTGGAGCGGTATTAACATCTACGGACTGCGCAAGGGCAGATGTAGTGATAATGAAACCTCCAACGAAACTAGCAATCGTTTCTTTCATAAGAATCTCCTTTTAAAAACGGTTGAACTGATGTTTTCGGCAAAAAGAGACAATCTCCTTTGCCTTTGATAGATAGCCATCCTAGTTAAGTGGCGGGAAAGTAAATCTAAAATTAAAAAACATACTATGAAGGTTTATTGCCTTTAATGAAAAAATGATAATATATGTTAAAAGAAAGTGTAACCTTTGTCTGTGTTTTAAAATCTGGCAAAGAGTACAATCAAGATCATGTGAAAAGACTTATGGATATGGTGAACAGTCACTATTCTTTCCCATATAAATTTTTAGTTCTATCTGACTTAGAAGTGGCGTGTTGTGAGAATGTGCAATTACAGCATAACTGGAAGGGATGGTGGTCTAAGTTAGAACTTTTTTTACATGATTTTGGTAAAACCATATATTTTGATTTAGATATAGACATTGTAAAAAGTATAGACTGGATGTCAGACATAGACCCAGATGACAGCATTCATGGATATAGATGTCCAATTTATCCAAGGTTATTAAATTCTTCAGTTATGATTTGGAAAAATGCTAAACATAACATATTAGAAGGCTATTCTCCAAAAGTAAATAAATTTTGGAAAGTTTGGCCACATAGGTATGGAGATCAAAGCTGGATACAGAGAAAGATGTTTAACAGATTGCAATTTTTACCTAGTGAACATATAGAAAGATACGGAAGAGAAAAATCAAAAGATTCTACAAGTATTGTTGTTTATGGCGGAAAAATAAGGCCATGGAATAAATAGTTGTAAATTGTATCTAAAAGGTCTTCATATGCAATTTAAGTATTAAATTCTATATGGATAATGCAAAAACACTCTACATTATGAGAGGCCTGCCAGGAAGCGGAAAAAGTGCTGTGGCTGAAGTTTTAGCTCCAGGTCATGTCTATGCAGCTGATGACTATCCAGGACTATATGGAGAAAAAATGAGCTTTAATCCATCGTTGCTTGGCAAAGCTCACGAAGCTGCAAAGAATAAAGTAATTGAAGCCATGGAGAGAGGCGAGCCAAAAATTGCATTGGCGAACACAAATACTCAGCACTGGGAGATGTCTCCATACGTCAAGGCTGCTCAAGAGAAAGGTTACTACGTAACTTTTGTGCATGTTGAAGGTACGGTTGCTCCAACCGGAGACGGAACTAGAAATATTCATGGGGTACCATCGGAAGCTCTAGAAAGAATGAAGGCTCGATTTGAGCCATTTGAGCACGATAGAAGACTGGAAGAAAGAAAACCAATGGCTCCAAGGATTGAAGATAAAAAAGAAAGTAGCGTTACTAGCGGATGGTATAAAGAGGCAAAAAAGAAAAAGAAAAAAGAGTATAACCCAAATCCATGGGCTGTTTGCACTGTCTCTACTGGAAGAGAAGATAAGAAAAAGTATGAAAGTTGCGTCATGCAAGTTAAAAAGAAACAAGGAAAAAAGAAATGAAAAAGTCTTTATTTAAATTAGCCTCAGGAGAACAAGCAAAAGGTATGACTGTTGAGAAAATGCGACAGATCACAGAAATAGCACCTAAAATGCTTGACATGTTACAGAACTCCGAAGTTGAGGCGTGGGTTCAAGACCACGTAACAACAGCCCATGATGATCTCATGGAAGTGTACGGATATATGAATCAAATGCACTCAGAGAAATAAAAAACTCTCACTTCCTAAGGGGCGGAAGTGAGAGCTCTGGGAACCGGCGCTGCTGCCAAAGGCGGGAGCGCGGGTAGTGTTTGAATAACATTATTTATATAGATAAATAATATATCCTTTGAAAGTTTATGAATCAAGGTTTTTTTGTAGTATAAATGTAAATATAAATAACTATTATTTGGAGATATTGATATGAAAAATAACATTCCATCACTTATTGCTTGGGAGATTTTAAAGTCTAAGTTGAATCAGCCAGCAATGACAAAACTTGCTAGCAAGAAGAAGAAAGAATCAGAGTATGATGAAAAAGGCAATAAGAAATTTGTGACTGATGCTGGTGGAAGAGAGTTCGGACCAAGAGTAGGACTAGAAGGTCCATTCAAGACAATGAGCGGACATAAGGGCGTATATTACTATGACCCCAAAGAAGGCAAGTACTACTGCCCATATACAGATATGTACCTCGAAGAAAAGCCAGGTAGTGATAGCAAGCATAAAACTGCAAGCGAAGACCTAAATGCACAAGCTGCCAAATTGGGCAAAGCATTGGGCGAATCGACATTTGACGGAAATACTCCTCATCAAGCATACGCTAGAATCATAAAGGGCTATGAGGATGGGGACCCAAAAGTCATGGATATATACGGTCAAATGCTTATGCACGATGGAGCCATGCAAACATTTATGAACGATGAAGCAAAAGATCTTGATGATGACGCAAAGTCTGAACTCGAATTTGCTCACCAAGAAGCATTTTGGGATAGAGTAATTGAAAAATGCAAGTATCAGACAGAAGATGGCGACACCCGTACTTCCTCTGTTTATAACGTAATATGCAAAACTGCAAGCAAAAATGTAAACATACACATAGCAGCAGACGGCATAAACGAAGCCTTTGAAAAGGCAGAGAAGTATGCATCGACTCTAAAAATTGATTGGCTTGGATCAGAAGTAAAAGTAGAGAAGCTAAGTTATTCAGCATATGAATTTTTAAAGACTGCCCGCCATGAAGATGAAAAGCTTTCCTTACGAGAAGTTGCCAATAAGGTTATACAAGCAGCAATGACGGGTTCTATGTCAGATTTTCCAGTGGATCAGCAGAGCAAGCTTAGTCAACTTGTGGGTCAAATACAGGTGCTTGTTAATGTAATGAGTCAAGTAACTGGTGAAGACTTAAATGAAACCGAAGTACTTGATGCATTATCAGAAGCAGCAGCACATCATGGGGTTGATCTTGAAGCGCACGGCAGTCCAGCTGAAATGCACGTTCTATTCCCCAAAGAAAAAATGATACAATCTTCGGATAATAGCACTATTAAAACCGCAAAGACAAAGAAGTCAAAAGCTGGTAAAAATAAACCAACAAATCCAAGTCTATGGGCTAGAGCAAAGGCTGCGGCAAAGGCTAAGTTTGATGTCTATCCTAGTGCATATGCAAATAGTTTCGCTGTACAGTGGTATAAAAAGCACGGTGGCGGATGGAGAAAAGCAAAGACTGGTAAATGATGTCTGTTGATAAGCAAATATTCTCTCTTGATCACTTGCTGAAATATGCAGGTGGAAATTTTTTATCTCAATTCAATAATACATTAGACTACTTACAATCAAAAAATAAGATTCTATTTGTTACAACATCTAATAGATATCAGATCAAGGATAAGCCGCTTGATCTTCCTAAGTCCAGTCAAATTGCTATGCTATTGTCTGAAAAATTGGGAGAAAAAGCGACTCTAGTAGATGGTGCAAAATTAAAGATCGACATTTGTGAAGGCAACGTATCTCGAGCAGATGGCAATAGCTGCGGAGTCAAGGATGCAGTATTAAAAGATAAAGAAAAAAACCCGTCAGGATACCATCGCTGCTGGGCCTCTTTGAATAATAAAAATGATGAGCTTTGGGAAATAACGAAGCCGCTATTTGAAAGCGACTGTGTTGTATTTTTTGGATCTATCAGATGGGGTCAAACTAATAGTGTATATCAGAAAATTATAGAAAGACTGTGTTGGATTGAAAACAGGCACACTACACTGAATGAAGAAAACATCGTATCAAAAATAGATACAGGATGTATTTTTACTGGTCATAACTTTAATGGAGCAAATGTGGTTGATTTGCAAAAACAAATATTAAAGTTTTATGGATTCAAAACACCGGACCAGCTATTTTGGAATCGCCAATGGACTAATGATGCATCTGACGAGTCACAAGATGGGTACAAGCAAGATGCAAAAGATTTTAGCAAGATAGTTAAAGTCACGCTTAAAGGAAAGTCAATAAGCTAATTTAGCCAAAGTCTCTTGGATCTAAATTTTCTGTAATCAATCCAGATTTAAAAAATACGCTACCATCGTATCCCCTTGCGTATCTGTGCAGTAAACGACTCATGTTGCAGTATTGGGTAGCATTGGACCAAGACAGCTTTGCTTGTTCAATGTCAGCAAGACGTAAATCTGTAAATTGAATCTTTTCTGATTCTGAAAAAAAATGTGATTCAGGCATTGTCTTTTGAAACTTCTTGTTGAGTTGGTGGATTATTTACAGTAGTAGAAGGCGGCTGTACTGTAGTAACAGTCGGCTTAGGATCAGGCTTATTGTCATCCTCACATCCATCGTTATTTTGATCTTCAGCACTGGAGTCAGTTGATTTATTTTTAGGGAATTTTATTGTTTTAAATTCTTTCCATACTAACCAAACTGCAAATACGACAACTGGAAAATACCAAAATGCCCATTCAGATGCTTTGTCTGGAGTATTGAAAAAAGCATTTTCAGATACTGTGTGAATATGCTCACCAGTCTTTGTCTTTAATGTGACAAATTCAGGACTTGTGCATGAGGCGAGAAAGAGAATGATTGGAAGTAAGTATTTCATTTGTTGCTCCCTACTGCTGAACCGAAATAAAATCCAATGACGGCAAGTAGAACTTGACGATTTTCTTCAGCCAAGAAATATCCTGGAATTTCTACAAAATATCTTCTAGTAGTTTCTGGAATGAATCCGAAGATAGCATCCGGTTGTTTTTGTGAAAATTCTACAAAAGTAGGAATACCAAAGAACGGTAAGACGAATGGAGCAGCAACAACGGCAAATAAGCAGGAGACAACAATAAGACGACGAACATTCTTACCAACGTCAATTGGTACACGCTGGACAGCCTTATCTTGATTTTCAGTAGTTTGAGTATTCGCCTTGAGCATTTGCTGAAATATTTCTTTTTGGTCTTGAGCCCGTTGAGCCCAGTACTTGAAAAGAAACCCAGTAGTAGTTCCACCAATTAATGATATAAGTTGTTCAGTCATAATATACCTCAGTTCTTTTGATGTGAAAGTTGAATCTCAATTGATTCTTTAATAGATCTAAAATGTTTCATTAAAACCTCTTGCTCTTCCATCTGTGGTTCAAATTTTTCATTCCATTGAAGCAAAATAAATCCAACATTTGCTCCTTTATTTTTTAATGGAAGGCAGGCATAATCTGAAACATTCTCATCTTCAAAGAACCCTTTGGTGTAACTTTCAGGTAATGACCGAAGAGGATAAATTAAACTTTTATTATCTACCACATGGACTAATAAAGGAATAAACATTGAACATAAACTCCCCTTAAGAAGTGCTACCTGTGAAGTATAACCCTTGTGTGTTGATTCGTGAGTTACAGAAAATTTACGCATGGAAATTCCGTCCATTGTATATTCTCCATTATGAAACTGCAAAATACTTGCTCTCATACACTTTGTAGTAACTCGAAGTTCGGTTAATAATTCATGGATTTCTGTATGTATTTCAATAAAATTATCTGTTTTTATTCTAGACTTTATAAATTTCATAATTCCATACACACCACCGATAACACCTACCATAATAAGAGAAATAATATCTATATATTTCGTATAATCAATTAGGGATAATAACATATTTTAGAACTCCAGGGTTTAACTTTCTTCATAAGCACCAAGAACCAATCAGAGCATTCTTATACCAAGATTGAGATGAAGCGGTTCTGTTATTTACAGACTTTTTCTTAAATATACGTTCTTCGGCTTCAAGAGCCTTTGCTTCGGACTCAAGCTTAGCAATTTCCATAAGTATACGAAGTCTAAATTCAGATCTTGTGTTACCATGCATTACTTCTTGGATGTCATCAAGTCTAAGTTTAGAGATTTGATCAGCAATCATAATTTTACGATGTAATATATCATATAGTCTTTCATCTTCATCCACTGGCAAAACCATGTAATATACATTACTAGGAGCAACGCTATTAATTCTATAAAATCTGCCCTTGGCTTGAGTATCTAAAACTGGAGTCTGTGGCAAGTCGTTAAATATAACAACATTTGCTGAATTTTCCAGACTTAAGCCAGTTCCTCCAGCATTAAAAGATAGGATCATGGCGGCGTATGGAGACTTGTCTTCGCGTTTCATAAACATGTCAACATGTTCTAGGCGACTCCATGGGTCTTGTCCGCCATATAAAAAGTATGCTTTCTTATTAAAGAATGGCGAAGTGGGCTGAAATTGTTTGAGCCCTTTTTCAATACCACTTTTAATCATATTTCCAGCGTCTATGTTGTCTGTAAATATTCCAACTCTTTGACCCTGTCTTAGCTGTTCTAAGGCAAATTGCACTGTAGCTGGAGCTTTTGCTTTCGCAAGGGATCGCCTATTAATACCGTACATAACAAGTGCAGCGTTTCTTCCCTCTAGAGTACCCCTTATCTTTGCTTTCTCTATTTCGTCAGATCGGTGCTGTTCAAAATAGCCAACAAGCTCGGGGTCCTTGGTCTCATTTGTGTGAGACGTCTGCGGAGGAAGAGGCTCTCTAGTTGGATCTTGTGCCACAATATCATGCTTGGATCTTTGTAAGTATATTTTAGACTGCACTAAAACGTCTCTGATTGCAGTGCCAGTAGAAATTTCTTTTTCATCACGACTTGAAGAAAGAGTGCCTGATATCTCAGTTACAAACTCTTTATAATTCATGTCACCAAGTGGACTGTTAATCGCTCGCAATTGATTGTACAAGTCTTGCTCTTTATTTGCAACAATCGTAGCTGATGCACCCCAAACATTATTTGCTCCGTTAGTCACAATTTGAGTATTGAATGTTGTAAAGTTTGCATCATGTTCGTCATCATAGTTCTCTGCACGATCATCAGGGTTTCCATTCTTAACCGTATGAACTTCGTCGAGAATGACTACGTTCAATACGCCTAGTTTAGACAATGCGGAGAAGTAAGCAGTGAGAATATTTCTTTTGCCGTCTTCCCCCCAGTTCAAGCCGCCAGACCTAGAGCCCTTGATCCGCTCTAATAAATCTCTTTCTTTTTCTAACTCATGACGCGCATCTTCTGGAAGATCTTCGTCATTAAGTCTATAGAGTATGTCATCTAGCTCACTAGTGCGCTGCAGTCTCAGCTCTTGTCTAGCTGTAAACTTATTGATAGAATCTTGCTTATCACTCTTCGCATTCAATACATATTCTTGAGCCTTTGAGACTAAGGCCTGAATGCTGCTTGCGCTTTTTGCAAAATTTAAAGCGACCTGTAATACATTAAGTGCAGTTGCTCTAGATAAAGAATCAATATGATTTGATATTTCTTTTTGATCGTACCAAGAAGAATCTCTAGAATTGAGATACAGGCTAGGAGAATCAACTTTTATGTTTTTCTGAATATAAGTATTAGCTGCATTCCTTACGGCATTTATATACGCTTGAGACTTTTTGTTTTTAATTGAACTTGTTGCATTTTGTACTTCCTCAAATATTGGAATTGCGAATTGAGGAATATAAGCGTATGCTCTATTCATAATAGCCAGATATGAGTCCAATATGCCTTGCTTTCGACCAATCACATTACGTATAATATCTGGCCTTGGTGGTATTGCAAATTTTTCATAGTTAAGTATGCACCACTTCCACTTTGGAACTGATATTTTGGGGTTACCCTGAGCATCGAGTATTTTTGTTGGATGGTCATACTTCATGAGATCATTAAAAAGCTCATCACCAGTCCATATATCAGATTCTGGTATGCCAGTAAAATAAGATATATCTTTCTTAAACTGTGGGACAACAGAAGACTTTGTGAGGACGACAGCCTTCATGTCTTTATTGATTTTATTACTGTCGGTTTTGAGACGCAAGTCTCCGGCAACAATAGCCTGCATTGTCTTGCCGACTCCGGTGTCATCTCCTAAGATTGCATGAGTGCGAGAGTATAGGAACTTAATACCATCAACTTGCATGGGATATGGCTTCAATTTTGAAGTGTCTGCATCAGGATTTTTTGATAACTGCTTGGATCTTAGACCGTTTCCAGCGACTAGCTCAACTTCTTCTATAAAATCTTTTTCAGACTTGTAGCCATCTCCATCTATGATGCCTTCGAATCTTGCTAATTTTGGGTCTACATTTTTTTTCTTCTTGGGATCATAGAACTTGCCAGCATGAAAATCGGCAATGACGAGTGAAGCCAATTGTGAATTATCTATTTTTCTTGTATTACATAAATCTGCGAATCTTTGAAAATCACTTGGATCACCACGAACAAACCATCCTTCTGCTGTAGCCTGAATGTCTGTTCCACCACGAACTTTGCAAAGTCTTTTTCTTGAAATCAATTTTCCAGTTTCGTCAGCTATTTCTTTTGTGTACTTCAGGTCATCGGTCATGCCAACAAACGCAAAAGTAATGCACTCTACTACTTCTGACTGTCTTGTTATATCTTTTTTAAATATGTTAGGAGCCTTAATCTCGTACATCCAGTTTCCACGAGTTTGCTCTTGTACGGATCTAGCGACTATTTCCACATGAGTTGACAAATTAATCTTTTCTTTCAAAGCAAGTAGATGGCTTTCGGAATTAGGATCTGCGGTAGCTATATCCCAAGATCTAGACTTAAGAATGTCTAGCAAGGTCTTATACTGCTCCTTTGTAATAGACGGCACCATATTTTGTGTTTCACCGTCATTCAGTTTTGTCTCAAAAAGAGTACCAAGTTGAGCAAATATTGATATCAATTCTTTATTCAAATTTGAATCTTTTGGTGATATAATTAATTGCTTCCAGTTACTGCTATCGCTCTTGTCTAAAAACTCAAAAGTTAAAAATTCTTTTATATCTTTAGTGGCTTTAGCGATGTCTTTTGGGTTTGATACTGGAGTTAAGACTCTTCTATTTTTTCGATTAGGAGCTTGCTCAACTACTGGAATAACTGGCTCTGATTGTTGAGGTGGTGTAGCTATCGACGCAGATGCAAATTCATCGCCTGTCTTCTTATGCACAAAATCAATTGCATGCTTCTTTACAGTATTAAAATCTGTGGTTTTTAGAGATGCGGGAAAACTGCCTAATATCGCCAGATCCTTGATGGATAGCTCAGACATACTATTTTTAGAGGCTATGTTCTTTAATCTATCAAACCTGACTGTGTCTATCCCCGCAGCGGCCAGTTCGTCTGGACTTTTATTTAGTATCATTCTAACATAAGATATGATATTACTTCTACTCTGCGCTAATTTGATTATGCTAAAAACATTCACAAGGTATCTCCTGTACGGGATGGTATAAATAAATACTTATAATTTTTACTCTTACCTTTGGAGTTATCAATATGGCATTCATTAAAACAAGTTCTACGACAGGAAAACCTATAGTTGTTTTGAGCGACCAGGAATGGGTTGCACAAGGAATATTTAATGACTGGTTTCATAAGCATGAAATCACAGAGATAGAGTCATTTGCTAAAAAATTAGCCAATGATAGTAGAATCAAGTCAAGTATTATGACTAAAATGGCACAGTACATGGACGACTATGCCCAAGCAGAACAAATGATGGCTCCTCAGCAAGCTGCTGCAACGGAAAAAAGACGAAGAAGTCCTGCGCAAATTGCAGCACTTAAAAGGACGCAGGCGCGTAATGCAGCTATGAGAGCTTTTCGAACTCCTGCTCCGATAGAGGGAGCAATGACTGGTCCTTCATTTGCTTCTCAAATTACAGATCCGAGAACTGGAAGAGTGGTCAGGCAGACACCAGAGCAAATGGTATCAAGTATGCAGAGGAATAGATTTGGAGATGCAGCAAGAGCAAACTATCAAAGAATGCAAAGCATGAGTCCTGCACAAAGAGAAATATTTATGGATCAATTGTCACAAACCCCTCAGGGAAGACAGGCTCTTACGCAAATAGCTCAGTTTGAAAAAAGTACTGCTCCAGGAATGGGAAGATTTGTACAAAGATTAGATCCAAGAACTGGAAAGCCAATATCTCAATTGGCTGGCTTGGGACAGGACGTAAGCGGAAAGGCCCAGGCTCTTGGAAGACAAGTTAAAGGCATTCCAGGCCAATTTGCAAAAGGCGCTCCTCAGCTCGCCCAAAATGCACAGACACTTGGAAGAGGAGTTGCCTCTGGAGCTCGTGGAGCCGCTGGGGCAGTAAGGGGAGTTGGAAACATGGCGATGCAGGGACTAGGCGCTGGAACAAAGATTCCGTTCTTGCCAGGAGTTGGCATCGGAGGCGCATTACTGGGAGCAGGTGGAGCGTACTTGGGAGCAAAGGCGTACCAGTATTTCCGTGATGGTAATATAAGAAATATGGTAATTAATCCTGACTTTGTAAAAGATCCAAATAAGGTTAAATCAGCTCTCATAGGAGCTCAGCAAATGGGTCAACTTAATTCCATGAAGGGTGTTACAAACTCTATTGATGATGCAATGGAACGTCTGAACGCCACTGTTGCTGCTGCAATTAACCAACTAGGAAATACACCAGAAGCTCAGCAACTGATGAACACTGCTCGCGCCACTCAACAACAAGGAGTCGCTCAATGAAAAAGGTTAGACTATCAAAAGAAGCGTGGAAGCAAGCTGCAGTCAAGAGAGGCTACTTTAAAGACACCTCTAGCGACGGTCGTTTGAATAAAGAAGCAATCGCTCCACTTGTAACTGGACTTGTTGGCGGAGTACTCGGAGCTGCCGGGAACTGGATTTACGACAAGTACAAAGCAGGAGACTGGAAAGAAAGACTGCTTGGATACGGTATTCCTCAAGAAAAAATAGAGAAACTCAAGCAAAATGTGGCAAAGGTTGACGCATTAGCTCAAGCATTCAGCGGATTATCTCCAAACCTTGCAACTGCATTTAGAGAATTTAAAGAGCAAGTTCAAGAATCTATCAACAGAGCTGAAGCTGAGAATAACGCAGCAGGTAAAGGAAATATTGCAGCTGGTTCTCAGGCATTGGCAGATCAGCAGCAAAAAGAACAAGAAGCAAAGGCTAAACAGCAGAGTGGTCAAGCTCAGCAAGCTCAACAGGCTCAGCAACCTCAGGAAACTCAGAAACCTCAGGAAGCAGCTGAGAAACCTTTGTACGCTCCAGTTCCTAACGCAGCCTAATAAATTGACCTATTTTATTAAAAGCGCCAGTGAAGCTGGCGTTTTTAATTTGTAGATTAAGAATATAGGTATATGTAAATTCGATAAGTAAATATACTTATGTATTATTTTCCACCACCAATTACAACATGGTATAAGTCTGCTCAGCAAGTTGGGCAATACTTTCCTTACAAAGTAGTCGTAAATGACACGCTATCTAGTATAGCAAAGAAATACCTAAACGACGTAAACAAGTGGAAGGACCTGCAAACTTTAAATTCCATAAAAGACCCAAATAAACTTGAAGTTGCACAAATTATAAATATACCGATCAACGCTGAAAACTATAATCTTTTTAACACGCTTGCATCGCCACAGGTTGTAAAAAAAGAAGAAGAAAAAAAGCCAGATACAAATATAAGTGACCCATGGGGGGCATTGAAAGCAGAGATAGCAAAGTCAGAGGGAAATTACGGAGCATACAATAGGGGCAAGGCAGGAGATACTCCAAGACCAGCAATTGACATTACGAAGCTAACTGTTGGACAGATTATGGAGATGCAGCGCAAGAAAGGAAGCGATGGTAAGAGGTCGTTATTCGCTGTTGGAAAATATCAGATGATTCCAGGAACACTGGCAGAATGCGTTGCAGATTCAAGAGTAGGAGTAAGTGCCGCAGATCTTTTTGATGCAACTACACAAGAAAAGCTGTTTATGCATCTTATGTACAAGAGACAGCACTTAATGGATTATATTAGTGGAAAGAGCAATGATATCAATGCGGCCATAAATGATTTGGCAGCTGAGTTTGCGTCTCTACCAATGACATCAGGCATGGGTAGATATGACAAAGATAAAGCTGGAAATAAAGCAAGTGGTGGATCGGCACGAGTTGAGAAAATTAAATCAATATTAATGTCAATAAGAAATAAAAAGTAATTTAAAAATAAAATAAACTTACAATGATTCGAGAAATAATAAAGAACCCATCAACGTGAAAGTGTCTCGCTATTCTTGATGTATTTGGAGAAACAAACAGTATAGCATGGACAGGTAAAGGAATACGCTAAAGATAGCGCCGAAAACAAAGCGAGTGAGAGGGGTAGGTGAATTTGGTAAGATAAAAGGGAAATTAATTATTGAAAGGATAATATAAAAATGGCTTTGCAAAATTACGAAATTAGCGAAAATGGTTACTGGATTACGCCAGACGAACGTGGTCATTGTTTTGATACAGATTTAGCAGAACAACTAAAGAATTTTTTCCAAAATAAAACAGTTTTAGATTTAGGCTGTGGACCTGGAAGATATGTTAAACTATTTCTAGACAACAAAATATCTTGTAATGGATTTGATGGAAATCCAAATACAAAAAAAATATCTAATGGAATATGTAACGTTGCTGATTTAAGTAAAAAACAAAATTTTGAAAAAGTTGACTGGGTTTTAAGTCTTGAGGTAGGTGAGCATATCCCTAAAAAATATGAAGATATATTTATAGACAATATAGTAAGACATGCAAATAATGGTATCGTTTTAAGCTGGGGAATACCTGGACAGGCAGGGGATGGACATGTTAACTGCCAGCCAAATGAATATATAATCAGCAAAATTAAAAATTTCAATTTTGAATATAATAAAGCAAAAAGTGAAGAATTAAGAAAGATCGCAAATTGGTGGTGGTACAAAAATACAATAATGGTTTTTGATAAAAAAATATGAAAGTTTGTTTATTCACGGTATCTTTTGGGGAAGAATATAATTTGATGGCTAAAAATTTAGCGGCATCAATTATAAAAAATGGTGCCGATTTTTCATTTGACTTGGTTGTTATTTCAGACTCAGAAGTAGAGGGATGGACGAGATACGTAAAAAAATCTGCTGAAGAAATTAAAAAATCTTTGCTGTTTGAAATGCCATTTTCTTATAAGTTTTTTTATTTGAATGATATTGTAAATAAATCTGATGCAGATTATTTTATATATTTAGATGTTGACAGTATATGTATAAACAGGCTTAAAAAAAGTTCTTTCTTTAAGTATGATGTTTTTGTCCCAAGAGATAGATGTTTGAATACCATAAGGGATATAGGATGGCACGGCATACTTTGTGGTGACATTGTAGATTTAGGGAAAAAAATTAACATTGAACCTGAATGGATCTTTAATTGCAACGCTGGATTTTGGGGGTTTTCAAGAAAATACTTTGGTGAATTTTATAAACATTTAAATAATACTTGTAAGTTATTTAGTTTAAAACTGCCTGGAGGTACAGAAGAATTAGTTTTATCAATGGTTAACGCAATCTGCAACAGAGAGAAATGTTGCTTAATGCCAAATCTTTATGACAACGAATTTGCGACGCTTAATGTTTGGGCTAAAAACGTTGATGATCTTTCATCTAATATGTTTATAAAAGAATGGTTTGGGGACATAGTTTATAATGCAACAGGCGTATCTATTGTTCATACTCCTCAACTAAAGAATGCTCTTTCTGTTGTTCGTACTCCTCAACTAAAGAATGCTCTTATAGTAGATAAAAACATAAAACTACACATACTTACTGCAACTATAAGGCCACAACATATTAGAAGATTAAGTAAAGACATACTAGATAGTAATATACAAAAATATTTTGACATAACATGGGCTGTATGTTTTGACTTAGATAAATCACAAGTTCCAGAATCACTCATTTCATACATAAATAACTTGCCTTATAAGACTGAGATAAAATTCATAAAAGATTCTAGGAACAAGTCCGGTGGCAATTATGCAAAAGATGTTTATATTAAGTTGGTACCTGATGATGCCTGGATTTGGCAATACGATGATGATAACACAATTCATGAAAAATATCCAAAGGTAATAAGCGAGTATATAAACAGTCATAAAAACTCTAACCTTATCGCATATTGGCAACAAGATAGATACACACCAAAAAAAATAGAAGATTTAAGGTGTGGGGTTACTGATACTGCTATGTATACTTTTAGGGCAAAAATAGGTAAAATTGCAGAATATCCATATATTTATGGTGGCGACGGCCTATTTTTAGAAAATCTTGTAATAGCCAATGGTGGCTATGCGGATATTATTCAAGACGTTCTGTGCAAATACAACACCAATGCACACCAAAATAGTTTAAGTGAAATAAATGAAAACAAAAACAGTGCTAAAAAGGCAGAAAAAATCAAGCATAAGATTACCAAGAATAAGACTGCTCAAGCGCTTATTGACAAATCAACCGCAAACCATGGTAAAGTAAAAGATTTCGCAATAAAGCTTTCTAATAAGATGCACCCAACTCAGCGTGTTATACTAAATGTAGAAGGCTCAGGTAAAGCGCATGTCTCTGGACATCTGGATATGACATGGAGGCCTGTGGGAAAGAACAGAATGAGTCTTTTTCATACAAAGAATAAAAGTAAAATTGGAGAAATAATAAAGAACCCATCAACGGGAGAGTATCTCGTTGTTCTTGATGTATTTGGAAAAACAAGCAGCACAGCATGGATAGGTAAAGAAATATGATAAAGATAGCTACAGAAAACTTTAACGCACAAATACACCCACCTGTGCTGTTACATTACGAAAACGACACGCCTGAGGGAGATGATGAGTATGTTGACGAGTCTTTCCTTGAAGGTGATGCTCATTCTATGCTCGATATGATTAAAAAATACATCCATGTATTTTCTAATCCTCAAAGCTTAAAGATAAAAAACAACGGACGCATATGTGGCGACTGCAAGCAAACACAAGGTAAAAAACACATTTTTATAATAAAACATCTTGATAAGCCAGCGCATGATCATGTAATGAAAGGCGTGTTACTATGAATCCATCTAACAACTTTGTATTACCATTAGAAGTCAAATACCACGCAAAGCTTCTTGCTGAGCGAGCAAATGAGCCAGTAGGAGTATGGGCTGCAAGGTCTGGCTATGGAGACCAATACGGATATGTGTATATTGCTAAATCGAAAACAGATACTTCAGATACTTCAACAGACAGACGTGATATTGAAGGATACGACGACACCAAAGGATTGCATGATCCCATTCAGTGGATTGATGCGCCAGATCTAATTCTATCTGATAAATTTACAAAGAAAAAATACAAACGGGATTTGCCAAATATTGATCAAATGAGTTTTATAAAACAAGAGGCACCACAAATGACAATTGCAAGTAACAAGATAAAAATGACAAAAGATCAATGGCTTAAGATTGGGCAAATGCAAGGGTGGACAGCGGGAGATGACCTCAAGAAAGAAGCAGTCGGGAGCTTTATTGCAGGCGGAGCTAAAATGCTAGGACAAGCGGCCTTGATGGCAGGACTTTCTGAAGGAGTTGGGATGCTTATGTCTGCCATCGGAGGTGGAGATGCTCAGGAAGCACAAGAAATGGCTCAGGAAAATCCAGAGCAATTTCAGCAAGAATTGCAACAAACTACACAGCAAGCACAACAAAACCTGCAAACTGTTCAGCCTATTGTGAAATATATTCAGGACAGAGCAAATGAACTAAAGGCTCCATGCGCAAACAAAGCTCCTTTAACATCATGTAAAAATCCCATAAAGAACATGGACGAATTAAATAGAAAAGTTGTTAATATTAGCAGTCGTATGAGAGATCTATTAAAAATGAATGATCCCCAATACGTATGTAGTCTTTTAGATGAAGCAATGAACCTTGAAATATGTTCGCGTGAGATATTAAAGCAAGCTGGACAATTAGGAGCAGGAATGCAACAAGGCGGAAGTACACTTGGAATGACAGATCTGAACATAGCATGATAAACAAAATAAGCATATCTGAAGAGTTTTTAAGGAGCCAAGATCAAGGCTTGCTTGCTCCTTTGTTTTCTGGAGTAAATGCTGAGTACGCCGCAGTACTTATGTTTAAGTCTCTGGACCAAATGAGGATAAATTCAACGGCTAAAGAGGCCCTCGCAGAAGCAGTTGCTGATGCAAGACAATATTTTCCAGGTTTTAAGTTTGAGAGAGTACCCTACTTTTGGCTAATAAGTAAATCTAAGGTCAAAGATTCTGCTGTTCAGATTCAAGATAAATCTGGTAAAATAAAATCAATACTAATAATGCGTCAAATAACAAGCGGAGATACTTTAACAGGCTATGACTATATTGATTTAGAAACTGGTAAGCTTGTATATGCAAGATCGCCAGAAGGCGTCGATGCCGTGACAAGTGGGATTAAAATAATGCGTACGAGCAAATTAGCAGAGCTTGAAAGTATAAACAGAAACACAAATTTACTGGTTAAGAAAAAAGAAGGCTATCAAAGAAATGAAAGACTTGAAAAACATAAGAGAGGTGACGTTTCTAACTTAATTCCAGCAGTATTAATGCTAAAAAAATGTGAAAAAATATTAGACGAAAGAATTAAAAGGCTTGAGTCAATAATCGCATATTATGAGAAGGAATCTAAAAAAATTCCTCCAGAGGCATTTAAAACTGTTCAAGATATAATTGATCAAGAATTAAGTAAGCCTGGTTCTCAATTCATAAAAAATGAATCTGACGTAATCAATGCGCTGATAATGCAATACAATGGGAGACTATCAGAGTTTGAAGCCATGTCAAAAACCAACGCTTTTGAAAAGACATTGTCACCCGCTGATGGCAGACAACCGAGACATAATGTAAGACAAATAGTTGCTGTCGTTCATAGTATTTTAAAGGCCATAGATGAAGAGGCTGTCAGAAAACGCGAAAAGAGAATACAGTATACACAAAAGCGTAATGAAAGCAATAATTCTCCTCAAGAGCTTCTCGATACTCAATCTCATCTTATGTTTGAGGAATTCCCTTCATTAAGTGAAGAAAGCTTCAAACAGGATATGCCTGGTAATCTAAAGGGCTTTAGATCTCAAGGCTCTCACAAAGCCTCCATCACGGCGGCGGATGAAAATGTACAAGTTAAGCTTGATGGTATGCGAAAAATGAAAGATGCGACACAAAGAGTGTTAAAGATACTTACACTCAAAAAAGAAACAGAAGGACTTTCTGTTATGAACTTTAATCGCGATGACATACGAGCCCTAGTCGATGGGCTTGCTGGGTGCATGACGCTTATAAATACTTATAAGCAAAAGGTTCTTGTTATTGATAAAAAAACCAAAGAAAGAAGCTTTAATAAAAGTATGTTAGGCTCTATCTTTGACGGTGAAACTGCGCTTGACTATTTTACAGCAAGGTACATTGCAGTAATGATAACATATATACAGATGGTATTCGCTAAACATTCGAAAGCATAACTATGGCACTTTGGTATAAAATAGCTCAAGCAAAAGGTGGAGCAGCACCTCCTCCTCCACCACCGCCACCGCCGCCACCGCCGATGGGCGGAGGCGCTCCTCCACCAGCTGGAGGCGGGCCTGCAGGTCCATCTGAGCAGCGAGTCGGAACCTTGTCAGGAGTGCGTTCTGAAGATGTAAATGATAGTAAGAGCGACGATAGAAAACGTTTAAGAAAACTTAATAAAGCTTTCAAGAACGCACTTGAGGGTGGGCATAGCATGGAAGACGCTGCCGCTATGGCGATTATGGCCAACGGGTCCTCTGTTGCTCCTCACCAACTCGACATTGCTGAGACGTTTGATCCAGACTTTTCAGATCAAGATCCCCCATTCATTCGCAGAATAATGGGTCTTGACTTGGGGTCAATCCAAGGACAGCCTGGAGGCGGTCCTCCACCACCAAGTGCACCACCTCCATTATAATCATGCAAACTTACCCATTCGAACTACCTAAGTTGCAATATGATTATGATGCTTTAGAACCATTTGTCTCTGCAGAGACAATGAAAACTCATCACCTTAAACATCACAAATCTTATGTAGACAAGTTGAACGAACTTGTTAAGGGTGACGATTTTCTTAATGAGCTTCCATTAGATCAGCTTATATCAAAAGAAAATTTAAACAAAATTGATGAAGACACTGCGGAGAAAATTAGAAATTTTGGTGGTGGTCACTACAACCATACATTGTATTTTGAACTTCTTTCGGTAAAGCCGCAGAAGCCTGGAAAGATGCTGTCTAAATTAATCAATGATCAATTTGGTGACTTTAAGACTTTTGAAAAAGAATTTAAAGATAAAGCAGAAAACCATTTCGGGTCCGGATGGTGCTGGCTTGTTTTAAGCAAGCACGGCTTAACTGTAAAGACGACAAAGAACCAAGATAATCCAATCAATTTCGAATTGTGCACACCCATAATGGGAATCGATCTTTGGGAGCACGCATATTATCTTGATCACAAAAATCGTAAAAAAGACTATATATCTAAGATATGGCAGAAGATAAATTGGAAAGAATTTGATAATAAAGTACTGGAGGCAGAAAATGTCAAATAATGATGACAGCAACAACTGGTACTTACGTTCACTTATGAACATAGCTGACGACTTTGGCCAGGCTAGAATGAACAAATCTGCTTCTGTAAAGAAGGCGATTGCAGAATCGTTTGATTTGAATATCTCAAGCGATCAAGCAAAGGGTGTCATAACTCTCATGTCTCAAAACTATAAGGGAAAAGACAGGATAAGCTACATGACAACAAGGCTTGTCGATATTATCCAGCAGGATGAAATTGAGTGTAAAAAAATTGCTTCTTTCCTTTCAAACTTCAAAAGATAGATTACAATTTGATGAACATCAAATTTCGTTGAGCTATTAGGTAGAACCTGTAGTCAACATTTGGTGCTATTTCTCTTCCAAATAAAGCGCATGCGCTTGAGGGGTCAACTGTGGCTGGATTCCAAAGTACTGGATTATACAATCTCAAAGCATAGACAGATGGAGTAGAAGTGATATCAAAGTTTTCAAAATTTGCTTTATTATAATCATATACCACTTTACTGAATCCATTGATGAGGTCTGATACTGATGAATAAGCATAGCCGTATCCCTCAAAGTCTCTTATTTTTTGAATTTCTTCACTAATATTTATGCTCAAACCTTCGTCGCATGATAGTATAAACTTGAAATCAACGAAAGCATTTGGGTGGCGAATGCCCTTTGGACTTCCATAAGACTTAACAAGACCAGATATGCGCCTATCAAATGCTCCTCCACCACTGGTTGGAGATGGATCAAGATAATATAATGACTCATCAAGACTGAGCGATGCTGATGTTACTCCATTTTGGACAAAATAATATCTTATGGTTCCATAGCTTCTTGTCCAATACCCAACTACTTCATCATTTCCATCATCAACTTGATCGAAATACTTACTTTTTATAGCAATCTTAAATTCAAAATCGTCTCTTGTAAAGTGTATACGCGCTCCTGAATGTCTGTCAAAGTCTGCGATAAATTTTGATTGCTCAGAGCTAACGTCTATTGATGGGGAGACGTTTGGAAAACTCATGTCTTGATATATGAGAGAGGCTGATCTGCCTTTTTGAACAAATCTAGAAAGCTCTCCTCTTCTGCAATTTATATCTACATCTGTTGTTGAAATTTGAATACCAGTAGAATAACCGTTGCCATCACAAACATGAAGCTTATTATCTATCACTCCATTATTTGAACCACCTATATTGACAATTGAACGATGTATATCAGACATCTTTTGATCTTGTAAATTACTCATTATATTGCCACCACTTCTTCAATAGCATCTGAATATATAATTAAATATTGAGAATAGTTACATACAAATTCATTTGATGCTGGGATACTAAACACAGCCCAATCAGTGTAATTTTCATTCATTAAAAATCTAACGTTTAATATAGTCTGACTATCAGGACAGTTAACTTTATAGCTAAAATTAATCTGTGTGCTGGTTTTTTCGTTTGGGTTTGTTGTCTCATAAGATGGCATAGAATTAAGATCTATAGTTAAGTAAAATGTTTTAGAAGATATTAAATTACTAGATCTATTTATAATAATGTTATTTATAAAAGCGCTATCTAAAGTATAAGAGGTAGTTGCGTCTACAATAAGCAGAGACTCTGCCTGAACAGCATTTGATGATAATATTGGATCAGTAAGTGAACAGTTTTCTACATATATTGCAGCCCCAGTTGTGGTAAGTTCAATATTAGTTTCATTACCTAAGCCATCATTGACGTTACTTGATCCTAACATTGTTGAATGAAGACCGTTGTTGTTATTGTTGAGATATAAAAGATCTTTATAGGAGCCGCCAGGAGCTGCCTTTGAAAGTGGGACTGCAGCTTTGATCGCCTCGCCTTTTCTGTAATCATTAGGGTACAAGTTCCAAGTAGATTGACAAAGTAACTTTAATGAGCCTGTAGGCGGCTCGCTTATAGAAAATCCAAAAACATCCTCACCTATTAATGATACATAATATGCAATAGAATCTGTTAAATCATTCCTTAACATTTGTACGCGCAGCAAATCAAAACCACGTGAAGTCGGATGAAAAGTATTTACACCTATAATATCATAGCCATCTGGAGACGTAAAATCAAAGCGAACAGGATTTGCATCAGTGTATAAAAATACATCAGTACAAGAATATACTGAGTAAGGTCCAGATGCACTTATTGGATCTTTGCATACAGGAGCCTTCAACTCAAGCGTTATTCTTCTGCAATTATTAACAGGCCCATCAGGATTACATGGTACTACAAACCCTGGATCTGGGACCGAATAAAATATGGGCATAAAAAATTGTGCACCAGGATTACCAACATATACGCTATTAGTTGAGGAATATTCGATACGATTTATATTATATCCACCAGAAAAATTGTTGTACAAAATAGACCCGATGCTGCCGCCATTAAAATCGATGTCTACAGAATGTAGCGATGCCTTAATCGTGCTACTCTGACCTGCGCCATCAGTTATGGAAGACATTTCAGAAGTTAACCCATTGTAAGATGAGCCTATGGTTAATAAGTCTTTGTAAGACTCTGCTGGAGTTTTTCCGTTTAAGCCACTCATGTCTTAAATTCTGATCCAGTAAATAAGATATTGTCTATGTCATTAAATCTTATAAAGTTTTCCGATGGGTTATAGACGCCAGAGTATCCACAATACAGTATGGTTTTCCATTCGTGATTTACAAGATCATCATTAGGAGCATTGGTTAGAATTTTTTTCAAAACTGCAAACTGCTGAGGGATAGAAGTGCAGGCTACTTTTGCTGCTGGCTTAATTTTTACACGCGCAAAAGATTGTTTAACTTGTGGCTGCTCTAGTTGAAGCTTGATAAAGCCTTTTTTCTTCATTTCTTTCTGAACTTCTTTAAAAAAGTCATTTACGTTAGTGGCTGGAGACGAAAGTTGTACGAAATAGACCTTATCTTTATCTCTCGATATAGGTCTACCAAGAGCATCTTTAACTATTTTTACATTTTGTGGTGGTTCTTTGTTGTCCATATGGATATTTACTAGATGTACTTTTTCTAACCTTTGGAGGTATTATGGATTCATCGACCAGTAAGCTTGAACGTAAAGTCTTAGATCACGGCCTTGTAAGGCTTGTAGACTGCATGCCAGCCGTAGATGGCTCTGGGTGTGCATTTGAGTCTGCAATAGTCCAGATGGCTCGAGTGAGCTACGGAAGCGGGACTAAGTCATTCCGTGAAGATATGGGGCTTGTAAATTATCTATTAGAGAATGATCACACAAGTCCATTTGAGGGAGTGACAATAAAATTTCATATAAAGATGCCAATTTTTGTAGCTCGTCAATGGGTTCGTCATCGAACCGCGAGTATTAACGAATACTCTGCTAGATATTCTGTTCTTGAAGACCAATTTTATATACCAGAGCCAAGCCGTCTAGCTGGACAAAGCGCAACCAACAAGCAGGGATCTTCTAGCGAGCAAATACCAGAGGCTGATTTAGTTTCTTCAATTATATCTGAACACTCAAAAGTATCATATGATTTATATGAAAAATTGTTAGAAAAAGGACTATCGAGAGAATTGGCAAGAATGGTTATACCAGTAAATGTATATACCGAGATGTATTGGGTAATAAATTTACATAATTTGCTTAAGTTTTTAAGGCTTCGAATGGATGATCATGCTCAGTATGAAATCAGAGTTTTTGCAGATGCTATATATGAGATAATGTATGAAATTGCTCCAAATATTATGGAGACTTGGAAGTCATCGCAGATGAAAGCTGTCAAGTTGACCGCTGAAGAAATAAAAATTATGAGTAATCACATCTCTGTTGATGATCGAATTGATAAGCCAGAAGGCTGGAGTGTTAGACGTTTTGACACGTTTATGAGTAAGCTAAAAGCCCTTATATCAAAGTAGGATGTTTAAGGCATTTTGGCATAATAGGAATTGGAGGCAAGCCACATATGATAAGCAAAGATATTGATGAAAAAATGTTGATCTTAAAAGATGCAGAAAAGATTGTAGAGCAAATTTATAATGCTTGGGAAAATCCAACCAATGCAATAAGTGGTGATGCAGCAAGAATTTGGAACACCATAAAAAACTGGAACATGGACGTTGATAATAAGTTGATGAAGAAAGAAAATAAGGGATATTTTACATCTATGGTAGCCATGATGCTAAGTGTTGAAAAAGAAACTATAAAAATGTGTATTGTCAGTATTGGTAAATCACATCGCAAAGGTTCTAAGTGGGATACGATAGTTTCAAAGTTTTCAAAGAACTCTTCCCTGATTTAAAGCAAGAAAAAGAAGTAATATTCTTTGGAGGCTTAGATAAACATAGCTTTGATATTACTTACAAACTTTACAAGCTGAGAATTCAGCATGAGTTTGTCATGTGTGAAGACATAATATTGCTACAAGTTGTTAATGTTCGCAATGTCAAAGGTTTTCATGAAATCGTGAACTACCTAGACAGTTTTAGATACGTTTTGGATATATCTTAAGTATGATAGAACAATTTTTGATTGCTACCGTGAGTGGTATAGGGATGGCCACTCTTATAGTAGAAAAAGGCGATGATTTCCCAGTAAAATTAATAAGAGATCCAGTAAGAGCAATAGTTAGATTTATTGCTGGAGAATCCTGGGCCTCTATATTCAATTGCACAGTATGCATGTCTTTTTGGACAACGCTTCTTTGTGAGCTATTTATGTATTTTGCTATGCATAAAGGTTTCACTTGGCCGCTAAGCGGATTTGCTGCTTCTGGAATAACATTTTACACAATAGACTTTTTAAACACTCTTGAAACAAGAAAGGCTTACGATGGAACAAGAAAAGAAGAAGAAACACAAGATTAAACAAGATACTGAGCTATGGAAGAAGTTAGATAATATAAGATCATCTGTCTCAAGTTTTCAGAGCAATACTGAGTATAAAAATGTTAGAGCAGAACTTGCAGCCCTTAACTATCCAATTGTTTTGAAACTTGCAGATCTTATGCATCATAAGTATTCGGAGACTGACAGAAACGATCTTCAGGGATTCGGTAGTCTTGGATTGCTAGACGCAATTGATAAGTTTGACCCGTACAAGGACATTCAATTCGAGACATTTGCAACATACCGAATATTTGGTTCGATGTATGATGAAATGCGGAAGCTTGACTGGGTTCCCAGACTAACGAGACAGAGATATTCAAAGGTTGAGAAAGTTAGAGAGAAGTTCATCTCGGCTAACGGAAGAATGCCGACACGTGATGAAATGATAAGTCTAGTCTCAGGAGAAACTCAAATAGAAAAGGAGAAAGCTGTTGACGATAGCGTCATCAAATTATCCTATTCAATTAACAAAGTATCATCATATAATGATGACGAAGATTTCTCTAGCATACACGTAGGTAAATGTCCAAGTCCATTTGATGACCTAGAAAGAAAAGAATTCTTTACTAATAAAATAGCTCCTGGTCTAAACGATTTAGAAATGAGATTTATATATCTTGTTTATTATGAAGGTCGTTCTTTAAAAGAAGCTGCTATAATGCTACAGGTAAAAGAGAGCAGAAGCTCATCCTTGCACGAGACTGCAATAAGAAAATTAAAGGAAATTTTTAAGGATGATCCGCAACTATTGGTGAGATGAGCATGAATCAGAGACTGTGTCTTGTCCTGAATAAACATTGGAAGCCAGTGAGCTTCTGCTCAGCATACCATGGTATATCGAAAATGCTTAATGAAAGAGCCTTAATGCTTGAGGTGCCATCTTATCAGTTAATAAATGGAACTGACTGGATGTCAATGGTTTGTCCAGAGAATAATGGTGGAATATTAACAACCAAAGGCTATCTGCCAGCTCCAGAAATTATTGTTGCAAAATTCTATGAAAAATTAATTTATAGAAATCCAGCATGTAACAGAAAAAATTTACTTAAAAGAGATGGCCTAAAGTGTCAGTATACAGGTGAAAAATTAGAACGAGAAAATGCCACTATCGATCATATGTTGCCAAAATGCCGTGGAGGTAAAACATCATGGGACAATTGTGTAATTACTAGTTTTAATTTTAATAACAAAAAAGGCGCAAAGACGCCAGAGGAAATTAAGAAAAAACCCCTGTGTAATCCTACAAGACCAGTGTGGGGACTTGTAGATTACATACCCGAAAATTTTGTCATACCAGAATCATGGAAGCATTTTGTTGGAGAGAAAAATAGATTTTAATGTTATTTGTTTTTGCAAAGACTTTAAAACATCTATATTTTAACTAGTTTAGTCGAAAAAATCAAACTTGATTCTTGATGGATACTGTACCAAAAAGATGACAGTAGGTTTAAGTATTGTACTATGAGGAAATAAAATTCGTTAGTTGTAATTGCCAGAATCATTTTAAGGAGTAAATTATGTCAAGTATATCAAATAATGTTAAGAACATTGCCGTCGTTAATAGCGAAGCAATTTTGAAAGAAAAAATTTATAGTTATGAAGAAGCACTACAATCTAGTGTTGAGTATTTTAACGGAGACGAACTTGCTGCAAAGGTTTTTGTTGACAAGTATGCACTGAGAAACGAAAAGCAGCAGATGGTTGAGAAAAGCCCAGACCAGATGCATCGCAGAATTGCAAAAGAATTTGCAAGAATTGAAAAGAAAAAATTCAATAACCCTTTGACTGAGGATCAGATTTATGATCTTATGAAGGGCTTTGCAAGGATTGTTGCACAGGGCTCCCCGATGTATGGCATTGGAAACAAATATCAGTTTATCTCATTGAGTAATTGCTATGTTGTTTCATCTCCGCTAGACGCATACGGATCAATTATGGAAGCCGATGAGAATCTGGTTCAAATTAGTAAACGTCGCGGTGGAGTTGGTATTGATATTTCTCACCTTCGTCCATGTGGAGCACCCACAAAGAATGCGGCTCGTACAAGTACTGGCGTTGTATCTTTTGCAGAGCGCTATTCTAATTCAATTAGAGAAGTAGGTCAAGCAGGTCGTCGAGGAGCATTGATGATCACTCTTGATGTTCATCATCCTGATATTCTAGAATTTGCAAAAGTAAAGAGAGACCTCTCAAAGGTTACTGGAGCAAATATTTCAATTCGTCTATCTGATGAATTTTTGAAAGCAGTAGACGCAAACGAAAATTACGAGCAGAGATGGCCAATTGATTCTAAGAATCCAACTATTTCTAAGACAGTAAGTGCGCGTTCTGTATGGAACGTCATTGTAGAAAATGCTCATCACATGGCAGAGCCTGGATTACTTTTCTGGGATACCATAATTAAAGAGAGCCCTGCTGATTGTTATGCAAATTTAGGTTTTGCCACGATCAGTACTAATCCATGTTCCGAGATCCCACTTTCAGCTTTTGATAGCTGCCGCCTAATGCTCTTAAATGCATTTGGATATGTTGAAAAGCCTTTCACAAAGAATGCTTTTTTTAACTTTGAAAAGTTTAATGCAGATGCTGAAATCTGCCAGAGGCTTATGGATGATCTTGTTGATTTAGAGATTGAATGCGTTGATAGAATTCTTGGAAAGATTGAAGCCGATCCAGAGAACAGAGAAGTCAAGTCTCGTGAGATCAAACTATGGAACAATATTCGCGCGGCTGCAATAAATGGTCGCCGCACTGGAACTGGAACAACTGCTATTGGAGATACTTTGGCAGCTCTTGGCTTAGCATACACAAGTGATGAAGGCATCAAGATGACTGAAGAAATTTACAAAAATCTTAAGCTTTCTGCTTTTAGAAGTAGTGTTGCAATGGCAAAGGAAATTGGATCATTCCCAATATGGAATCCAGAATTGGAAAAGAACAATCCATTCCTTAATAGAATAAAGGATGAAGATTCAAAGCTGTATGCAGATATGCAGAAGTATGGTCGTCGCAATATCGCGCTGCTAACTACTGCTCCAGCTGGATCCGTGTCGATTCTGACTCAGACCTCAAGTGGGATTGAACCTCAGTTTATGGTCGAGCCATATGTACGCCGCAAGAAGGGAAATCCGGGAGATACCGGCTTCCGATCAGACTTTGTGGATCAGAATGGAGATCACTGGATGGAGTTTAAGGTTTATCCACCAAAGGTAAAGATGTGGATGGATGTTACTGGAGAGACCGACCTCAAGAAAAGCCCATGGCGTGGATCAACAGCGTCTGAGCTTGAATGGAGAAAAAGAGTCTACTTGCAATCTGTTGCTCAAAAGCACCTAGACCACGCAATATCAAGCACCCTCAATCTCCCAAGTGATGTTACGATTGAGTCTGTTGATGAGATTTACAGAACTGCATGGAAGAGTGGATGCAAAGGAATCACCATTTATCGTGATGGTTGCAGAACCGGAGTTCTTGTTGCAGAGACACAAAATAAGGAAGCCAATGATGAGATTATACAGACAAAGGCTCCGAAACGTCCAGAGACACTTTCATGTGATGTCCATCATTGTTCTGTAAAGAGTAAGCCATACTTTGTCATTGTTGGAAAGATGAAGGATAAGCCATATGAAGTTTTTGCAAGCATGAATCAGATATCTGAATCCGAAGAAGACATGCTTATCTCAAAGAATTTCAATGAAGGAACTCTGACAAAAGAGGCAAGAGGTCATTACCGTGCAGACCTCACAGATAAGAATGACAACAAGATGACTATCAAAAAGATTGGAGATAGATTATCTGAGGAGGAGGCTGGCCTTACTCGTATGATTTCTACTGCGCTTCGTCATGGTGCTGATGTTCAGTTTATTGTGCATCAGCTTGAAAAGTCCGAAGGCATAATGCACGGGTTCTCAAAGAGCATTTCGCGTGCTCTTAAGAAATATATTGCCGATGGTACCGAAGTGAGTGGCGAAACCTGTGGGTCTTGCAAGACGCAAGAAAAGTGCGCTCTTATTAGACAGGAAGGTTGCATCATCTGCAAGAGTTGCGGATGGTCAAAGTGTGGGTAAAAGGAGAAAATTATGAATATTAAATTTCAAATGTTATCTGAAGGGTCAAAGCCTTTAAAGAAAGCAAATTATAATGATTCTGGATGGGACCTAACGGCATCATCCGAACCATCATTTGATATAAGAAATATCGCAGGTAAAGAATATATTGTAAATATTATTTACGACACTGGAGTAAGAGTAGAGTTTCCAGAGGGCTATTGCGGCTTTGTATATCCCAGGTCAAGTATTAAGAAATATGACCTGTTTTTATCCAACTCAGTTGGCGTTATAGACGAAGGTTATAGGGGGACTATACAGGTGTCATTCCGAACAGTCGTCCCCGTAGAGCCAAAGGACGCCGCTTCAATGACCATATACAAGAAAGGGGATAGGATCGCTCAGCTTGTAATTACTAAAAGAGATGATTCCAATATGGTGGAGGGCATTGTTGGGACTGACACTGCTCGATCCACTGGTGGATTTGGTTCATCTGGAACAGCATGATCTTAAATCCCCAAAACATTATTTATGTATACAATTCTGGAGATGAAGATAGCGTAAGGTTAGCACAAGAGTACGCTCTCATACGTCAAGTCCCAAGTAGCAATCTGCTTGGGCTTGATGTTTTTACAAAGAGCGTTCTTGATAGTCGGGAAGAGTTTGAAACACAATTAGAAAATCCAATCAAACAAGCAATTGATAGCTTGGGTGGTTTTGGCAGAACCATATTTAGCTGCGTCTTAGGATATCGCATACCGGCAGGATATTATTCTGAACATGGAGTTATATCTTCTTGCAGTGCAATAGCTGCAATGTACTTAGGAGATAAAGACCCAGTTTACAATCCTGCATATCGCCAGGAACAAAAAGACGTTTCTTTTTATGAATTTGGAGTTTTGCCTACATGCCAACAAGACATGCCAACGTATTCTGCTATGAAAAAGAAACTAGCAGACTTCAGTAAATTTGTTAATAAAATAAATGCTGATGGATCTTTATACTTTGATAGATGGAGTTTAAAAGAAACTTTTTCGATTGACTCATATGCTGCAGAGCTAAAAGATTTTGAGATAAATCTAATACCAAATTATTTCAAAAGATATTATCTTACATCTGAGCCAATAGAAGACGTTAGAAGTGACTTTGGATACGCAGAAAATGATTCATTCTTTTGGTCTGCAGGTTTAGAGAATTTAACTCAAAGTTATTTTATCAATAGTAAAAAAGCAAATAGAATTTTGTTCTTCAATGGAGACACAGACTCTTTTAAGAGTTTTAGAAGTGATAATGAATTTGGTCCAGCTATGGCTGCGCTCTATTCTGGATATGTCGCTGCAGTTGGCATGATGAGTGATTTCGTAGCGAATATAGACGCAGACCCTTATGTAGTTGATCCCTATAGTTTTAATTCTCAAAATGCTTCTTCTTGTTGGATAAGACCAGAACCCTTTTTCAAAAGTCTTGCTATTGAGACCACTTTGCTTGATGCGATTTATTTCTCGATGCCATTACTTAATTGTCCACTGACAATTTTTACAGACCCACTTATGAAAGTTGATTTAAAAGATACACTTGCAATACCAACTAAAATAAGTGCCAGAGACGGGTGGTCAGACATACATCTTAAATTAAGTGAGATAGGTTCTTTGGCTAACAATCGCGCCAATGCAGCATTGACAATTTTGTCGAGAGCTGGAACTTATAGTGGAATAGAAGAGCAGTTATGGGCATT
>Ga0247841_10002298_pt1 | contig 38835 bp, 50 predicted proteins | sample LaCruzMarch2015__2_FD_192410 | JGI IMG/M metagenome (GOLD analysis project Ga0247841, IMG submission 192410) | Freshwater microbial communities from meromictic Lake La Cruz, Castile-La Mancha, Spain - LaCruzMarch2015_18m | ecosystem: Environmental > Aquatic > Freshwater > Lake | place: Spain... | reverse complement strand
TTTTCTATTAAAAACCAATCATACCATCTTTCATCACAATATGCGTTATTTTTACTAAAAGCAAATTCATATATTTTTGGTGTTTCTATTACATTTAATTTATTAATAGTAAAACCATCAGGTAATGATAAATTTACAGGAGGAATACATTTATTTGTTGTTTTACTTAATGTAAACCATGGACTATTCGTCATTAATGCACAGTTTATATAAACATTATTTGTACCTTCTCGTCTTTTACAAAAACTATATGGAGCATCCTTATTATCGTCTAATTTTATATTAATATTACTAACATCGCCATTAATATCTTTAATATAAGGATCATCATTATAAACAGATGTAAAATAAGTTGTATCTATATTACAATCATCATTATTTTTATATTTATAATTATATAACGACTGTTTTGCACAATTAATATTTGCATAATTAATAAAATATGGACAAGACATATATCTATATGTTAATTATAATTATTTTTTATTTTTATTTAAAATTATTTGTATAATAAGCATATATATTTGATTGATTTGAATTATTTTTAATTTGTTCTATCGTATAATATGGTAATGTATTTATATAATTTAATATATATAAATCATTATTTTTATTTTTTATAAAAGGATAAATATCAGCAGATTTATTTTGTATTTTATTTGTTTCTGGATTTGATGTATCATATGATATATCAGTTATATCATAAATTCCATCTACATTATTTGAATAACTAAATTTTATTATTTTTTTATCATTTAAAGAATAATAATTACTTGTACCTTTTGTTGGTTTATAATTTTTTAAATATTCTGGTAATAAATTAATATCAGCATTTGTATATATATCTTCTGGAAAATACCAATTTATATCTTTTGGTTTTAATATGGAATTTGTATATCCATTTTCTTTTCTTAAATTATAGATACTTTGATTATATTCTAAATCATCGTATGATATATGAGTTATATTATTTGCTCTTCCTTTTGTTTCTTGTATTTTTTCTCTTGCTTGTGCATTATTTAATAATACATTATTATTATATAAATAATAATTTATATAATTTGTAAAACTATTTAAATTATATAATAATCGTTTTGTATAATCTTCTGGTATTATATATGATAAGTAATTTTTATTTTCATCATATATATTATTATAATTTATTATATTTAATGGATTATCTATATTATTGCCTACTGAATTTAATACATTTGTTGATGATGAATTATTATTTGAATTAAATGGATTACTAAAACCATAAAAATATATATATATTAATAATAATATTACTATAAAAAACAATATATATTGTATTAATATTCCTCGCGATTTCCCCAATTCTACCATTCCTCCCAAAAATGTCCAACATTTATGTAAAAATGACCCTATACAACCAAATATATAGTTAAACAATCTTCCTAATATATTTAATCTTTTATAAAAATTCTCATCATTTAATTTATGTATATCTATATTATTCTTTTTATCTTCTATATCTCTCTTTTTTTTAAAATTATATTCTTCTAATTTCTTTTTATAATCACTTTCTATTGTATCATATTCAGTTTGATATTTCGTTTTTATTTCATCTAATTTACCTGGTACTAAACTTGCTAATTTTATTTTTTCTGGTATAAATAATGGAACATCTATTTCACCTCCTTTAATCTTTTTTCTCATTTTCTATACTTACTAAAAATGAGATAAATTATTTAATTTTATTTTCAATATTTTAATTAAATATGAATAAATATTTAATTTTAGCTATTATCTTATTACTAATTTATTGTTATTGTTATTTTATTTTTAATTTTGATATTACTATTTTACAAACTTCTTTAAATGATTTTAATTTTAATTTATTATACCAAAAACAACCTTTAATTATTGAAGATAAAATTATTGATTATAATAATCTTGTTTCTTCTTGGTTTAAACAAAATATTATTTATGATAATATTTCTTATAATTGTAATTTTTGGAATACTAATAATTTTAAATATTTATTTATTTATTCTATTAATGATACCGAGATTTTATTAAATAAACCTAATATAAAAAAAATTATTCCTGATGAAACTGATCAAATTGTTTCTATTCAATTATATACTAATCAATGTTTAATATTACCTTTTAAATGGAAATATTTTATTGAAAATAATAATGATCTTATTATTATTGGCATTCATGATTATATTACTTATTTCTTAGCCTTTTTTACTACTTTCTTCTGAGTTTTATCGGTTGTTTTACTATCATTTTCATATTCTAATTCAATTGTTGTTTTATGATTTATCCATTCTTTTAATAATTCTTCTAATTCTCCTTTCCATATTTTTGATAATGATGTTCCTCTTAATTTTTCAATTTCATTTCTTAAATTTTCTACTTGTTTCTCTAATATTATTTTTCTTTCATATGTTAATTGTGATATTGGCATTTTTAATAAATAACTATATGCTTTATTATCTTCTGTTATATCATCCTCCTTATCTTCTTCGTCATTACTTATTTTTGGATATTTTAATACTGTTAATTGGTCTGCGATTTCTGTATATTTCTTATTCATTATATGAATTGTATTGCTTATTACATCTAATATAAATCTTATCTTTGATGATAATACTAAATATTCCCTTTCCATTATTTTGATTTGATTATTTTTTCGTTCTTGATATTTTTTAAATCTTACTATCGCCCATTCTTTTACTATTTCATTTGTATTTTCATATTTTTTAATATGACCTTCTTCTGAATATAAATGTAAATTATTTAAACTTAAATTCTTTGTTGATATTAATTTAAAATCATTTTCAAATTTACTACCTATTCCTCCTCTTGCTCCTACTGACATATTTAATATAAATTTTACATTCTTTGCTGTATAATGACTTTCGAAATTTTTAAACGATGGATATGAATTATTTACTAACATTTCTTCTAAGAAATTTTTATAATCTTCTGTCCATGTTCCTATTGGTAATTCTGTTATTTCCACTGTTGAATCATCTACCCAATTATATATTCCTTTACTTTGATATGTATTTTTCTCTTTATGTTCTATTACTCCTTTAAATCCTAAATAATATGGTTTTAATGTTTCTAATTCTACATCTTTAATTATTTCTTCTATTTTTGTAATATCTTCTTCATTATTAATTATATCACATATTTTCTTACAAATATTAATTATCTCTTCTGGATTATGTTGCGGTATATTTGTTGAAAATCCTGTTCCAATTCCTATTCCTCCATTTACTAAAATCATTGGAATAATTGGAATATAATATTCTGGTTCTATTTGATCTCCGTCTTCAAATTGAGAATTTAATATACTATTATCTTCTTCTTTAAATATTAATCTTGCTAATTTTGATAACAATGTATAAATATATCTTGCAGATGACGCATCATTGCCTGATAAAATTCTTGTTCCAAATTGTCCATTTGGTACTAATAAATTTATATTATTAGTACCTACAAATATCTGTGCCATTCCAATAATTGCCTGTTGTAATGATGTTTCACCGTGATGATATGCTGTAACTTCACTAACATTACCTGCTAATTGTGCTACTTTAATTTCATTTGTATATAATTTTCGTTTAAAACATGCATATAAAATTTTTCTTGTACTTTCTTTTAATCCATCGCATATATGATTTATTGATCTTTCTAAATCTCGATTACTAAAATGAATTAAATCTTTATTTATAAATGTTTCATATTCTACTATTGGTTTCGTATAATCTAATACATTATCTTTATCATATTTTATTAACCATTCTTTTCTATTATCTGCTCTCTTTTTATTAAATGCTAAATCTATTGATTCATCTGACTGATCTGTATATTTATATGTTACCTTTTTCATATGTCTAAAATATTCTTTTGCCTCTTCTTCTTTTGATGTTCCAAGCCCTTTATAATATTTGATTTTATAACTTCCTTTTTTCCCTTCTGTTTCTTTCCATTTATTATAATCGGTCATATTATAAAATGATGTTACATCATGTGTTTTTGTATTTGTTACTTTAATAATTGGTGTAAGCATTGATGTTAAAAATCCTTCGATTTTATATAATGATGGCCATAATGTTTGAAATACATTAAATAATAATCCTTTAATATGACTTCCGTCATGATCTTGATCTGTCATAATCATAATTGATCCATATCTTAATGATGATAAATCAGTATATTTTTTATTTTGTTCTAATCCTAATATTTTCTTTAATGCTGTAATTTCCGCATTATCTGCGATTTTTTGATTTGATACATCTTTTACATTCATAATTTTTCCTCGTAATGGAAATACACCATAATTACTTCTTCCAATTACACTTAATCCTGATATTGCCATAGTTTTCGCGGAATCTCCTTCTGTTAATATTAAAGTACAACCAGCACTATCTTTTGTTCCTGCTAAATTTGCATCATCTAATTTTGGTACTATAATTCTATTAACCTTCTTTCCATCTGTTTTAACTACTTTTTTCTCATCTGTAATTTCAGTTAGACTTAACGCTTTTTCAATAATTCCAGATTTATATAATTTATCAAAAAATTTTTCGCTCAATTCGCACTTACTCCCATATTTAGAAACTGGTGTAGATAATGTCTCTTTTGACTGCGAATCAAACGACGGATTTACAATTGTAGATTTAATAAATAGGAATAAATTATCTTTAATATATTGTGGTTTAATTGTTTTTTTCTTTTTAGATGCCATTTCTACTAATCCTTTTGTAATTTGATTTAATATATAAGTTGTATGTGTGCCTCCTTTTAAATTATTAATACCATTACAGAATGAAATTTGTTCAAAAATTCCTGATTTAGATATAGAGGCTACTACTTCCCATCGTTCATTTGGAGATTCATATATTCTTGGTTGTATTTTTTTATCTTCTAAAAATAAATTGGCATAATCTTCAAATTCTTTTATTGCTATTTTATTTTCATTAAAATATACACTTACTTCTTTTGGTGTTACAGCAGAACAATCATAAACTCTTCTCTCAAATAATTGAAAAATATCATCTGTTAATCCTTTTAATGCAAATCGCTCATAATCTGGTAAAAACGTAATTTTGGTATATGGTACTTTTGTATAACTTTTAATTTCTGGAACTGTTTTTTCAAGCATATTATTTTTAAATGTCTGTTTATATATTTTTTTTCTTACAAAATCAACTGTTTCAATTTCAAATATTTTACTAAATATAGAAGTAGCCTTGGATCCGATTCCATTCTTTCCACCGATACCGATTTTATCATCTTTATTATAATTCGACGAGGTTAATAATACACCAAATATCATTTCAGGAATCCATAAATCATTTTCAGGATGTTTTTCAATTTCAATACCTGAACCACTATTATAAACTGATATATATCCGGTTTCTTTATTAATAGTAACTCGAATATCTTTAACAGGTTTTATATTTTCTTTACCATTTTTAATATCTTGATTTAATCTTGAAACATGATCCGTTGCGTTTACAATAATTTCATCGTAAATTTTATATAAACCAGGTATATAAGTAATATCTTTTTCTACCATTTTATTATCTTCAATAACAAATGTTTTTACTATATTAGGCTCAATACTTCCAATATATGTATCTGGTAATTCATAAATATGCGTTCTCAAGTCGTGCTTTTTGTATTTTTTTGCTAAATCATTTGCCATTTAGTTTATATTATAATATTAATATTATTTTTATATAATATCATTTTTTTTATTTTTATATAAAAATAAAAATTGATAATGTTTTTTAATTATTTATTTATTAACAATGAATAATATAATAAGAGGTTTTGAATATGAAAAACAAATTAAAAATTATATTATAACTAATTTAAATAAAAAATGTTATTTATGGTCTGAAACGCCTGAAACTATATTATTATATAATAATATAATTGGATCTCATAATGATGGTAGAATCAGAAGAAAAAATACTAAAGAAAATAGATTAATTGATACTGGAATTGATATAATTCAAATAGAAAATGATGATGGTTTATGTTCAATAGTACAATGTAAAAATTGTTATAATAAAGGTATTACTATTCATAATTTAAGTGGATTTTTAAGTTGGATGTTTTCATTACCAACTATTAATGGTTATGTTTATTATACAAAAAATTTATCTATAAATTTAAGATCTTTACCTAAAAATGATAGAATTAATTATATTAAAATTCCTTTTATTGAAAATAATATTATAGAAACTAAAATGAATATTACATCATTTGATTATCAAATTGAAGCAAAAAATAAAATTATAAATTATTTTAAAGAAAACAATAGAGGTATTTTATCAGCTCCTTGCGGTATAGGTAAAACTCATATATCATATTTAGTATCTACTGAATTTAATAAAGTTATAATATTATCGCCATTAATTCAATTTTCTAAACAAAATTTAGATAAATTTATTGAATATGGATATAATAATAAAAATTTATTAGTAAATTGCGAAAATGAAAGAGATATAACTAAAATAAAAGAATTTATTAAATTAAATGAAAAATATTTAATATCATGTACTTATGACAGTATCGATATTATTATACCATTATTATAATATATGAATAATCCATTATTTATTATTGATGAATTTCATAATATTTCTAAAAATAATTTAATTAATCCTGATAATGAATTATATAAATTATTATATTCAAATCATAAAATATTATTTGTATCGGCTACTCCACGAATTTACGAGTTAGAATATGATGAGGAATATTATAATTTTGATGAAATATTTGGTGATGTTATATATAATATGAATTTTACAGATGCTATAAAAAACAAGTATATTTGTGATTATAAAATTTGGATTCCATGTATAAATGAGAATAATGAAACTTTAAATACTGAATTATCAATTTATAAAATAGATGAAAATATAAAAGCAAAATGTAATTTCTTAATATCGTGTTTATTAAATAACGGTAGTAAAAAATGTATTATATATTGTAAAAATACAGAAGAATTAAATGATATGATAAATGGTATTAATGAATTAAATAAATTTTACTATTTAGATTTTGAAATTAATCAAATTACTTATAAAAATACTGATAAATCAAGAAATGAAATTTTAAATAATTTTTCAAATAATAAAAAAATACAATTATTATTTAGCATACGAATTCTGGATGAATGTATTGATATTCCTTTATGTAATAGTATTTATATTACACATCCTTGTAATAGTAAAATAAGAGCAATACAAAGAATTTCAAGATGTTTGAGAATTGATAAAAATAATAAATTTAAAATTGGAAATATTTATATTTGGTCTACTCACAATATGACGATATTATTCAAACTTTATCATCAATTAAAGAATATGACATAGATTTTAAATATAAAATAAATTTAAATGAAATAAATTATTATAATAAAAATACAAAAGAAGTAATATTAGAAGATAAAAAATTATTTGATAAATATATTGTAGGTATAAAAGAATTTAGATTAATAAATTGGGATGAAAATTTAAATTCACTAATAAATTTTATTAATATAAATAAAAGAATACCAAATCGTAATGAAAATAAATATATAAATAAATGGTATCAACATCAACAAGAAAACTATATTAAAAATATTGATAATATGAAAAATAATATTATTAAAGAGAAATGGAAAAATTTTATAAATGATTATGATGAATATTTATTAAATCCTAATAAAAAATGGCATAATAAGTTAAATGATTTAATTATTTATATAAATACTAATAATAAAAGACCAAATGGAAATGATAAAAATATTGAAATTAAAAAACTTGCTAAATGGTGTGGTCATCAAATAGGTAATTATAAAACAGAATATCAAATTATGAAAGATCCAAATATTCGTAAAATTTGGGAGGATTTTATGGAAAAATATAATAAATATTTTATTACAAAAGAACAACAATTGCATATTAATTTAAATAATTTAGAGAAATATATACTAATTAATAAAAAGAAACCATATTTAAGCGATACTAATAATATTAATAAAAAATTATGTGATTGGTTATATGTTAATACTGAAAACTTAAAATTAAATAAAAAATCAATGAAAAATGAAGATATAAAAAATACTTTTAAATTATTTTTAGAAAAATATAAAGAATATTTATAAATTACTTGTATAATTATTACGAATTATCATATTTTCACTATTATTATCAATATTTCTATTGTTTATAATGTAATTTTTTAGTTAATTTTGCAATTTTTATACAAATTTCTTCTATATAAAATATAAATGTTATTATTGTAAGAATTGAAAAAATATCACCTAAAATATTATTATAACAATTACAATTATTCATCTAATTAGTTTTTATATGGATATAATCATATTTTTTTATTTTTAGAATACCTTGTTCTATACACTTATTTCTATAATTAGTTATATATTCTAAATCATCTTTATCTCCACCTAATAATATCATATGATATAATAAATCATCAAACCAATTATATTTTAACATAATTATTCTATTATTTACTAATTTTTTCTTATATATTTAAATAAAATTAATAAATATATTTGTAATTAATATAATATGTCTGTTAAAGAACTTATTAAAGGTAAACCTGATGATATTTCTGGTAGTTTGCCTAAATTTATTATTGATTGTCAGTCTAAAATTAATATTGATAATCCAACAACAGAAGGTTGGTTAGAAAATATTTCTTATATACAAACATTAAAAAATGCAGGTCCTTTAATTAGTCCTGATAGAACAAATAAACAAATATTAGAAGGTATTTTATATGGTAATAAAAAAGTTGTTGTTAAAGTTTCAAATTTATCTGAAAATATTGATAAAGAATTTGCTATTTATAAAATATTAATTGAAAATAATGTTTATGGAATATTAAATTATTATTGTTTTTTTATATGTAAAGATTTTTTAAAAAGAATTAGAGATGAATTAACAGATAAAATTATTGATTATTGAAGTGAAAAAATTATACCAAATTTTGATAAAAAAACAACAAATATTTGTAGAAAAGAAGGTAATGATATGAAAGTTTTAATTATGGAATATGCAATTGATGGTAGTTTTGGTTTATATAATTGGTCATTAGATGATATTGAAATAATTAAATCTTGTGTAAAACAATTAATAGTTTCATTAGTAGATGCTTATATAAAAATAGGATTTGTACATAATGATTTAAATAATAATAATTATGTTCTTAAAAAAACAAAAAATAAAGATTTAAAATATAATATAAATGGAAAAGAAATAATAATACAAATACCATTAAATGGATTTGAAACTGCAATAATGGATTTAGAAGATTGTGAAATAGAACAAAATATAAATATTTTTATATATAGTTTAAAAAAATTATTTAATCGTATAGATGATACATATTCTATAAAAAATATATGGGAAAAATATTCATTAAAAATAGATATATTAATGATTAAATTACGAGATTTATCTATGGATGATAAAACAAAAAATATAGAACTTGCAATGAGAGTTTTAGAAATATTAGATATATTAAACTAATAATATGCTAATCTATCATTTAATATATTTATCATATCTTTTTGAATACTATTATAAAGATTTTCAATAGTATTAAAATCTAATTTAGTAAAATCTCTATTATTTGTAACTTCATTTTTAGTAATATAATCAATCATCATTTTTTTCTTATCATTTTTATCATCTTTAATAATAATATATTTATTATATAAATATAACATATTTATATTATATAAATAATTCTTTATATATTTAAAAAAATATTAATTATTGTAAAACTTTTTTATTATGTATATTATAATATTAAATTACTTGTATTTTGTTTAAATTTAAATTTTATAATATCATTATAATTAAATTCTATAATTTCAAGTTTATTTTTAATTCTATTATAATCATTTTTTAAATTATTATATATAAAATCTTTATTATTAATAATATCAGATAAAGTATTATTCCTATTTAATAAATATAAAATAATACTAAATAATAATGCTATTAAAATTCCTTCAATTGTTAATAATGTTGTTTAATAATTGTTTAACATATTATTAATAAATTCATTTTTTTTTGTAATTCTAATTTATAGTTTTCAATATCTTCTTTATCTTTTATAATATTATTATAAAAACTTTCAATCATTCTTATATCTAATTTATTATAATCATAATAATGTATTGTTTCATTATTATAAATATAATCAATCATCATTTTTCTCTTATCATTTAACTCATTGTCTTTAATTATATTATATCTATTTAAAAAAAATAACATACAATTCTATTATTAAATAATAAATAATATTTAAATATAAAAAATCTTCTATCATTTTTATGCTATTATTAAATAATAAATATTCAACAGTTTAAAATGTTTAAAATTATAATTACAAATATAAATAACATAATGATGTTTAATAATTATTATCTTTATATTTAATAATATTATTAAGATTTGAAATTTTTTTCAATAAATAAACTAAAATAGATAATAATAATATAATAGAAAATGTCTCGATAGTAATAACAATAACTTCTTCTTTCATAATTACTATAAATTATATTAATATAATAATCATTTTTTTAAATTTTATATTTAATATTTATATCATCGTGTACATAAGATGATTCATATAAATCAAGTTTATTTTTATTTCTAATATATTCATAATATAAATTATTATAATTATCTTTATATTTAACAATATTATTAAGAATTGTAATTTTATTTGTTAAATAAATATTAAATACACATAATAATATAATTATTATGAATTCGATAATAATAATATTTACAATATCCATATTTTACTTAATATAATAAAAGTTTTATTAAATTAATCATTTTTTATTTAATAAATAAAATCTAATAAAATCAGATTTATGTGCTCAACCTACAAATTTATTATCTAATAAATTCATTATTATAGAATCAGATTTAACATATTCTATTAATGTATCCCATTTAGTTATTATATTTACTTCCCAACCAATATTTAAATTTATTATACGATCCTTAAAATATATTAAATCAGGAGTAAGTATTCCATCCTTATTATCACCAAAAGATAACCATAAAGCCCATATTTTTTAGGAATACTCATATATTATTACTATTATAATATAATAATATAATAATTTAATTTATTTTTAATATTTATCAGCAAAATATTTAGGAGCATCTATTTTATATATAGTTGCTGTAAATGTTCTATCTTTATATATTTCAATATTTAATTTATCACCATTATAAATTTCATTACATCCAATTTCATCTTCGCAACTTATATTATTTTTTTTAATAGGTAATCTCATCATATTATTTTTATCAGTTGCTGTATAATAATTATATCTATCATTATGATTTCTTAATTTTCTACTAAATAAAGGTAATACAATAGGATCTTTATCAGTTTCATCAGAAGTTAAAATACCAATTTGTTGATATTCATTATTATTATATTTAGGTAAATCTTTAGGATAAACTGGAATATTATCTTTTTTTTCTTCTTTAATGATAATAAAATTATTATCATTTTTATTATTTTTAATATTAGAATTTTGTTTATAATATAATATATATATTAAGAAACTTATAAGAATTATTAAAGTAATTAATAATATACTTATTAATATAAACCACATATTACTATTAGATTTCTTTATTGTCATATTTATTTTATAATAAGATTATTAAAATAAATATGACAATAGTAATAAAAATATTTTATAATATTAGAAATTAATGGGAAAATTTTATTGTAGTCCATTAGGATTTGAAGTTTTACCTGATAATTTAGATAAATTTAATAAATTATTACAAATAAGAAGCGCTTCTATTCCTAAACATTATCTAAATAAATTTGGTGTTAATAATATTAAAGATTTTTTTGAATTAATTCAAAAAAATATTAATGAACAAGATAATATTGATTTATTAATTAAAAATTATAATATTTTAAAAGACAAAGAATATGAAGAACAAGAAATTTTAGAAAAAAAAAGAATAACAAAAGAAATTAAAAAAAGTTCAAGAACTATTAAAGATAATATTATTATTCGTATGTTACATGATGAAGATGAAAAAGATGCGATAAAATTATATATAAATTTTAAAAAAATTATGGAAGAAAGTGAAATAGACGCAGATAAACATACACAAGATTTTATATTAAAAAATATAATGTTTGGTATATTTGAAAATAATATTCTTGCTGGATTTGTTATTATTCAGTATTCAAGAAAATTTAAAATTGATAATGGTGAATTAGTTGATACATTTTATATTCAAGAATTATTAATTGATGAAAAATTTACAAAAAAAAAATATGGTGAATTACTTATAAAATATTGTATTTTAAGATGTCCTATTGATAAATTATATATATCTTTTATGACTATGCCAACTAATAAAGGAATGATTAAAATTGCTAATAAATTAGGATTTATATTACAAGAAGCAAAATCAGGTGATAAAAAACACAGTTTATTATTTATTAAAATAAATGATAAATTAGAAAAATCTTTATATATAGATTTAACTAAAAAAGCTAAAAGTAGTAGTAGTAGTAAATAATATATTATGATGTATCTTAATACATATCGTTAGTCTTTTAAATATTTTAAATTTATAAGGAAGAGTACATTTTAGGTTTTTTATAATTTTTTTATTTTTTACTTTAAAGTAATTTAATTTTATTTTTCAAAATTTAAGAAATGTACTCTCACTATTAAATTGATAAGGAATATATTATATAGCATTAAGATACATTATTTATATAATACATATTAATACATTAAATAGCATTATGATGTATCTTAATACAATCTCGCTATTCTTCTAAATATTTTAAATTTATAAGGAAGAGTACATTTTAGGTTTTTTATAATTTTTTTATTTTTTACTTTAAAGTAATTTAATTTTATTTTTTAAAATTTAAGAAATGTACTCTCACTATTAAATTTAAAAAAATAATTATTATTATTATAATGATAAAAAACAAATATTTAAAATTTAGTTTAAAATATTATTTCAATAGTAATATATATAAACTATATGATTTTAATAGTAATATTGATATGTATCTAAAAATATATTATTAAATAGTACAATTATATAAACTAATAATTGTACTGTTAGTGGTAATTACACTTAATTTTAAATTATTATTATAAGTTTGTTCTTTAATTTCATTATAATTATTATCATTCTCTGTATTATTTTCATTATATATAATTGATATAATATAATTATATATATTAAACATATACTTATATTATAAAATAATAATAAATTTTTATATAAAATATTTAAGATTTTGTTATTATATATGATATAATGGATATTATTTTATTATATTAGAATATAATAAAATTAATATATTAGATATTTATAAATTAAATTTAGTATGTAAAGATTTATATTATTATATAAACCATTATGATATATGGTCTAATTGTAAATTTATTAAAAATAATCATAATAATATAATATGTGATATATGTAATATAAATGATACAATAGTATTTGGAAAATGTGAAAAATGTTTAAAAAAATATAAATTAATAACAGCAACTGATAGTAAAAAACTATTTTATTTAAATGATTTAGATTTACAAAATTTAAATTTATATATTAAATTCAATAATATATATAAAAAAAATATGAAATTATATGATTATAATGAAATAAAAGAATATATATAAAAAAAATATGAAATTATATGATTATAATGAAATAAAAGAATATTCATTAATAAAATATAATGGTCCTAAAAAATAAAAAATTAGAAAAAAAAGAAAATTTAAAAAATAAAAACTAGAACTAATATACTTATAAATGAATTAAAAAAATTTAATTTACATTTAAGAAATGATTCTTCTGTTTGTAATGATTATATAAATGGAAAAAGAAATGATATAAATAATGTAGTAGAAATAATGAGAGAAATGCATTATTTTTACAATAATACAAATTATGAATATATTTTAAATAATTTAAAAAAAAAATAATTATTATTATGATATTCATTTGTTATCATATGAAGCAAAAAAACAATCTATAAAAAATATAACATTTGTACCAGATTTTATTATAAAATATAGATAGATAAATGATTAAAAACAAGTATTTAAAATTGATATTAAATTTACATATACAAAATTGTGAAATATATAATTTATATGATTTTGAAAATATGAATATGTATTTAAAAATAAATTACTAAATTTAGTTTGATGTATTATTTTTATTATAATTATAAATTTCTTATAGTTAAAAATAAAGTATATAATCCAATAATAATTCTATATATGTATTTTCCATTATTATAATAATCATTTTTTAATTATATACTTATATCATCATCGTCGTATATTTGTTGTTTTAAATTATTTTTTTGAATTATATATTTATGATAATCATAATTAATATTATTTTGTATTTTATCATCTAATATTTCATTTAGTTTATCATAATATCTTTGTGTTTTTATTTATATAATAAATTTTTATATATTAAAATAATAAAAAAAATGATATTATATAAATAAAAATAATAATATCAAAATGTCAGAAAAATTAAATGTTATTGATTTATTCTGTGGTTGTGGAGGAATGAGTCGTGGTTTAACAGATGCTGGATTAAATATAATAGCTGGAATAGATATATGGGATAAAGCAGTTGAAAATTATAATAAAAATTTTGAACATAAAGCATATTGTGAAGATTTAACAAAATTACAACCAGAAAAATTTAATGAATTATATAATACTGAAAATAAAACAATAGATATATTAACAGGTTCTCCACCATGTCAGAGTTATTCAATATCAGGAAGAAGAGATAAAAATGATCCCCGAAATGATTTATTTATAGAATATATAAAATATTTAAATTATTTTAATCCAAAAATATTTATAATGGAAAATGTTATAGGTATTTTATCTAAAAAAACAATAAATAATGAAAATATAATTGATATTATAATGGAACAATTAAGTATTAATTATAATTGTATAATTAATAAATTATATGCAAGTGATTTTGAAGTACCTCAGAATCGAAGACGAGTAATAATAATAGGTGTAAGAAAAGATTTAAATATAATACCAAAAGAAATTGAACCATTAATTACAAATATAAATAATAGAATACCTGTTAAAAATATATTATTACCAAAAGATGAAATAAATATATCATATTTTTTAAGTAAAAAAGCGATTGAAGGTATTAAAAATAAAAAAATAAAATCAAAAGAAAATGGTAATGGATTTGGAGCACAAATATTAAATATAGATAAACCATCATATACTATACCTGCAAGATATTGGAAAGATGGTTATGATGCATTAGTAAAATATAATGAAACTGAAATAAGAAGATTAACTATATTAGAATTAAAAAGAATACAAAGTTTTCCTGATAATTATATATTAGAAGGAACTAAAAAAGATATAATAATTCAAATAGGAAATGCTGTAGCATGTAAATTTGCATATCATATTGGTAAATATATTATTAATATTCTTCGATAATTAGTTCATTCCAAAAATTTGTACCTCTGAAATGAGAATAGTTTCTATTATTACCATCATACATACCACTATCAAATATAATTTTTTTATTTTTAATACATTCAATAAAATATTCAAAATTAAATGGTTTTCCAAAACATATTCTTTCATATTTATTTTCTATTTTTTTACAAATGAAAAATCCATTACTATTATATTTATTATTTATATGTTGTTTCATTTTATTTTCTTTCCATATTGCTATTATTATATTAACATCATTTTGTAAAAAAATTGGTAATTCTTTTTTATTATCTCTTTTATCATTTAAAAATGAATAATAAATAACTATATCATTATTATCTAATATTAATAAATTTTGACCGTTATTATTCCAATTATTATATGTTGGAACACAACTACCTGACCAAGAATATCTATTATTCTTTTTTATATTTGGATTTCCGAAATAATGTATAAAATCACTTTTAGTAATTTTAATATCATCAGTCCAATTATTATATTTATTTATATTATTTCTTTTATTTTTTGTTGAAAATAGATATTCACTTGCACTAAAATCACCTATAGTCGTTTTTGATGATTCTTTTTTCATTTCATAACCATCTATATCAGGTTCATTTTTTGAATTATGTTTTATATTCATTTGTTTTTCTAACCAATGACCTTCCTTTCCATCATGATTTTTATTTTGATTTTTTAATATAAATTTTACGCCTTTAACATTTTTATAAAATTTTTCAATAATATTTTTTTTATGATTCATTATTTGATTATAAAAATTTAAATTAAATTATCATTTTTTTATTTTTATTTATTAGTACTAAGTAATGAAAAGAAGATTAACACAAATAAAAACAGAAACAAAAACAAAACCAAAAATTACAACTCAAACAAAACCAAAAATTACAACTCAAACAAAACCAAAAATTACAACTCAAACAAAACCAAAAATTACAACAAAAAAACTTATATCTCCAATTAAAGAAAAATTATTATCTTCACATATATCATCATCAAACTCGTCATCAATTAATAAAAAATTTTATGAGCCAATTGATAATAATTTATTATTACAATTATTATCAGAACATTTAATATATTTATATAAATACAATCCAAAAAAAATACATAAAAATGATTATATATACACTGAAAGACATCATCAATATATGTTAATAAAAAATCATATACAACATATTATTAATAATATTACTATTAATAATGACGAAGATATAAATATTATTATTAATAAATTAAATAATTGTTTTATTAATGATGATGATAATGATAATATTATTAAAAAAGATAATTATAAATTAATATTTACATCAAATAATTTAGGAACAGGTTCATGGGGAATAGTAAATAAATTAGAAGGAACAACAAATGATATAATACAATATACAATCGCGTGTAAATTAATGCAACATTATAAATTTAATATAAATGAAATATTATATTTTTTAATGTTTTCAAAATTTTATTTTGAAACAGGAGTACCTCATTTCCCTATTATGTATTCATATTTTTATTGTAATAATTTAAATGATACATTGCCTAATTTTATTAAAACCGCAAAATTACCTTATTTTATATTATTAACTGAATTATGTAATGGTACATTAAAAAATAAAATATTAAATATTATATCTGATTATGATATAACAATAATATTTAATGCAATATCTCAATTAATAATAGGATATTCATTTCTTCATAGTATAGGACATATACATAAAGATTGTAATAATCCAGCTAATTTTTTATTTAAAGTTGTTGATAATATTGATAGTTATTTTAATTATAAAATTATTACTAAAAATTCTATTAAAAATATATATATTAAAAATTTAGGTTATTTATGGATTATTAATGATTTTGGTGTATCTTTACCTATTCAAAATGATATTATTGATGATACATATTTAAGACTAGAAGAATATAGAAATTTTATTAATGGTATTTTATTTTTCTTTAATACTAAATCATATTCATCTTCTATATATAATAGAATTAATTCATTTTTACAAGAAATTTTAACTATTATAGATAATTATAAAAAAGAAGAAGAATTTATAGATTATTTAATTAATAATTTTATGATAAGTGATAATAATGATATTAAAAAATGTATGACTTTTAATTTAAATTATAATGATACATTAATGAATAAAACGCCATATATATTAAATTTAACAAAAAATAATAAAATAACATTACCATTATTTGGTTATGTTGATTATAAACAATAATTTAAATAATTTTTGTTTTTATTGATTTATATAATTGTATATTCATTTGTAAATCTAACCAACTTAATCTTTTATGAATATAATCTATTAAATCTATATTCATTATTTTGTTATCTAGTTGTTCTTTCTTTTTATAATAATAATATTCTAATTCATTTGAATTTTTTTTTATTAAATTTGTTGATAAATTTTCTAAGTCTGTTATTATCCATTCATTATTTTTTTTATAAAACAATTATTATTTTTTTCATATTTTATATTATGATTTTCTGGAAAATCCTTATTAAAATACTTAAATTGTATATAATTTGGTATTATACTATTACCACTTAATTTAAGTATTTTAAAAATATCATCAAAAGTAATATAATCAGTTCTTTCAGAACCATAATTATTAATAGTAATATTATTATTATTTCCATTAATAGTAATAATACTTCTTGACTTACAAGTATTTCTTTTGATATGTTTAGATTTGCTAAATCTTGATGAAAAAGATTTCATACATTTAGGACATGTTAAAATATTTATACCTTTGCATTTTTCAATATGATTATCATAATATTTTTTAGTTTTATAAGATTTATTACACTTATCACAAATAAATAAATTATTTATATTTTCATTATCAACATCTTTTTTAACTTTATTATTAATTTCATTATCATTTTCAATTTCATTATTTAAATTATTATGTTTAAAATTATAATGTCTAGTAATATTATATTTTCTATATGAAACATAATTACAATAATTACATTTAAATTCCATAATTTATATATATATATATAAAAATATATCACAATTATAGTTTGTAAAAATAATAATAAATTTAAAAATAAAATAAAAAAGTATTGTCGTATGTTAAAAAAGTTTTTGAAATTAATAAATTAAGATTTTATTATATATAAAAAACGATGAACATAATATTTAAAACGATTAACATAATATAAAAAACGATGAACATTTCATTTCCCATATACCACATTTCATTTCCTAAACACCACATTTCCTTTCTTTTTTCATGATTTTTAACAAAAAAAGCATAAAAATCAATGATTGCTCACTTTTTCAATAAACCATTATGGTCTATAATTTGTAAAGTGAACATGGTCTTAATTTTTTAAATAAAATATTAAAAATAAGTACCATATAAGTAATTTAGATTTTACTCATTTTTGAGTACTCAGATGACCCCTCTCTCTCTACCTGTCGACTCCATGAGTGTTTTAAAATCGTGTTTTTTTTGGTTAATGGATTCAAACAATTTAAAAAATAAAAAATGATTAAATAAAATAAAAAAAAGAATATATAAAAATGAATGAATTATTAAAAGAATTGTATAATAATATAAAAGATAAACAACTAAATAGTAATTTTGCTAATAAAGAAAGAGAAATATTATTAATATTAATAAAAATAATTAAAACAGACGATGATTATGATAAATATATAAAGAATATAAAATTTAGTAAAAAAGATTACGATATTATTAAACGAAATTATTATGATTCATTTATATCCAAAGAAGATTTTATAAGTAAATTAAAATACCATAGTATAATTGATAATCAAGAAGAATTATATAATATTATAAGTAAAATATAGATTTATAAAATGTGTTGGAATCCTGAAGTTTCATTGAATACATTTATTATAGGTTGTATATGTGCATTAATATTAATTTTATTAAATAATACACCGTATTTATATATATTAATAGGTTTATCAATAACATCAATGCAATTATTAGAATATTATGCATGGAATAATTTAAATAATAAAAAAATAATAGAGAAATTAAGTAATATTGGTTTAATATTAATATTTACTCAATTATTATTAATAGCAAATATAATAAAAAATAAAAAATATAAAAGAATATTAATAATATTATTTTATATATTATTAATAACATATTTAATATTTCAATATCCAACTACTAAATTATTTATGGAAAAAGGAGAAAATGGCCATTTAATATGGCATTGGATTGATGTACATCCAATATGGTTTATATTAGCATTTATATTTTATTTATTACCATTATATTTAAATAGTGAATATATAATATTATTATTAGGCATAATATCATTAGTAATAAGTTTATATTATTTTTATAAATATAAAACATTTGGTACGATGTGGTGTTATTATAGTAATATAATATGGTTATTACTAATAATAAATTCTATAAAAATATTATATAAATATGTAAAAAAATGATTATTATATTAATAAAAAATATAAGATGTGTGATATTATTTTAGAAGAGATAATTAAATTTATTATTACTATAAATAGAAATGAAACAACATTAAATATAATAAAAGAGAAAGAAGAAATAAGTAAAATAATAGATTTATATTATATAATACATTATATAACCGCGAGTGAAAAGATAATATTAGATAAGATAATATTAAATATATTTGTATATTTTAATTATGTAAAAATAAAAAAATGATTATTATATTAATAAAAAAATTATATTAAAAACAATGGTATATATTGCAGGAAAAGGAAATGTTTTAACAAATAATACAGTGAGATATAATAGTGTTACTAATAAAAATACATCGCGTAATTTTGCGATGGTAAATTCAAAAAAAGTAAAATTGGATTATCTCAATACTAACGATAAAAATAAAAATAAGAATTATAAAAAGAATTATAGCAATGATGAATATTAAAATTAAAAATAAAAAATAATAATTTTTTTGTTATCATTATAATAGTTAAATATAATGATAAATATATTTATAAATAATATTAGCAATTTCTTGAATATCTTTATCTTCGATATCAATTTCTAAAATATTAAATTTATTAATAATAGCATTTTGGTAAGTAATTTCATGTAAATCATGAAGTTGTTGTAAATAATCTAAAGAAATATTTTGTTCATTTTCTCTACCTCTTTTATTAATTCTATCTAAACATTTTTGCGGGTCAGATTTAAGATAAATATAATTATTAGAACTCCATATATTATCAGTTTTATTATATAATTCATTTAAAATATTTAATTCATTAGTATTAATAAGAGCATTAGAGTAAGCATATTTATTAAAAATATTTTTAATAAAATAAGGACTTCTTTCCATAAGAATTAAAATTTTTTCTTCTTTTTCTTGTATCCATGCTCTATCTAACCAAACTCTTAATTGAAAATTAAAGACATTATTTTTATCATTATAATAGTTATCTAAATAAGGTTTCCATTGTTCGATAGGTTCTAAATCAATGGATATTTTATAATTTTTATGTAAATAATTTAAAATAGTACTTTTACCAGAACCAATATTACCATCAATAGTAATAATAGTCATTTTAAATAATAAATATAAAATTATTATTATATCATTTTTTTATTTCAAAACTTTTAAAATATCATTTTTATTAACAATATCATGAATAATTTTAAAATTAATATCTTTATTAGAATTTTTAAGTTTATGTAATAAACATTTTAAATGATATTCAAATATATTTAATAATTCTTTAATTATTATTTTAGAGGCAGTAATTTTATAATATTTTAATACATCGGATATATATAATTTAATAACATTTTTACATTTTTTACTACCACATCCGCCTTTAATAATAGAATTATCGCTACCAATAGCAGGTCTAGCAATACCATTAGACCAATCAACAATTAAAATATCATTACCCGCGTTAGTAGTATAATTATTATTATTAATACCATAAAAATCGGAAGGTAAAGAAGTACAACCGCCTTTAATACTATTTTTGGAATATTTAAATTTGCATTTAGATTCGATATAATTTTTAATAATAGTTATATTTTCATTTTTAATTTTTTTACTATTATTTAATAAAGCAATTAAACATCCAATAGAAACAATATTAAAAATTAAAGCATCAACATATGACGCTAATTCTTTAATAACTTTATTTTTATCACATTTAGAACTAATATTAATATTATTCGAAATTAATAATTTTTCAACAAACGATTTTAAATCAATATTCATATCTTCTATATTTTATAGAAGATAAGAATATATAATGAATGATAATATATATGAAGAAGTAAATAAAAATATTTGGACACCTTTTAATATATTAAATGGTAGAGAAAATTTATATGAAAATGATAATTATAAAATGAAAAATAATAATCCATTATTTTATAATGAAAATACATTAAATACAATATCAAGAACATATAGTGAAAATGATTTATCATTAACATATTTTTCAAAAAATAATATAGATATAGTACAAAATAATATAATTAAAGCAGTATATAATCAAAGTAGTGGATTATATAAAATTAAAAGACAAAGTGATCAAGAATTAATAATAATAATGAGATCAATATATTTTCAATATTCAAAAAATAATATATCAAATATAGCCGAGCAAATAAAAGTATTAAATAATATGGTAATTGAATGGTCAGTTAATGAAATTATAAAAAATATTAAACAATATGATAGTTATAAACAATCTGTTAGTACTTTACCAATGCCATTAGAAAGATCACAACTACCTTCTCAAAAAGGAACAAGAATATTAGAAATAAAATCATATATATAATAATTGATAATATTTATGTAAAAAAAAATATTTAATATATAGAGATATATTAAATGGGTAATTATAATTCAAGAAATGATATTTATAATAATACTAATAGTGTTAATCAATGCGGGGTAAGTAATGATACCTATACTGAAAATGAACTACTTATTTACGAGAAAAATAGAAAAACAATGTTTAAAGCAACAATAGCGGTATGTGCAATATATGCTGTTATTGCTATATTATTAATATTATTTGGATATTTTACTGAAATGGGTAAAAATTTAATATTTGGTTCATTATTACCATTTGTAGTTGTATATATACTTGGTTCTATTTTTATAATTATTTATTTTTCAAATAAAATATATAGTTATAAACCGCAAAAAATTGATTATCGAATTAATTATGATAATAATACGTGTCCTGATTATTGGGACATGGTTTATAATACATCAAATGCATCAAGTTCAAATTTTTCAAAAAAAATAAATTCATCGTTATTTAATTATTATTGTAAAATGAATAATTCTTTTTACAATAAAAGATATTTAATACCAGATACGGGAGACGAGATTGGATTAACAAATATTGGTACTGATATTAATAGTTATACAAGTATAAATAATAAAATACAAAATGATGGTAATAGTAATAATTTACATTATTATCGTGATTTAAATAAATCAAATATTAGTTCATTATCATCATCTGATTATCTAAAATTTAAAGAATACGCTCTTTATATGAATAAATATGATATTTTAGATGGATCAATTATATCAAATATTTATAGACCAGAAAGTAATTTAAGTGAATCAACAGGACGATTATATTCTAGTGTCGATGGTGCTACTGTTACTATTACAGATATAAGTAATGCATTAAATAATAAAAATACTAAATTACCATTATTATGCGATGTAGTATATCCAAATTATTTAGGAGAAATGGATAAACAAAATGCAAGTGCAAATTTAACAGATAGAACGAATAAATATAGATGTGCATATGCAGAAACATGTAAAATACCATGGTCAGATTTAAATTGCGATTAATAATATAATTATATAAGAATATAATATAAATTATATAATAACTTGAATGTATAGAGGAGATACTTTAATTTATTCTGAAAATAAAATTGAAAGATTAGATAAATTAAATATAGATAATAATATATTTAATAATGATGGTATAACTCAAAAAATAAAAAATATAAATACATCAAAAATAAATAATTATTTATATAAAATAAAAATAAACAATACCGTAGATAATACATTTTTAGATAAAAATACAAATATATTATCAATACAAAATATACCACATGATATAAAAAATTCAGATATACCTAATTATATAGAAGATAATCAAAGAAATTGCAAAATAAGTTTTAATAATATAAAAAATTTAACTGATTTTGATTATATAGGATATCCCATATTAAAATTTAATAATGATTTAATAGACGAAAATATAGAATATTATAGATTTTATGGAATATCGATGATTAATAATTATTATAATAAAATAATATTAACAGATGATAAAAATAAAAATACAATAGCATTTTTAAATAAATATTTATTTAATAATAATATAAAATATGATATAAATCATATAAATGTAAAACAAGAAATAACATTTGAATATGATTATGATAAAAATATAAATTTAAATTTAAATGAGGAATGTTCAAAACAATTATTAAAAGGATTAATAGAATTATATTATATAAAAAATAACGATGAACCTTATTTAAATATAAAAATCGTATCAAAAGAACTAATATATATATTTAAATTTTTATTATTAAAATTTGGAATATTATTAAATATATTATATAATAATTTAGATTCATATTTTATAATAAAAATACCAAAAGTAGGTATAATTGCCGAATTATTTAATATAACACTTGATTATAATGATTATTTAAATTATTTTAAATATAATAATTATTTATGGATAAAAATTAGATCAATAAAAAAAATAAATAAATATAATGGTGTATTATATAATATAAATACTGAAAATAATAATATATTAACAGAATGTGGAATTATTTCACGTTTGCCTTCAAACTAGGATAAAAATTATAATTATTTAATTCAAAATCATCAAAATTTAAATTTTCAATCCATTTTATTTTTTCATCAATACTTGTATTAATATCAGGTATTTCTTTTTTTATATTTAATGTAGGAAACGCATATGGTTTTCTTAATATTTGAATTTCAATATTATCTTTAAATTCTTCATATATATGACAGTCTGTTAAAGATAATGATATCATATATGGTTTTAAATATAATAATTTAGCAATAATAATAGTTAATAAAGCAGTAGAAGCAATATTAAAAGGTAATCCTAAAAATAAATCGGATGATCTCATAAACATCATACACGATAACCCATTTTTATCTTTATAAAAATTATAAATTAAATGACATGGTGGTAATGCTTGTTTATTTAATTGAATAGGATTCCATGCATTTATAATAGCTCTTCTACTATTATTATCTTTTAATAATTCTTGTAATACATATTTAATTTGATCAAAATTATTACCATTATAATTTCTCCATTGATAACCATAAATAGGTCCTAAATATCCTTCTTCATAATCAAATAATCCAACACTATCTAAATATTCCCGCGTTGAATTACCTTTCCATATATTAACACCTTTTTTCTCTAATTCTTTAGAATTAGTAGAACCTCTTAAAAACCATAATAATTCTTCAACAATACCTTTAAAAAAAGTTTTTTTAGTAGTAATTAATGGAAAAAAATTAGAAATATTAAATTTAATCATTTTAGCAAAAACCGAATATGTCATACCATTTCTTGTATTATGATAATCACCATTATTTAATGTATCTTTTAATAATTCTAAATAATTATTTTCTTCATTATTATTATCATTATCATTATCATTATCATTATTCATTTTTATATAATATATAATAAATATTTTTTATATATATTATATAAAAAAATGATTAATTAATATATATATATCAATAATTAAAAATGCATACTGGTATAATATCATTTGCAGATAGAGTAGCGTATAATATTAAATCGAATGATGTTAAAAATATAATATTAGATAATATATTTTCATTATATGGTATTAGAATTATACAAAAACATTATTTTAAATTAGATGATAATAATGTTAAATATATTCATAAAATACCACATTTAATTTGTTTAAGATCAAATGGTAATCCATATTATATGTTTTTTACTACATATAATGATATACCAATTATTTATTTTATAGATAAAAAAATTCACCCTGGTTATGAAAAACCTCGAATTATATTATCAAGAGGTTTATTTGACATTTCTTTATTTAAAAATACATTAATTGATGGCGAAATGATTAAAACAAATGATGGTAAATGGATATTTATGATTAATGATATTATTAGTTATGAAAATAAAAAATTAGATAATAAAACATTACCTGATAGATTAAAAATTATTTATAATTTATTAGAAAATCAATATACACCAGATGATACAATGGATGTTTGCAATTTTAAAGTAAAAAGTTATTATTATCCTTGTAAAAAAAGTATTTCTGAATTAATAGATTTATCTAAACAATTAAATTATACATGTAGAGGTATTTATTTCTGGTCATATAATTATAAACATAAACCAAAATTATATAATTTTAATGAGGATATTATAATTAATGTATTTAGAAAATCTAAAGATATTACTGAATTTAAAGAATTAAATAATACAATACCAAATATTATAACTTCTAATATTATAACATCTAATTTATTAATTCCAAATATTAGTGAAAAAATAAATGATAATATAAAATATTTATGGATTACTAAAACAGATGATGTTGATGTTTATAATTTATATGAAAATGAAAATATTATTACTTCTAATAAAATAGGTATTGCATTTATTCCTAATTTACAAGTTAGTAAATTAATGAGAATTGCATTTAAAGAAAAAAATGCATCATATAGTATTAAATGTAAATGTATATATAATACTACATTTAATAAATTTGAACCAATTGAAATATGTAATTAATAAAAAATGATTTAATCACTAGTATTATTTAATCATATATATTTAATATGCAAATGCAATTATTTTCTTTAATATTATTTATACTTATAAATATAAGCACACAATATATTATATTATATGAAAATAATAGTATAAGATATCAAATAAATGATTTAATATTAAAAAAAGGAAATAATGTTTTAATAAGTTTAAATGACATTTGTAAATTAAATGTAAAAAAAATACATATAAGTAATAATTATAAAATGGTTTATATTAAATTAACTAATAATAAAAAATATAATTATCATATAAATAAAGATAGTGATATAATATTTATATCACATTATATAAATTTTATCAATAAATAATAAATGATTTTAAATATAATTAAATGTATTGTTATGATAACAAATATTTTATATTTTCATAGTATAAATAATAATTCAAAAATATATTTAAGAGATTTTAGAGTACCAAATAAATCATATTTATATCTAAGACATTTTACAAATATGCCAGATTTATATTTACATAATTATACAATTTATCCATTTGATAATTTTTATTATAATATATAAATAATTTATATAAGGAATTTTTAATTAAGATAAATAATTAATTATGAATAATGAAGATTTTTTATTAGATATTAAGACGGTACAAGCATCCACTATTAAATTAGTTGTAGATGCTTTAAAAGAAATATTAATGGATGTAAATTTAGAATTTGATAATACTGGTATGAAAATTATAGCGATGGATAATACACATATAGTATTAATACATTTAAAACTAGAAGCTGATAAATTTGAGAAATATTATTGTAATAAAAAAATTTATGTAGGTATAAATATGCTTAAATTACATATGTTAATTAAAACAATAACAAATAATGATATTTTATCAATTTTTATATCAAAAGACGACCCTAATATTTTAGGTATTAATATTGAAAATATTGAAAAAAATGTTATAACTACATATAAATTACCTATGCTCGACATTGATGTTCTTAATGTTGAAATTCCTCCGGTTGATTTTAATACTATTATATCAATGCCCTCTGTATATTTACAAAAAATTATAAGAGATATGCATAATTTAGCAGAATATATAGAAATTAAAAATATAGAAGGTAAATTAATATTAAGTTGTAAAGGTGAATTTTGTTCTCAGGAAACTATTTTAGGTACTGAAAAAACCCAAAATATTTTAATTAAAAAAAATGATGATATTAACCAAGAAATTATTCAAGGTATTTTTAGTCTTAAATATTTATCTATTTTTACTAAATGTACTAATTTATGTAATGTTGTTGAAATTTATTTAAAAAATTCTTATCCTATTATTTTACGTTATAGTATTGCTTCTTTAGGTGAAATTAAACTTTGTTTAGCTCAACAAGATATGTAGTTTAACCATTTTTTATAAAATATTGATGATTTTTTATATTTCTCTGGATGAAATTGAATTCCTATATTTTTACCATTATGCGCCATATATATTTTATTTTTATATTTTATATCAATTTTCCAGTCTTTTGGTATTTTTTTTATATAATCATTATGATTAAAATAATATTGTTGTTTTTTTACTTTAAATGGTTTATTTATTTTAAATTTTTTTATATAATTTTTGTATTTTTTTGTGTTTTTATATTATCATAATCATTAAAATATATTTTACAATTTTTTATATTTTTAAATGTTTTTTGGAAATTTTGTTTATATTTATTTTTTACTTTTAAATTTTTTGTCATTAATATAATTTGAATTTTTTTCATTTATTATATAAATTTATTTTTTTTTGAAATTTATCTTTTATATTTGGTATTAAAATATTATCTATATAATTATATAATACCATTATTAATAATTTAAAAAATATATTATTTTCACTTTCAATATATTCTTTATTATAATTTATATATAATATTTCTTTTTTATTTAATTTTATTATCATTATAAAATTTTCTATAAATTTTATTATTTCAGGTAGTATTAAATAATCTGGATTTTCTATTTTTAATTTACTATTTAATATTATATTATTGTTATCAATATTATTATATTTTATTTCCAATAATAATTTATAATTACATATTAAATTTTTAATTTCTTCTGGTATATCTTTATACATTTTAATTTTTTTATATATGATTTTATTATATAAATCAATATCATTAGTATTAATTAAATATAATAAAAAATTTATCATTATTATTTATTATATAAATAATATATTTATATAAAAATTAATAGCGAGAGTACATTTCTTAAATTTTGAAAAATAAAATTAAATTACTTTAAAGTAAAATAAAAAAAATAATAAAAAACATAAAATGTACTCTTCCTTTTAATTCTTTAATATTTAGAAGAGTAGTGAGATATATTACGATGCATCTTAATACATTAAATAGTATTAATATGTATTATTTAAATAATATATTATATTGCAATATAATATATTCCTTATTATATTAATAGTGAGAGTACATTTCTTAAATTTTGAAAAATAAAATTAAATTACTTTAAAGTAAAATAAAAAAAATAATAAAAAACATAAAATGTACTCTTCCTTTTAATTCTTTAATATTTAGAAGAGTAGTGAGATATATTACGATGCATCTTAATACATTAAATAGTATTAATATGTATTATTTAAATAATATATTATATTGCAATATAATATATTCCTTATTATATTGCAATATAATATATTCCTTATTATATTAATAGTGAGAGTACATTTCTTAAATTTTGAAAAATAAAATTAAATTACTTTAAAGTAAAATAAAAAAAAACCTAAAATGTACTCTTCCTTTTAATATTAAATATTATCTATATGTGTTTTATACATTAAAGTAGAATATTGAGGTATATTAAAATGATATAATTCTTTATTTATTTTATTATTATTTTTAATCCAAATTCTTATTATATGATAATTTTTTTTAGGACTTATTGATATTCCATTAATATTATCGGATATGATATCAGTAATACCTAAACATTCTCCAAATATCATTGAACATATTTCATGTAATTTAATATCTAAATCTGTTTTTAATATTTTATATGAAAAACAACCGCCGTCTTTATTATTGTCATCTTCCCATCTGGGTGTTATATGCTCTCTCATTATAAAAAACATACCTCTAGACCATAAATCTTTAAAACAAATATAAATATTAGTATAATCTTCTACACTACTTATAGTAGAAATAAATTTATAACTTGATGTATCCCAATTCATATCATAAGGATCGTGAAAATATAATGACCATACATCATTAAAATAATTTGATGCCATATATTTATTTTTATAATATAATTCTTATATTATAATATAAGAAATTTATATAAAAAAGAAATATATAATTAATATAATATGTATCAAACAAGTATTAGAAATAAAAAAAAACATCAATCTTTTAATCATATTAAAACTATTAATTATGATATTAATGATGCAGAAGAAGAATATGCTTATATTATTAATATGCTAGGCAATTGTAGAGTTACATTAATATCTAATACAGGTATTAAATGTATTGGTATTATATGTGGTAGTTTAAGAAAATTTAATAAAAGAGTTTTAATTGAAAAAGGAGATATAGTAGTTATTACTAAAAGTAGTGTTACAGATAATAAAGTTTATATATTACATAAATATAATACTGAACAAATAAATAATCTAATAAATGATAATAAATTATCAAGTATTCTTATTAATAATTATAATAATATTACAAGTATTAATAATACAACCGAACATGATATTATTAATATAACTGATAATCTAGAATTTAATGACGATTAATTTTTTATTATATAATAAATAGTTAAAAGCCACCACCAACTAATAAGAAAAATTAATATTATTATATTTTTTATAATAATCTTGTCTCATTTTTCTCTTTGGTTGGTGTAATATATTTATATTTAACGATGTTGTAATACAATAACTTATTTTTTTAATTTATTATAATAGATACAAATAATAATGTCTTATCAAGAAGTTGAAAGTGTAACAAATATAAAATATTATATTGATAATAATAATAACGAAGTAGCAGTATTCGGTTTAAGTTCTATATATGCATATGATATTGATTTTTATAATCATATTGTAGGTTTTATATTAAGTACTGATTTGTATATCAATGGCTCTATTTTTAAAGATATCTTTAAAAATAAGGATATTATTATTTATAATATCGATAGTAATAATAGTAATAATAGTATTGTATATAATTTAATATTAATAACATTATTAACATCTATAAATAAAAATATTAAAAACGATATTAGTACACACCATAATTATTTTATTATTGAAATTGTGGTATTAATATTAATTAACTTGTTTAATAATAATACCATTAACATACACAATTTACATTTTAAAACAATAGTTATTAATGAAAAATTTAAAAAATATTTAAAAAATAAAGTTGAAATTATTATTAATTTTAAATCTAATATTAAAAACACAATAAATAGCGATATATATTATAATGATATTAATAATGAAATTAAAATTAAAATTAAAAAATTTTTAATTTTAATTTTAGATAATTTATTATTATCTTATTATGATAATAATTATGAGTTAATAATAACATATTATTATTTATATATTATGTTTATTTTTAATGAAAATTTTAATTATAATGCCCCTAATAATTTTGATGTATTTGTATCGAATATTAACCTTTTAAATGATATTATAAATGAATATACACAACTAAGTAGTAATGATATAGAATTATATATATTAATAGTAAACCATATAATTAATAAACCAAAAACAAACTTAATATTAAATATTGATAATTATATTAACTATGAAAGCAATTATTATAATATAATTAATGATATAAATATCATTAATATAACTAATAATATAATAATATCAAATAAACAAATTAAAGATGCTTATAATATTGCATCTACATTAGTATATGATTATTATGCAACTGAAACAAAAAATACATATAACATAAATATTATTAAAAATATTTTTTTTGTATTAATTATATCAAAATTTTTTTATCCTGCTAACGATTTAAATAAAGCAGACTTTAGTTATAAATCATTTAGATTAATAACAAATGAATATATTGATAATTTTCATGGTGAAAACATAACAACAGATACACAACGAGATGTAATATTAAAAACTGGTGCTAATTTATTTTGGGTTTATTTAGTAAATATATGTAATGAATTAGCAAAAAAAAATGATAAAGGTGTTTATATATATAAATCACCATATGTATTATATAATAGTTTTTGTATACATAATACAAATGAAGCAAATATAATATTTGATAAAGTAAATACTAGTGGTGTTTCATTTGATAAATTACAAGATATATTTGATGATATATATAAACAACGTATAGATGATGCCACAATGATAGATACATCAAAATTATCTGATAAAAATAATTTAGGTATTTGTCAAATTTATATATATGATATGAAAATAAAACCTCAATATACTAATTTATTAAAAGTATCAGGAGGTAGTTATCCAACTAGCACAGACGATGATGAAAATATAAGATTATTAAAATTAAAAATATATGGAGCATATTTAATATATTTAAATCCATTAATGGATTTAGAGAATTTTAATTCTATATTATATGAAATAGCATGTTCATTTATGACTAATAAACCGCAAAAAAATGATTTTACTATAAATGAATGTAAATTGGAAGAATATGCATTAAATCATGGTAAATATATTATGAATTTAGATTATTAAACAGCAGCGACAACAGGTTGTTGTACGAGAGAAGATTGTTTAGGAGGGAAATGATGAGAAATTAGTCGTTGAAGAATAAAAAAGGTAACTTCCTCGCCCTCATTAATTTTAAGAATGGCTTTTAGTTTCTCGTCAGGAATAATTACACGACGATTTGATGGTTTATTAAGATTATGTTCTTTAACATAAGCATTAATATATCTAGTAATATCAGTTCTTGATTTTTCTGTACCATGTGGAACATTAATAAAATCACATAGTTCATTTGAAATTTTATTAGGTTTAGCAAAGCCCGATGGTGATTTGCGGGCATTATCGCGTTTTTTTTGAATTCTTTCAATAATTTTTCGTTGTCTTTCATGTTCTTTTACAACTGGTTTAATAGCAGATTGTACTTCTTTTACAAGACTTGCAAGTGCAGTAATTTTATCAACAAGAGATTGAATAACATCATCTTCTGATACAGCAGGTACATCCTCTTTTTTATCATCTGATTTAGATTCTTGAACTTTTACTTCAACAGTAGGAGGGGTAACTACAGCAGGAGGAGGTGTAACTACAGCGGGTGGAGGTACTGCTGCTTTAACTACTTTCTTTTTTGCTTGTACTGGTTCATTAACAACTGGAGGGGGTACTTCTACTGGTTTTTCAACTACTGGTTTAGCAGCAACTACTTTTTTGGGGGCGATCGTTGTCATATTATTTTATATTTCTTATAAATTAAAATATTCTTATATCATTTTAAATTGCGTTCAAAATTCTTATCATTTCTAATTTATCATCGTCAGTAATAGTATTCCATTCTTCAATTTTAATAATAGAAGGTATAATATTAACAATTAAATTACCATTTTTAAGACCATAATTATTATAAATATAAGTTAAAGTAAAAGGAGGAATATTTAATACAATAATATTATTATTAATATATTTAATATCTTTAGTAAATCCAATAATATATTCTTTAAAAGAGCATTCAATGGTTATAATTAAATCAATAGTATTATCAATATTAATAATATGACTATATAATTCATTATTAGATTTTAAAATCATATTAATAGTAATTTCATGATCATTACTATCATCATCAATATGATTAATAACAATTTTAGGATATTTAGTACATTCCATTGTAGTAAAAATAGGGTCTTCAATATTATTTAATAATATTCTAATTTTTCTTTTAGAATTATTAAATAATTCAGTATATGATACATCTAAATTAAAGGAATGTTTAATAACTTTAAAATTTTTAAATTTCATTAAATAATCAAAAATAGTATCCCAAATATTTAAATTAAAATCAATATTAACAAAATCATCTTCATTTTTCAATAAATAATTATATGCTTCTGTCGCATCTTTAAATTGTTCAATTTTTTCATTTTTTATTTTTATATCAGAAATATTTGATAATTTATCAGGATGACATTTTAATATAATATTTCTATAACTTTTTTTAATTTCTTCTTTCGTAGCATTTTTAGATATATTTAATATAGTATAATAGTCTTTCATATTATAATATAATTAAAAATAATCTTTTATATAAAAAATATAGAATTATTAAATATAATAATATGAATAATCATATTGATAATTATATTGATTGTTGTATAAATTCGGAAGGCTCACATTATGATGTTTCTGTAGTTACATTTGAAATTCTTAAAGATAATTATAAATATGATACCGATAATATATGGAAATATAAAAATAATGAGGATTGGGTAATTGATGATAAAAACACACGATTAAAATTAGATATAAAAACTACAATAGTTAATACATTTTTATCAAGATCACAGTATTGGTCAGATAATAAACCGCCAGATAATAATCCAAATATAATATGTGATAATGAATTAAAATCACTTAAATTATTAAAAATATCTAATAAAATACGAGATGATAAATTTATATCACAATTAATTAAAGAAATTAAACAATTTTATTAAACTTTAATAGATGTTAAAAGAAAATATATTAAAGGAATTAGAAGAATCTAAATTTACATTTGGAAAAATAAAAGAATATTTAATATCGTCAGATAAATATTTAAATTTAAAATATAAAAATATTAATAGTCATATATATTATAAAGCTAATGATTTAAATTTAAATAAATTAAAAAATATATTGAAACGATGTAATAAATTATTACCAACAAAAAATTTTAATATATATATAATATTATGTTCAGATAAAAGAAAATTACCAATAAATGGGGAACATATAAAACCTCAAAATATAAATGGAGGTTATACAAGTTTAAACGGTAATGATATTTTTATAATAAGAAAAGAAGAATATCCAAAAGTAATATTACATGAAATAACACATCATATAATAAATATAATATGGAGTAGTGAAAATATAAGTAAATTAAAAAAACATTTTAATATATCTGAAAAAACAAATTTAATACCAAATGAGGCAATAGTAGAATATATGGCAACAATATATTATTTAAAATGTATATCAAATGAAAAAAAGATAAATATAAATAAATTAATTAAAGAAGAATTAAAATATTCATTATATAAATCATATCAATTATTAGAATTAAATAAAAATAAAAAATGGTATGAAGAAACAAATGCATATTGTTATATAATATTTAAAACAATATTATTAAAAAATCATAAGAAGTTTATGGAAAAAATAAAATATGAAATAAATGATAATATAATAACAGAATTTTTAATAAAAAATTCAAAATTACCTATAATAAAAAAAAATCCATCATCAAAAATAGCAAATAATTCATTAAGAATTATGATTAATAGTGATATATAATTTAATTCTATAAGAAATAACTAATAATAAAATTAAAATTAAAATTAAAAAAGCAATAAATTTAATAATAATATTAAAATCTGTAAAATAACACTTTTCCATTATTCTTATTTTTAAATATATAAAAATAATTATTTAATATAAGTTATAAGAATAAATCAATGTCTTCTATTGAAGATATTGATTATTTAAAAACTAATAGTATAAAACAAGCATATACATTTTTAGTAGATAGTAAAGATAGAGACCGTGGAGTATTTCCAGACCCAAATAATTATGTAATAAATTTTACAGAACCATTTAGAAATGTTATTGGATTTGAAGTTGTAGATGCAAGTATTCCCAGAACAATGTATTCAATTGATATATATAATAATTTATTATCATATTATATAGGTTCATCAGATACAGATGAATTAATTGTAAATGGTTTTAATAATACAACTTATGATATAAGTAAATTTACAAATTTTAAAATGCCAGTAGGAGATTATTCATTACAAACATTTATACCAACATTTAATAATACATTAGATGATTTACAAATAGTAAGTGTATCTAATCCACCTGAATTAACAAATTTAATAACATTTACATGTTTAAAGCCATTTATATTAAATATGTATGTTTCAACTATCGCGGAAACATTAGGATTTGACACATATATAAAAGAGAATAATAATAATAGTTATAAATATATATCATCTTATAAAAATAATGAAATTTTATTAAAATTATATCATAGTTTATATGATGAAATTAATGGTTATTATTATATAACATCGCCGGGTATGGTTTATTTTATGGGTGATAAATATATAATATTACGATGTCCGGATATTGAAGATCATTTATTTAGTTCATTATCATATTCTAAACATAATTTAGGAATAGCAAAATTTCGTGTTAATAGTTTAGGTTTTAATGATGGTGCATTAGTAATTACAAAAGTACCTATAAGAGAATTTCATCCAATTGGAAAATTATCAAAATTATCATTAATATTTCAAACTGGCAATGGAGAACCTTATGATTTTAAAGGTGTAAATCATAATATTGTATTTAGTATATATTATTATGAACCAAGAATACATAAAATGGGGTTATTTAATTCAATATTAAATCCAAATTATAAAGCAAATTATAATGAATATTTATATACAAATGAAGAACAAGAAGATGAAGACGAGGAAGAAGATGAAGAAGAATATTCACGAGATAATTTAGAATTATATAAAAAAAAAGAAATAACTTATTCTAATTCAAATTAACTACTTTTGAATTTTTCAATATGAGTAATCATATTTTCTAAATTAGTTTTGGTAAATTTACCTTTTTTAATTAAATCACTAATTTTATTTTGGTCTAATGAACCATTTTTAATTCCATCTAAAAATTTTTCCTCAACTGGTGATAATTTATTATCTTTATTATCTTCTTTTATATTATCTTTATTATCTGTATTTTTTTTATTATTTTTATTATTTTTTTTAGTATCAGCGAAATTTTCTATATGATTAAATTTACATCCATATAAAATAGATAATAAAATTAATATAGCTAAAATTAATGATATTATTAATAAAATATTATTATAATTCATATTATTCTTCTATTATATAAGATTTTTTAAATTATTTTCAAAATTTAAAAGGAAGAGTACATTTTAGGTTTTTATTTATATAACATATCTTAATACTATTTAATGTATTAAAATGTGTCGTAATACATCTCACTAGTCTTTTTAAATATTAAAGAATTAAAAGGAAGAGTACATTTTAGGTTTTTTCAAAATTTTTCATTTTTTACTTTAAAGTAATTTAATTTTATTTTTGAAATTTTGTAAAATGTACTCTCAGTATTAAATTAATATTTTATATTTATCTGTAAAAAATTTAATATTTTAAAGATATAGGAATGACTGATTTAAATTTAGCATACGGATTTTCAGACGATGATAATTATCAACAGCAACCACAGCAAAGAAAAGAAAAAAAAGAAAATTATCAACAACAACCACCGCAACAAATACAACAACCACCACAACAAATACAACAACCACCACAACAAATATCACCACCTCCGCAACAACAATTAGATCCTTATGTAAATCAACAAAAATATAAACAAACATCATATTCATATTCATTTTGGGATAGAATGGTAATGTCTAGAAATGATGTAATAAAATTAGCAATATTTTCATTAGTAATAGTATTAGGAATATCATTAGACCGAATAAGTACTCATTATATAACAAAATATTTATCGGATAATATATTTACAAATATACAAGAATTTTTAATAAGATTATGTTATCCAATAATAATATTTATATTTTTATGGATAATAAAATCATTATAAATATAATAGATGAATACCTATAAAACAATTAAAAAAATTATTAATCTTATAAGTAATTATACAAAAAATAAAATAGATTTGTTTAATATTATATATAAAAAAGATTTTGATATTTGTAATAAAATCTTTTATTTAATAATGTTAGTAATTTTATTTATAAATATATTTATATTATTTTTTAATATATTTAATATAAATATATTAAATTTATATAATAATGTTGCTGGTATTTTTAAAATAAACCCGTCATTAAAATCATTTCCTTTATATGGACAAATATTAAATTTAATATATTTAAATGATTGGTTTTCAATTGATGCAACTTTATTATATACTATATTTAATATTATAATATGTTTTTTGGCGATTTTTATTTTATATTTTAAAGCAAATATTAAAGAAATATATACATCATTTAATTATATATTAATTATATTAATTATACTATTTATATCATTAATTATATATTATATATATAATTATAATAATATTACCGCAGTATCTAAAAAAAATCATAAAATGATGGATTTAATTTATAATAATATAAATATTGATTATATAAATAATGGTCAAATATGTAATTATTTTAATAATTTAAATAACAATGATAATTTTGAATATGGTAAATGTAATTTTATTAATAGTAATTTTAAAGATGAATTTACTTTAAATACTTATATATATGATATATTAAATAAAATTAATAATACTGATATTAATATTAATAATATTTCATTATCTGATTTTAAATTATTAAAAGATGAAAATGGTGTTTTTTATTATAATAAAATAATAAAAACATATTTAACACATACTATAATAAAATATTTTATAACAAATAATTTAATAAATGAAGCTTCCGATTTTTTTTCAATAAATAATATAACAAATACTAGTTTTTTTAATAAAAACTTTAAATCACATTTAAACCCCTTTTTATATTTAAAAAAAAATGATTTATCATTTCTTAAATCTAATTATACTTATGATGATATAACATATATGAGTAATTCTAAATTATATTATTCAATAATACACGATTATTATAATTTAGAAAATTCTATATCAAATAATATTATTGATATATATAATATATTAAAAACTAAAATGATATCATTAAATATTTTATATAATTATATCGCTTTAATTATAATTATAATAATGATATATTATATTATTAATAATTATCAATAAAATAAAAATTTATATAAATTAGATTATTAAAAACAATAATGAATGTTGATGATAATATTGATATTGTTATAAATGATGATATTAATTCTGTTAGTGGAGATTATACAGATGTCGACGAATCATCTCTACGTTCTCCACCACCTCTATCATTACCATCATCTCTACGTTCTCCACCACCTCTATCATTACCATCATCTCCACGTTCTCCACCACCTCCATCATCTCCGCCACCTCCATTACCGCCTTTACCACCTCCATCATCAC